>Ga0102924_1003210_pt1 | contig 17234 bp, 20 predicted proteins | sample PaiPotPPM11metaG_FD_80116 | JGI IMG/M metagenome (GOLD analysis project Ga0102924, IMG submission 80116) | Iron sulfur acid spring bacterial and archeal communities from Banff, Canada, to study Microbial Dark Matter (Phase II) - Paint Pots PPM... ...
GGCTGGTCCGCGGCGGTGACCTGGCCGCGCTGGTCAGTGCGGTGGACCTGGCCAGGCCGCTGGGGACGCCGGATGACCTGCGGACCCACCAGGAGCTCCTGGACCGCAGCGCCGCGGCGCTGCCGGTGCTGCCCATGCGCTTCGGCGCCGTCCTGGCCAGCGACGACGCGGTGGCCAGCGAGCTGCTGGAGCCGCACTGGGAGGAGTTCACCGCCGCGCTGGGCGCGCTTGAGGGCCGCGCCGAGTACATCGTGAAGGGCCGGTACGACCAGGACGCGATCCTGGCCGAGATACTGGCCGGCGATCCGGAGGCCGGGCGGCTGCGGGCCGGGATACGGGACGCCGATCCCGGCGCTGGCCGCGACGCCCGGATCGCGGTCGGCGAGCTGATCAGCCGGGCCATCATGGCCCGGCGCGAGGCCGACACCCAGGTGCTGACGGACCGGATGGCCGACCTCGAGGCGGCCAGCGTGATCCGCGACCCGACCCACGACCTGGATGCGGTGCACGTCGCGTTCCTGCTCGATGCGGACCAGGCCGCGGACCTGGATGAGGTCGTCGCGGATCTGGCCGGGCAGTGGGACGGCCGGGTAGAGCTGCGGGTGCTCGGGCCGATGGCGGCCTACGACTTCGTCAGCACCGCTGCCGGGGGCTGACATGGGCCTGCTGACGATGCCGCTGCGGCTGCCGCTCCTGCCGGTGCAGGCCCTGATCGGGCTGGCCGAGGTCATCCGCGACGAAGCGGAGCGGGAACTGTACGACCCGGCCGTGGCCCGGCGGCAGCTGGAGGAGATCCAGGAGGCCAGGCAGCGCGGCGCGGCCTCCGATGAGGACGTGGCCCGGATGGAGCGCGAGATCACCGGCCGCCTGATCGCCGGCCCGCCGCGCGCCGAGGGGAGCTGATCCTAGATGGGGGACAGGCTGGCCGGGGAGGCCAGGCAGCACGGGCGGCACGGGCGGCTCAGCGCGGTGCAGGCGGGCCGGGCCGGTCTGGAGCAGATCGCCGAGCTGACCGGCAGGCAGCCCGAGGGCGTGACCGGCGTGGAGCCGGGCGAGGACGGCTGGATTGTCTCGGTCGAGGTGGTCGAGGATCCGCGGATCCCCTCGTCGAGCGACATCCTGGCCACCTACGAGACCGAGTTCGACCTCAGCGGAGAGCTGCTGTCCTACCGCCGGGTCCGCCGTTACGCGCGCGGCCGCGGTGACAGCTTCGGGGGATCATTATGGCGTCAGGCGACATGGTACGGCCCGGCTCGGGCGCGGCCCGGGTCTACGGACCGGGGCCGGGCGCGGGCCGCGAGCCGGCCAACCTCGGGGACATCCTGGAGCGGGTGCTCGACAAGGGCCTGGTGATCGCGGGGGACATCCAGGTCAACCTGCTGGACATCGAGCTGCTCACGATCAAGCTGCGGCTGGTGATCGCCTCCCTGGATACGGCCAGGGAGGTCGGCATCGACTGGTGGGAGAGCGACCCCTGGCTCAGCTCGCGGGCGGCCGAGCGGGCCGCCGGCCGGGACGAGCTTGAGGACGAGAACCGGCGCCTGCGGGCCCGGCTCCGGGCGCTGGAGTCGGGGAGGTGAGGGCGGTGACCGAGCCGAGCGTGGTCTGGACCTATGCCGTGACCGAGCGGGACCGTCCGGCCTGCCTGGACGGGCTGGAAGGGGTCGCCGGCGGTCCGGTGCGCGCCGTGACGGCGGCCGGGCTGACGGCGATCGCCGGGGACGTGCCGGCGGCCGACTTCGACGCGGCGGCCCTGCGCCGCAACCTGGAGGACCTGGGCTGGCTGGAGACGACCGCCCGGGCTCACCACCGGGTGATCGAGGCGGTCGCGGGCGAGGGACCGGTCGTGCCCATGCGGCTGGCCACGGTCTACCGCGACGACGCGGGCGCCGCCGCGGCGCTGGCCGAGCATGCCGGCGATCTGCGGGCCGCCATCGCGCGGACCAGGGCACGCAAGGAATGGGGGATCAAGGCTTACGCCGCCCGGCCAGCTCCGCCGGACCGCGACGCCGGGCCGGCGCCGCGTCCTCCCGGCCGGGCGGCGGCCGGATCCGGGGCGGCCTACCTGGCCCGGCGGCGCCAGCAGCTGTCCGCGCAGGAGCGCGCCCGCCACGACGTGGTGACCAGCGCGGAGCTGATCCACGCCCGGCTGGCCGGGCTGGCCGAGCAGAGCCGGCTGCACCCGCCTCAGCCACCGCAGCTGGCCGGCCAGCGCCTGCAAATGATCCTGAACGCGGCCTACCTGCTGGCCGATGGCCAGGACGGCGACTTCGCCGCGGCCGTGACCGAGCTGGCCGGCCAGCACCCGGCGGTGCGGATCGAGATCACCGGCCCGTGGCCGCCGTACTCGTTCGCCGCTCTGCCGGAAGCCGGCCAGCCGTGACCGGCCCAGCCACGACCGGGCCAGCCGTGACCGGGCCCCGCCGTGCGCTGCCCGCCGAGCGGGTGGCCCTGGTCGACCTGCTGGACCGGGTGCTGGCCCGCGGGGTGGTCGTCACCGGCGACGTCACCTTGTCCATCGCGGATGTCGACCTGGTCACCGTGAACCTGCGGGCGCTCATCACCTCGGTCAGCGCGCTGGCTGAGACCGGAGACCACCCGTGACGACGGACCCGGCACCGAGGGAGGGCGGGCCGCCCGCGCGGCGGCGCCGGATTGAGGCCGATCCGGAGTCAGTGGAGCGCGGCCTGGTCAGCCTGGTCCTCACCATCGTGGAGCTACTCCGTCAGCTCATGGAGCGCCAGGCGCTGCGCCGGGTCGAGCAGGGGTCGCTCACCGACGAGCAGGTCGAGAACGTCGGCCGGACGCTGATGGCCCTGGAGGACCGGATGGCCGAGCTCCGGGACCACTTCGGCCTCTCGCCCGAGGACCTCAACATCGACCTCGGTCCGCTGGGCCCGCTGCTGCCGACTGGCTGACCGGCACGTTTGCCCGCGGGGAACGGGGTAGCGGAAGAGACTGAGGCAATTGCGTGACGGAGGGGTGTCATGAGAGACCGGCACAGCCAGGCTGGCTGCCGACGACCGGGCCAGACGACCGCGGGGGCGGGCCGCAGCGGCCAGGGGCCCGCGGTGCCGGCCGCCGAGGCGCCGGACGCTCCTCCCGCGGTGCGGGCCGCGCTGACCAAGCTGCGCGACGCGGCCGCCGCCCACGACGATGACCTCCCCGCACCAGGGCCGGCCGGGCCCGAGTCCGGCTGACGCAACGGCCCGTTCACGGCCGCCAGCCGGTCAATGAGCCGGCCGCCGCTGCCCGAACCTGACTTTTCGATGCCGTTCTGGCCAGTGCTGCCAATGTCATCGACGAATAGCACCCCTGGTGGTAGCTTTATTCGCTCATAGCGGTCGTCAGTTCCTTTTTTGGGGGGCAGCGTTGGGCAGCGTTTTCGACAACCTGAAGACGACCTACTCGGACATGTTTGACCGGATGATTGGTCCGACATCCGACGCGGCATTGAGCGCATCGGCGGCTGCGGTGGCCAGGGACGCCTACGTGGATCAGCCCCAGGGCACGTCCTCTAGTGCCCGGTACGCGGCGGCGAAGTCGGCGGTGGCCAATCATGTCGGTGCGATGACCCCGCTGGCCACGCCGGCCGTCGAGCAGGTGTTTGACGCCGTGCACGCGCAGCCGCCCAAGCCGATAACGCCGGACACGGCGACGGCCCAGTCGGTCAGCGATGCGGCGAGAAAGACGGCGACCCTCTCGCTTGGCTCGGTCTCAGGGACGCTCAAGCTCAGCGGGCCGAGCCTGCTGGGCGCCTGGGCTCGTGTCGTGTTCGGAATTATTTCCGCTATCGTCGCAGGCGGCTCCGTCTACGTGATTTACCGGCTGGCCGACGACACCAAGAGCCACCCGAGCGTTGGCGTCTATGTTGCGCTGGCCATCGCCATCTTCATGTCGATGCTGACCCTTCTGCTGTGCGTTACCGGATATTCGAACGTCAACATCGAGGGCTCGCGGGGCTCGGGCAGGTCCTAGGGACCGGCCTGCCACTCCCGGGGACCGGGGTCGGCCGCGATTAGCCGGCCGCCCGGCGCCGGGTAATCGCGCCATTCAGCTTGTCCGCGGCGGCCTCCGCCGAGCCGGCGGGCTTGCGTCCCCTGGGCCGGCCGGCGGCAGTGCGCCCGGCCGCCTCAGCGACCTTGTTTCCTAGCTCGCGAGCCTGGAGCGGACTGAATGCCTTTCGCATTTCCGGCCAGACCTGCGTCTCCTCGAACTCGAGGTGCCGCCGGGCGGCCGGGATGAGCTCGTCCAGCAGCTCGTCGAACTCGTCGTCGCCGGCCTCCAGCTTGTCCAGCCGGGCCAGGGCCTCCCTGATTTCCGTCTCCTGGACGCTGGCCTGGTCGGCCAGCTGGTTGCCGTGGCCGAGCTGGGCCCGGACGGCGGGCCAGATGTACTCGTCCTCGGCCGCCTCGTGCCGCGCCGCGTCGATGACCAGCCGCTCGGCGGCCGCCTTGCGGGCCCGGAGCACGGCCTGCGTGGCACCGGCGGCGTGACCGGGGCTGTTTTCCAGCGCCGCGAGTAGCAGCTGCACGTCGCCGTGGTCGGATCTGAGGATCTCGAATATGTCGGCCATGACACCTCCGTGACAAGCGATTCCTTACGCGGCCAAAGGCCCGATGCTACCCAGCCCGCGGCGGCCCATGCCGAATGCCCGGACCTGGTCTGGGTAGCTGCGCGGAGAGCTGAGAGCGAGGTCTCGCGATGAGCAACGAAGCTAGCGAGCGCATGAAGCAGGGGGCTGACCGCAGCGCCCGGCTGGCCGGGCAGCACCCCGGCGGACCCGGCCGGGCAGTTGTCTGGATGGCCGCCATCACGGCGCTGGGCGGGCTGCTGTTCGGCTACGACACCGGAGTCGTATCGGGCGCCCTGCTGTTCCTCAAGGACGACTTCCCGCACATCACCGCGCTGCAGAAGGAGCTGGTCACCAGCCTGCTGCTGGTCGGCGCGGCGATCGGCGCCATCGGCGCGGCCCGGCTGGCCGACCGCATCGGCCGGCGGCCCACGATCCTCATTACCGCGGTGGTGTTCGTGGTCGGCGTGCTGCTGGCCGCGTTCACGCCCAGTTACGGGGTGCTGCTGGTGGCCAGGGTGATCATCGGCCTGGCGGTCGGCTCGGCCTCGATGACCGTCCCGATGTTCATCGGGGAGGCCGCGCCGCCGCGCACCCGCGGCGCCCTGGTCAGCCTCAACCAGCTGGCCATCACCTCCGGCATCCTGGTCTCCTACCTGGTCGACTACGGCCTGGCCGGGTCGAAGGACTGGCGGCTGATGTTCGGCCTGGCCACCATCCCCGCCGTGCTGCTGTTCGCGGGCATGCTGACCCAGAAGGAGAGCCCGGCCTGGCTGGTGGCCCACGGCCGGGAGGACGACGCCCGCCAGGTGCTGGCCCGGCTGCGGCCCGCCGACGCGGTCGACGACGAGCTGGACAGCATGAAGGAGGGGGCCCGCAGGCAGGACGTGTCGGCCCGCGAGCTGCTCAGCCCGCGGCTGCGCGGAGTGCTCATCCTGGGCGTCATGCTGGCCGTGTTCCAGCAGGTCACCGGCATCAACACGGTCATTTACTACGCCCCGACGCTGCTGGCCAGCGCGGGCCTGGGCTCGTCGGCCGCGCTGCTGGCCAACGTGGTCAACGGGGTGGTCAACGTCGGCATGACGATCGTCGCCATCTGGCTGCTGGACCGGGTGGGCCGGCGCAAGCTGCTGATCACCGGGACCTGCGGCATGGCCGTGGCGCTGACCACGCTGGCGCTGACCTTCCTGATCGGCGGGTCCACGCTGACCGGTGCCGGGGCCTACGTCGCGATCGTGGCGCTGTTCTTCTACACCGGCTCGTTCGCGATCGGGCTGGGCCCGGTGTTCTGGCTGCTGATCAGCGAGATCTACCCGGTCCGGGTCCGGGCGTCGGCGATGAGCGTGGCCACCTTCGCCAACTGGGCGGCCAACTTCGTGGTCACGGTGTCGTTCCTGACCCTGCTCAGCGCGATCACCAACGCGGGCACGTTCTTCCTGTTCGCCTTCCTGACCCTGGTGGCCGTGGTCTACTTCTGGCGCCGGGTCCCGGAGACCAAGGGCAAGCGGCTGGAGGACATCACCGCCCAGGTCGAGGGCAGCAAGGTCGCCGGTCAGGCGGTCCGGTAGCGCTCCGCGTCAGCCCCCCGCAGCGCCAGGCCCAGCCCCGGCGCTGCGGGGTCGGGGATGAGCACGCCGCCGAGCGGGCTCAGCACCCCGTCGAACAGCATCCGCTCGATGCGCTGGTGGTCGTGGAAGTACTCCACGTGGCGCAGGTTGGGCACCGCCGCCCCGACGTGGGCGTGCAGGCTCGGCGCGCAGTGCGCGGAGACCTGCAGGTTGTGCGCCGCGGCCAGCGCCGCGCCCCGGACGAAGTCGGAGATCCCGCCGATCCGGGTCACGTCGAGCTGGAGGCAGTCCACCGCGCCGGCGTCGAGCAGCGCGGCGGCGTCGGCCAGCGACCAGCAGTACTCGCCCGCCGCCACGTCGGGCAGGACCTGGCCGCGCACGGCGGCCAGCCCGGCCGGGTCACGGGACGAGACCGGCTCCTCGAACCAGGTCACCCCGTAGTCGTCCATCCGCCGCGCCACCCGGACCGCCTGCGCGGCCGTGTAGCCGCCGTTGGCGTCCACGTACAGCTCGGCGTCCGGGCCGATGACCTCGCGGGCCAGCGCCACCCGGGCCAGGTCGCGGCGCTCGTCGCCGCCCCAGGACTCGCCGATCTTGATCTTCACCCGCGGGATCTGGTCGCCGTCCGTCCAGCCGCTCAGCTGCTCGCGGGTCTGCCGCTCGTCGTAGCTGGTGAAGCCGCCGCTGCCGTAGACCGGCACGTCCGCGCGGGCCCGCCCGAGCAGGTCGGCCAGCGGCAGGCCGAGCAGCCGCGCCTTGAGGTCCCACAGCGCGATGTCCAGGGCGGACAGCGCGGTGGCCCCGGCCCCCGGGCGGCCGGCGTTGCGCAGGGCGCGGGCCAGGTCGGTGGCGATGGCCGGGATGTCGAACGCCGGCCGCCCCTCGGCCACGGGTTTCAGGATCTCCTCGACAAAGCCCGCGGCGGCGCCCGACGAGTAGGTCCAGCCGGTCCCCTCCTGGCCGCCCGCCCGGGCCGTGACCAGCACCAGGGTGGTCTGCCGCCAGGCCAGGGTGCCGTCGGCCTCCGGGGCGTCGGTCGGGATGGTGTAGACGGCGGTCGCGATGTCGCTGATGAACGGGGTGTCAGCCATCCGCTTCCTCTACCGAGCCGGGCGGCCGGCAAACCACGCGGGTCCGGCCCTTGTTTGCTGCCGGTACACGGGGTAGCGGAGACGGATCACCCACTGGGAGGAACGCTATGCAGGATGCGCGTATGCAGGATGCGCGCCACAGCGCGGAACAGGCCGCCGTGGTCGGCATCGACCGGATGGTCCGCAACATCGAGACCGGCCGGTTCGAGCGGAGCCTGTCGGCGCTGACGGCGGCCGGGGCGCTGGTGACCGCCGCCGAGATCTTCTTCGAGCACGACAGCGCCAGCTTCGGGAACAAGATGATGTGGCTGCCGGTGACCCTCGGGCCGGTGGGCGCCGCGGCGGGCATCGCCGGGTTCTTCAGCCCGCGGATGGCCAAGACCGCGCTGCCGCTGGCGTCAGCGGCGATCGTGGTCAACGGGCTGCAGGGCACCTACCTGCACGCCCGGGGCATCGCGCAGAAGCCGGGCGGCTGGTCCAACCTCCGCTACAACATGGAGATGGGACCACCCCTGCTCGCCCCGCTGCTGGTCACCATGGTGGGCGGCATGGGCCTGCTGGCCGCGATCCTGCGGCGGGAGAAGTGAGCGCGGCGCAGGGCCAGCGGTTCCCCGGCTTCGACGCCGCGGCGCAGGCCGGGCACTGGGACCGGGTGACCGCCGCGGTGGTCCTGGGCCGGCTCTCCCTGTCTCCCGACATCCGGTTCTTCACTCCGGCCGAGGAGGCCGCGGCCACCGCGCTCTGTGACCAGTTGCTGGGCCAGGCCGGCGACCAGCTGGTGCCGCTGGTGCCGATGATCGACGCCCGGCTGGCCGAGCAGCAGACCGATGGCTGGCGTTACGACGACATGCCCGAGGACGGTCAGGCCTGGCGGGACTCGCTGGCCGGCCTGGACGCCGACGCCCGCGGTAAGTTCGACCGCGGGCTGGCTGAGTGCACGTCCGCCGAGCAGCAGGCCGTCATCCAGGCCGTGCAGGATCTCGGCTCTGGTGACTGGCACGGCCTGAACGCCGGCCACGTGTGGAGCCTGTGGACCCGCTACGCGTGCACCGCTTTCTACGCCCACCCGCAGGCCTGGAACGAGATCGGCTTCCCCGGCCCGGCCTACCCGCGCGGCTACAAGAACGCCGGGCTTGACGCCCGCGAGCCCTTCGAGGCCGCCGACGCTCAGCCCGGCCAGGACCCGCTCCGGAGTGCACCATGAGCTCGGTACAGGAGAGAAACAAATCCGCCTGGCTGATTCCCAACGACGGCACCCGCACCAATCACCGGCTGCGACGTGACATGCGCAGGTTCTCCGACAGCGACGAGGTGGACCTGGTCGTGGTCGGCTGCGGGGCGGGCGGGTCCACGCTCCTGCAGCGGATGGCCCGCCAGGGCTGGCGGGTGGTCGGCCTGGACGCCGGGCCGTTCTGGGACCCGGACGCCGACTGGGTCAGTGACGAGGCGGGCTCGCACCACCTGTACTGGACCGAGCCGCGGGTCATCGACGGTGCCGACCCGGTGCCGCTGGGCTCCAACAACTCCGGCCGCGGCGTGGGCGGCTCGATGGTGCACTACGCGGGCTACACGCCGCGGTTCCACCCCAGCGACTTCGCCACCTGGACCACCGACGGCGTGGGCGCGGACTGGCCGATCAGCTACGCCGACCTGCGGCCCTACTACCGGCAGATCGAGGAAGAGCTGCCGGTGGCGGGCCAGGACTGGCCGTGGGGCGACCCGCACTCCTACCCGCACCGGCCGCACCCGGTGGGCGGAAACGGCGAGGTGTTCCTGCGCGGCGCCGGCCAGCTGGGCATCGAGGCCAGGGTCGGGCCGGTGGCCATCGCCAACGGCCGGTTCGGCAACCGGCCGCACTGCATCTACCGCGGGTTCTGCCTGCAGGGCTGCAAGGTCAACGCCAAGGCCTCGCCGCTGATCACCCACATCCCCGACGCGCTGGCCCGCGGCGCCGAGGTCCGCCCGGACTCCATGGTCACCGGCATCGAGGTCGACGATCGCACCGGCCGCGCGGTGGGCGTGCACTACATGCGGGCCGGCGTGCCCCGGTTCCAGCGGGCCTCCGTGGTGGCCATCGCCGGCTACTCCATCGAGACGCCGCGGCTTCTGCTCAACTCGGCCTCGCGCCGTTTCCCCGAGGGACTGTGCAACGACTTCGACCAGGTCGGCCGCTACCTCATGGTGCAGGGCGCGCCGCAGACCGCGGGCCGGTTCGACGCCGAGGTGCGGATGTACAAGGCGCCGCCGCCCGAGGTCAGCAGCGAGCAGTTCTACGAGACCGACCCTGGCAAGTCCTACCAGCGCGGCTTCGCCATCCAGAACGTCTCGCCGCTGCCGATCACCTGGGCCGAGCACGTGGCCGCGCAAGGCTACTGGGGCAAGGGCCTGAGAAAGTACATGAGCGACTACGTGCACTGGGCGTGCCTGGGCGCGCTGTGCGAGTTCCTGCCCCAGCCGGGCAACCGGGTCACGCTGGCCAGCGAGCGGGACCGGTACGGGCTGCGGGTGGCCCGGTTCAGCTACTCGCAGTGCGACAACGACCGGCAGCTCATGCGGGCGGCCCGGGCCGTGATGGAGCAGATCCTGCACGCCGCCGGGGCGGACGAGGTCATCACCATCGACCGCTACGCGCACCTGGTGGGCGGGGCCCGGATGGCCGCCGATGAGCAGCACGGCGTGGTCGACGGCGACTGCCGCACGTTCGCCGTGCCCAACCTGTACATCACCGACGGCAGCGTGCTGCCCACCCAGGGCAGCGCCAACCCGGCCCTGACCATCATGGCTGTCACGGCCCGTGCCGCCGACCGCCTGGCCGGCACCGCCCGCCGGGCGGACTGACGATGCCCGCCACGAGCACCCCGTGGCCGCCACGGGTGCTGCGCGAGTACGCCCTCATCGCCGACGGCGAGCGCGGCGGCCTGATCGCGCCTGACGGCGCGATCGTCTGGCTGTGCGCGCCGCGCTGGGACAGCCCGGCCGTGCTCAGCGCGCTGCTGGGCGGCCAGGGCGGCTACGCCGTCACGCCGTCCGACCCGAGGTACGTGTGGGGCGGCTACTACGAGCCGGGCACGCTGATCTGGCGCAGCCGCTGGATCGGGTCCGGGGTGACCGAGTGCCGGGAGGCGCTGGCCATGCCCGCCGACTCGCACCGGGCGGTGGTGCTGCGCCGGGTGGAGGCGGTGGACGGCCCGGCCAGGGTCCAGGTAGTGCTGGACGTGAGGGCCGCGTTCGGCCGCCACGCCATGCGCGACCTGTCCAGGGCGCGCGGCTGCTGGACGGGCCGCAGCGGCGCGATGAGGTTCCGGCTGTCGGGAGCGCCCGGGGCCCGGATCGACGGCGACGGCCGGCTGGTCGCGACGCTGCGCATGGACGCTGGCCAGCACCACGACCTGGTCCTCGAGGTCTCTGACCGGGCGCTGCCCGGCGCCCCGCCCGACCCCGAGGCGGCCTGGTCGCAGACTCAGAACGCCTGGTCGGACGTCGTGCCCGCGTGCGATGAGCTGATCGCGGTGCGGGACGCCCGGCACGCCTATGCGGTGCTGGCCGGGCTGACCGCCAGCACCGGCGCGATGGTCGCCGCCGCGACCACGTCGCTGCCCGAGCGGCTGAAGAGCGGCCGGAACTACGACTACCGCTACGCCTGGATCAGGGACCAGTGCTACGCCGGCCTGGCCGTGGCCGCGCACGGGCCGCACCCGCTGCTGGACGGCGCGGTGCGGTTCATCACCGAGCGCGTGCTGGACGACGGCCCGGGCCTGATGCCCGCCTACACCGTCGGCGGCGACGCGATACCGGGCGAGCGCCGGATCCGCGTACCCGGTTACCCGGGCGGCGCGCCGCGGTCCGGCAACTGGGTCAACCGGCAGTTCCAGCTCGACGCGCTGGGCGAGGTACTCCAGCTGCTGGCCGCCGCGGCCGGCCTGGACCGGCTGGACCCGGACGGGTGGCGCGCCGCCCAGACCGCCGCGGCGGCCATCGAGCAGCGCTGGACCCAGCCCGACGCGGGGCTGTGGGAGCTGGACGACCGGCACTGGACCCACTCCCGGCTGGCCTGCGCGGCCGGCCTGCGGTCCATCGCGGCGGCGGCCGGCCGCCAGGGCGACCGGCAGGCGGCGGAGTGGACCGGGCTGGCCGACAAGATCATGGCCAGCCTGGGCGACGCGGTTCATCCCTCCGGCCGCTGGCAGCGTGCCCCTGATGACGAGCGCGTCGACGCGGCGCTGCTGCTGCCGCTGATCCGCGGGGCCGCCGACCGGTCCGATCCGCGGACCGAGGCCACCTTCCGGGCGGTCGCGGCCGAGCTGACCGACGACGGTTTCGTCTACCGGTACCGCCACGACGCCCGGCCGCTGCACCAGGCCGAGGGCGCCTTCCTGCTGTGCGGCTTCTGGATGGCCCAGGCCGCGCAGTTCTGCGGCGACGAGGTCAGGGCCGCGCGCTGGTTCGAGCGCAGCCGCGCGGCCTGCGGCCCGGCCGGGATCTACACCGAGGAGTACGACGTGCACCAGCGGCAGCTGCGCGGCAACCTGCCCCAGGCGTTCGTGCACGCGGGAATGCTGGAGACGGCCGCCCGGCTCTCGCACGCTGATAACAGCAAGAACTGATAGCCAGCAAGAACTGATAACAGCAAGAAGCGGGGGCCAGGCGCCGGCCCGTTCCATGATCACGTGCACGTGTCAGAGATATCGACTGAGAAGTGACCATGATCATGGCGCTGCAGGTTCCGGCGGCATCACAACCCAGGTTCCGGTCCGCCCGAACTGGGAGGCGCCATACGGGGTGGGCCGTGCCCTGATAACAGCAAGAAGCTCGGCCTGGCCTCGCTCGGGCCATGAATGGTTTCCGCTGTGGGGGTAGCGGCATGGTTTACGAAAGGGAGTAACAGATGACGCAGCATGTCGTAATCACCGGGGCCAGCGCGGGCATCGGCCGGGAGACGGCCATCCTGTTCGGGCGCCGGGGAGCGAACGTGACGCTGCTGGCCCGCGGCAAGTCCGGGCTGGAAGGCGCCGCGGCCGATGTCCGCCGGGCCGGGGGCCAGGCACTGGCCGTGCAGACCGACGTGGCCGACGCGGCCCAGGTGGACTCGGCGGCCAGTCAGGCCGAGGGCGCCTTCGGTCCCATTGACGTGTGGATCAACGTCGCGTTCACGTCGGTGTTCGCGCCGTTCACCGAGATCTCGGCGGAGGAGTTCCGGCGCGTCACCGAGGTGTCCTACCTGGGCTTCGTGCACGGCACCAAGTCGGCGCTGGCCCGCATGATGGCCCGCGACCGCGGCACCATCGTGCAGGTCGGGTCGGCGCTCAGCGAGCGCAGCATCCCGCTGCAGTCGGCCTACTGCGGGGCCAAGCACGCCATCAACGGGTTTACCGAGTCGGTGCGCTGCGAGCTGCTGCACGACGGCAGCCACGTGCGCATCACGGTGGTGCAGATGCCGGCCGTCAACACGCCGCAGTTCTCCTGGGTGCGGTCCCGGCTCCCGCGCCAGCCGCAGCCGGTCGCGCCGATCTACGAGCCCGAGGTGGCGGCGCGCGGCGTGCTGCTGGCCGCTGACCATCCGGGCCGCAAGCAGTACTGGGTGGGCGGCAGCACGGCCGCGACGCTGCTGGCCCAGAAGTTCGCCGCCCCGGTGCTGGACCGCTACCTGGCCCGCACCGGCTATGACAGCCAGCAGACCGACCAGCAGGTCAGTCCCGGCCGGCCGGACAACCTGTGGGAGCCGGTCGACGACCCGGCCGGCAGCGACCGCGGCGCCCACGGGTCGTTCGATGACCGCTCGCACCCGCGCAGCGCGGAGCTGTGGCTGAGCCGCCACGCCCGCGCGGTGCTGGCGGTGACCGGGGTGGCGCTGGGCGCGGGCGGCGTGCTGGCCGGCAGCCGGCGCTGGTCCCGGTGACCGCCGCCCCGGTGCTGCTGCGCGGCGCCTACGGCCTGGCCCTGTGCGCCGCGCCCGGCGCGGTGCTGGGGCTGGCCGGGGGCCCGCCCGCCGGCCGGCGGGGCCGGATCGTGGCCAGGGTCCTGGGCGTGCGGCAGCTGGCTCAGGCCGTGGTGTCCGAGGCGGCCCTGGCCCCGTGCACCGGGGTCGAGAGCCGCACGGCGCTGCTGGTCCTGGGCGCGGCGGTGGACGCGCTGCACGCGGCCTCGATGCTGGGGCTGGCCGTTTTCGACGCGCCGCGGCGGCGGGCCGGGCTGGCCGACGGCGTCATCGCGCTGGCCTTCGCGGCCGACGCCCTGGCCCGCTGTCCGTAACCCCCGGCCCCGGGCCGGACCGAAAGGGTCATGAAAGGGCCAGTCACGTCGCCAGAACGACGTGACTGGCCCTTTCATACGCGTTTTCATACGCGTTCACACGCGGCGGGGGGCCTTACATGCCGCGGCCCTGCTCGGGCACCGCGCTCCAGCCGCGCTGCGCGGGCCTGAGGCCCGGCTCGCTGTCCGGCCCGTTGTCGGTGCGCACCACCAGGCCGTTGTCGATCAGGCTGCCGAGCGACTCGCCCAGCGCCTGGTCGTCCAGGTCGGTGACGGCCGCGACCTGGCCCCGGGTGACCGGACGGCCGGTGTACTCGAGGGTCGCGATGGTCTCGTAGACGTAGGTGTCCACGTCGGTCAGGCTCTGGGTGTCCAGGCGGGCCCGTCCGGTGTCGCCGGCCATGACCTCACCTCCTTAGAAGACGGGGTACTGCCCTGACAGGCAGCTCTGATCATTGCTCACGTCACCGCTACCCCCGGCCAGCGCGGCTACGCGCTCACCGGGGACCACTCTTGTTTCGGATATCCCCACGGGGTAGCGGAAGCGGAGCTAATCACTGAGAGGAGCTACTTGCGATGGCTGCACCGACAGTTGCCGATTTCCTGCTCGAGCGCCTGCGGGCCTGGAGCGTGGACAAGGTCTTCGCGTTTCCCGGCGACGGGATAAACGGAATCCTGGCCGCCTGGGGCCGGGCGGACAACGAGCCTAAGTTCGTCCAGGCCCGGCACGAGGAGATGGCGGCGTTCGAGGCGGTGGGGTACGCCAAGTTCACCGGCCGGTTCGGGGTGTGCATGGCCACCTCGGGCCCGGGCGCGATCCACCTGCTCAACGGGCTGTACGACGCCAAGCTGGACCACGTCCCTGTGGTGGCCATCGTGGGCCAGACCAGCCGGTCGGCCATGGGCGGCTCCTACCAGCAGGAGGTCGACCTGCTCAGCCTGTTCAAGGACGTGGCGGGCGCCTACGTGCAGATGGTGACGGTGCCCGAGCAGCTGCCCAACGTGCTGGACCGGGCCATCCGGGTGGCGCTGACCGAGCGCGCGCCCACGGCGCTGATCATCCCGTCGGACGTGCAGGAGCTGGCCTACTCGGCGCCCACGCACGCGTTCAAGATGGTGCCCTCCAGCCTGGGCCTGGACTGGCCCACCACGGTGCCGGACGACGCGGCCGTCGCCCGCGCGGCGGCGGTGCTCAACGCCGGGAGCAAGGTGGCCATCCTGGCCGGCCAGGGCGCCCGCGGGGCGCGGGCCGAGCTGGAGCAGGTGGCCGGCCTGCTGGGGGCGGGCGTGGCCAAGCCGCTGCTGGGCAAGGACGTGCTGTCCGACGAGCTGCCCTACGTGACCGGGTCCATCGGGCTGCTGGGCACCAGGCCCAGCTACGAGCTGATGAAGGGCTGCGACACGCTGCTGACCGTCGGGTCCAGCTTCCCCTACACCCAGTTCCTGCCCGAGTTCGGCCAGGCCCGCGGGGTGCAGATCGACATCGACGGCAAGTTCATCGGCATGCGCTACCCGTACGAGGTCAACCTGGTCGGCGACGCGGCGGCCACGCTGCGCGCGCTGATCCCGCACCTGGAGCGCAAGACCGACCTGGCCTGGCGGCGCTCGATCGAGGAGCACGTGACCCGCTGGTGGGAGGTCATGGAGGCCGAGGCCATGGTCGAGGCCGATCCGGTCAACCCGATGCGGCTGTTTCATGAGCTGTCGCAGCGGCTGCCTGACAACGCCATCGTGACCGCCGACTCGGGCTCGTCGGCCAACTGGTACGCCCGCCAGCTGCGGTTCCGCGGCGACATGCGCGGCTCGCTGTCGGGCAACCTGGCCACGATGGGGCCGGGCGTGCCGTACGGGATCGGGGCCAAGTTCGGCCACCCGGAGCGCCCGGTGATCGTGTTCGCGGGCGACGGGGCCATGCAGATGAACGGCCTGGCCGAGCTGATCACGATCAAGCACTACTGGCGTGAGTGGGCCGACCCGCGGCTGATCGTGGCCGTGCTGCACAACGACGACCTCAACCAGGTCACCTGGGAGATGCGGGCCATGGAGGGCGCGCCCAAGTTCACCGAGTCGCAGGAGCTGCCCGACGTGGACTACGCGGCGTTCGCGGCCAGCCTGGGCCTGGAGGGCATCGTGGTGGACAAGCCCGGCGACATCGGCCCGGCCTGGGACCGCGCCCTGGCCGCCGACCGGCCCGTGCTGCTGGACGTGCGCACCGACCCCAGCATCCCGCCGATCCCGCCGCACGCCACGTTCGAGCAGGCCCGCGACACCGCCAAGGCGCTGATCAAGGGCGACGAGAACCGGCGCAGCGTCATCGTGGAGGGCATCAAGACCAAGGCCCAGGAGTTCCTGCCGCACAAGGGCAGCTAACCGCCCGGCCGGTCACCGACCTGAGCCGCGGGCCGAGCGCCGCCGTCGGCGGCGCATGAGCAGCACGATACGGCGCTCGGCCAGCTCCGCGGTGTGCAGGCTCAGCCACACGCACACCCCCGCCAGCGGCAGCTCGACCAGGGCGGCCAGCACGATCGACTCGATGACCTGGGCGCCCGGCGTGGTCACCACGTCGAACCAGGCGTCCACCACCAGCAGCACCGCGGTGGCCGTGGCGGCCGTGGCCAGGTACCGGGACCGGCGCAGCGCGGTGTACCCGGTGGCGGCCAGCGCGACGAGCAGGAGCACGTCGAAGCCGGCCCAGGCCACGTCGTTGTGCGGGGAGACCTGACGGGACGGCAGCGTGGCCGCGATGTAGGCCGTCCACGGCAGCATGACCACGGCGAACAGGGTGAACAGCGGGCCCGCCCAGCGCACCACGCGGGCGTTGTCGGTCAGCACCTTGTTGTCGGGCTCGGCTGACGGGCCGACCATGTCGTCGAGCTGCCCCAGCAGGTCGTCGGCATCCTTGGGAACTCTCACGCGGCCGCCTTCCTCGCCCGGAGGAGGCCTCAGATACCCGGCGCCGACCAGCCTAAACAGAGATTCAGGCGGGACCGGCGTCGATGGCCTTGCGCACGTCGGACTTGGTGGGCGCGATGCCGAGATCGGTGACCGTCCAGGTCGCCCCGGCCTCCGCCCACGGCTCGCTGGCCTCGCCCGGAGGCAGGTCCACGACCACGTCGAACGGCCGCCCGTCGGGGCGGGCCGCGCGGATGTCGCTGACCAGCTCGGCCAGCTCCTCGGGCCCGGGCAGGCCGGTGGGGAACAGGCCGTCCCAGTGCATGGCGCGCCGAACCGGCCGCCGGTGCGGCCACTCGGCCGCCACCCACACCGGGATCCTCGGCTGCTGCACCGGCGGCGGCTCGAACTCCCCGGACCAGTACCTGGTCAGCCTCTCCAGGCCATGGTCCAGCAGCCGGGCCCGCTCGCGCGGCTCGGCCACCTCGCCAAACGGCTCGAACTCGCCGTTGCGCGCGCTGCCGAGCCCGACCCCCAGGGTCAGGCGGCCCGAGCTGAGCACGTCCAGCGTGACCGTCTCCCTGGCCAGCTTCTGCACCCGCCGCCGCGACAGCGGAGTGATCATCGGCCCGATCCGCACCGTGCTGGTCGCGCAGGCCACCGCGGCCAGCGCCACCCACGGGTCGGCGATGGCCTTGGCCGGCGAGCGGTGCACGATGTGGTCCCAGATGAAGAACCCGTCCCAGCCACGTTCCTCGGCGGCGGCGGCCAGCTCGGCCAGCACCCGCGGATCGGCCAGCTCCCCGAACGGCGGCACATCGATCGCATGCTTCACGGGCCGCAGTCTAGGCGGCCACGCCC
>Ga0102924_1003215_pt1 | contig 17215 bp, 16 predicted proteins | sample PaiPotPPM11metaG_FD_80116 | JGI IMG/M metagenome (GOLD analysis project Ga0102924, IMG submission 80116) | Iron sulfur acid spring bacterial and archeal communities from Banff, Canada, to study Microbial Dark Matter (Phase II) - Paint Pots PPM... ...
ATTAAAGCGACCAGACCCATCAAGAGGCTCTCGTAGAAGATCAGACGTCCGATCTGTCGTGGTGTCACGCCCAGGGTCAGTAGCAGGCCGAACTCTTTGTTACGCGTGCGGATCAGCGCCGCGTGGAAGTAGAAGATGAAGAAGATGGCGAACAGGGCCACGAAGACGCGCGTCGAGGCGCATCTGCGCCGCCAGCGACGCGGGCAAGAGCCACGTGCTGCCCAGGCATCCAGGTCCACGCGCCTGCGTTATGGAGAGTTGAGCATCGATCTGAGCGCCTATGTAGTCTCCTATGCGGGCGAAACCATTCCGCTGACCCGCAAGGAGTTTGAGATTGTGCGGTTGCTTGTGCTCCATCCACGCCAGGTCTTTTCTCGCGAGGTCATTTACGATCGTATCTGGGGGATGGATTCGCTGGGCAATACCGAAACCGTGACCGAGCATATCAAGCGTATTCGTAGGAAATGTGCGCAGTTTGACCCGCAGACCGAGTATATCGCTACCGTCTGGGGCGTGGGATACAAATGGGAACTCAACACATCGGCATAAGACAATTCGGGCTACGCCATAGGCGCTCCAGCTTCCAGCGTCTCTTCATCTGGTATTGCATCGGCATTGTGGTGGCCACTTTTATTATTACTGGCATTTTAGAAGCTATTATTGTTTCTTTTATTGCTTTAGAAACGCGGCGAGCGGCAATCTTTTACCATAACTTGCCTTTACAACTCACGGTTGTTTTCATAGCTATGGTGCTACCTTTTGTCGTGCTGATCGTGGCTATCCTCTTTTTCGCCTGGCTAATGGGACGCAAGATCAATCAGCCTGTTGATGAGTTGATGCAGGCTGTCGAGAAGATTCGTCAGCAGGATTTGAGCTTCACGAGTAATTATCAAGGGCACAACGAACTGGGTAAACTGTGCTCTGCCTTCAACGAACTGCGTGGGGAATTACAAAGGTCGCTCGAACGCGAGTGGCATAAGCAGGAAGAGATGCGCACCATGGTCGCGGCCCTCTCGCACGATCTACGGACTCCCGTGACGATCATCCAGGGACACATCGAGGGTTTGGCACGTGCCGAGGCTGGCGAGAAGCGCGACCAGCGCCTAGAACGCTATCTGCCAGTCTTGGAATCCAGTAGCCAACGTATGACGCGCCTGCTCAACGATATCTTGCTCGTCTCTTCGCTGGAACAAACCAGCTTCTTGATCCAGCCCCAACCGGTGCGGCTCGCGGAGGAGATGGAGCGCAAAGCGTCCGTCTATCAACTCCAGGCAGCAGCGCAGCAAATTAAATTTTCATATAGCTATGAGGCTCTGACCACCAGCTCTGATCCGCTTCTGCTAGACCTGCACCGCGTTGAGCAAGTGTTGGACAACCTCTTTGAGAACGCCTTGCGCTATACACCTGTTCACGGCGAAATTAGCCTGACCTGCACCCACCATCCTCAGCATCTGGCATTTGTGCTGCGTGATAGCGGCTGTGGTATCGCCTCTGAAGACCTGCACCACGTCTTCGAGAAATTCTATCATGGCAAGCAGCAGGAGCACAGCAAGCTTCACAAAGCCGCAGGCCTTGGCCTCTACACCTGTAAATTGCTGGTTGAGAAACACGGCGGAACAATTGCAATCCAGAATCACCCAGCAGGCGGATGCGAGGTGGCTGTTTACCTGCCGCTCTGTGGTTTGTCATGATTCCTGTATTTGGCAGTGAGAGTGAGAGCCTGGGATCTGTTATTGTTTAAGTTTGCGCATATGACGATGTACGAACCTTCTCGAAAAGGCAAATTCGTGTACCGCAAGTGTCCTGGATTACGGCGCACTTGCCCGCGCTGATGTGGAACGGCTCAATCACGAGCGTGTAACCTCGATGAATATACTTCGGAATGGCCGAAATCGCGTCTTCTACCACGCGATGAAACTCTATCTGGCAGGACAGCAGAGGATCACTGAGCAAAAAGACTTCTGCCTCGCGCTCCGGGCAGTGCAATCTCGTCAGGATATTTCGCGTATGTTGCCAGACTGGTTTGAGGTTAAGGGCAGCAGCGTTTCTTGTCTCGCCTTTGCTCTGTCTCATTGCACCCTCATCTCTTTTGAGCATCGCACCCTCCTTTGACATAACATATTGTACCACTATCACGAAGGAGGGAGTCATTTGGGAGACTCATGCTATTGTAGATTTGCCGCTTCGCTTGCAGGATTGAGCATACCTCCGCTTTACTTGCCCGCGAGGCGCGCGACCACAGGAGCCATCGCCTCCATGCTTTGCTCGAAAATGTTGATATACGAGATGCCATAACGCTCCCGGCGTGCGATGAGATCCTCGCAGATCTGCTCTTCCGTTCCAATCAGCAGGTATGGTGCTCGCAGGATCAGATCTGTGCTCACATCGAAGCCAGCAGCCAGCGTGCGCGCGATAAATTGGGCCGCCTGTTCGCGATCCTCTGTAGTGATTACCTGCGCGACCAGCACACCCAATTCGAGTTTGTCAAAGCGCGCACCAGCCGCGTCGCGCACCCAGGCAATCTTCTGCTCAAGGGCTTCGGGTGAGGCGTCCGCGAGGTCTTGCCCCTTGCCATCGGCGCGCGCCCTGGGAATAAACCCGACGATATCAGCCTCTCTGGCCGCGAGCGAGAGCAGGCGCTGACCGCCGCCGCCGATATGAATAGGCGGGTGCGGGTGCTGCACTGGTTTGGGAAAGCCTTCGAAGTTGGTAATGGTATAGTGCTTGCCTGCGAAATTGACTGGTCCATCGGCGAACAGACCTTTGATTACCCGGATGCCCTCTTCCAGCCGCTCAATGCGAACGCCAGGACGATCGAAAGGCAGGCCCGCCCCATCGTACTCCGGCTTCATCCAGCCCGCGCCCAGCCCAAACTCAAGCCGCCCGCCTGAAAGCACGTCCAGCGTGGCCGCCTCTTTGGCGAGCATAACCGGGTGACGATAATCATTATCAAAAACCAGGCTGCCCACCCGCAGCTTACTGGTTGCCTCAGCCGCTGCGATAAGTGCCGGGACCGGGGAAAGCTGCTCGCCCAGATGGTCTGGCATCAGTAGTGTCGAGTATCCCAACTCTTCGGCCTGGCGCGCGGCCCCTATCCATTCCTCCCTGGATTTGTTGCCATGAATAGAGACGCCGAAACGAAATGCTCGTGGTTTGCTCATGCGAAAACTCCTCACCCCTCTGCCAGAGGGATACATCGGCTGTTAGTTGTTGCTTCAGTCAGAATGTCACTGGTATATTACAACATCTCGCTGTTGCTTCCACTACGAGAGCAGACAGTGCGAGCAGGCCGATTCGGCAAAGCTCTTAGTATCTCACGAAGATCTTCCGCCGACCGCTATCAATTCTGATATGCCCTCCATTGGGCATGATCAACTGTGGGTCGGTGTGGCCGATGTCCAGGTTGAAGACGACTGGCACACCAGGATGATATTCATTGAGCGCTCGCGTGACCGCTTCAGCCTGTTCGCGAGTGAATTGCGCCTTCTCCTCCGGCGTGTGGGAATGCTCAAACGACCAGGCTTTGGGGCGACCAGCGAGGACGGCGGCGAATTGTTGTAGCAGGCCGCGCTCGCCCATGCACATCAGGATGCGGTAGACTTCGGTGGCTGAGGGCAACTCTTCCGAGGTTTCAAAGTAGAAGACAGTGTCAGCGTAAACTTCGACCGGCTGGATATACTTGTTGGCTCGCAGATTCCAGTCGAGAATTTCCAGATTGCCGCCCCAGAGCGTACCCTCCACAACTGTGCTGGCGTTCTGCCAGATCCAGCCTGATGAAGGAAAGAGTTCGGGTTCGCGGCTCAGATTGGCGGGATCATTCCAGTCCTTATCTTCATCAGTATAGCTGGCAGCGGGATGAATTTCAAACTCACCCTGCTCAAAGAGTGCGTGTTTCAGCGACTCCAGCGTATAGGGATGCATGGTGCCGCCGCGCCCGAACTGAAGCATGATCGAACCGCCGTGATACGAGACAAGACCCAGGTTCCAGAGAAAGTTGTGCAGGTTGGTGTTATCGCTAAAGCCAAAAAACGCCTTTGGATTGGCTTTGAGAAGTTGTGGGTCCAGGTACTTCAGCACTTTGATCTGGTCATCACCTCCGATCGAGCAGATAATAGCCTTGATCTCAGGATCAGCAAAGGCCGCGTGAATATCGCGCGCCCGCTCCTGAGGTGATGAATGCATTTTGCGCGTGGTTGGATACTCGACCAGCTCTAACTGAAAAAATTTCCGCAAACGCTGTAAGCCTTGCTCAAATACCGCCGGATAAATTTCTGGTAGCCCGCTTGAGGGCGAGAGGATGGCTACTCTGTCTCCTGGTCGGAGCTTTGGCGGGTAGATAAACGCGTTAAGGGTGGTACTCATAGTCATAAATTGACAGCCTTTCTTGGTGATATATTCGTCTTATTATAGTGTAAGGAGTCACTATTTGCCGATAATGAGGAATGAGAAATGGAAACTACTACTGACCCCCAAAAGATTGGTACCGCTCTGAGCTGGATTATTTCATTACTCGCCCGCCATGGTGTACCCTACCAGATCGTGGGTGGATTGGCTGCTCAGGCTTATGGAGCCACGCGCCCACTGGTCGATATTGATCTGTATGTTCCCTACGAGCAGGCGCAGGCGGCACTGGAGGAGATACGGCCCTATTTTGTGCGCGAGCCTCTGCCTCATCTCAGTCCTTCCTGGGATCTCGTGTATCTGGCGCTCGACTATCAGGGCATGTATATGGAAATAGGCGACTCCTCTGCCAATCCTCGTTTCTATAACCGTCGGGATCAGCGTTGGGAGTCGCAGCCCATCGATTATGCTCGCTCAAATATTTTGACGCTCTACGGTGTTGAAGCGGCAGTGATGCCGAAAGACGAGTTGATCGCTTACAAGGCCATGTTGGATCGCGAGGTTGATCACCAGGATATTCAGGAGATGAGCGCGGCTTCTTACTAGTACTCGACGCTTACGCAATCAATGGTAGGTCGAGGAGCGCTGCTCCTACGCGTGCTCGCGCGCTTTCACCTGGTGCGGCAACCAATCCCAGCGTTTCGCTCGTGAGGAAATGGACCTGGCAAGTTTTGTGGAAACCGGCTTTGCTTATCCCTCGTTCTGATGCGTGATTACTCGCCTGGTGAACAATCCAGAAACGTTCATGCTCGTTACCCTCGTGGCGCAAGATGGCCTGAAGCAGATGGGGATAGATGCCCAGGCCGCGCCAGGTGGGCAGCGTGACAAAATCATAGAGATAGCGATTTTTCGGAGGCACCTGGAAGGTGACTAATCCCCCACCAAATCCTGCTTGACCAGAGGACGACCAGCCAAAGGCGGCAAGAGTACCTCCCAGGCGGGCGAGATAGGGGTAATGCCCGGCCTCAATTCTGCAATCGATGGTTGTCGGCGAAACTTCCATGATGTTGGCAAGCAATTCTTGATCACTGGCCTCTTCAACCGTAAAGCCTGCAAGCGGTGGCAGAGCGGGCAGCGCATCACCCTGCCACCAGGACCATAAAAAACCAGCCAGTTCTCCCGGCGTCAATTGTTGTTGCATAAGTATGCTCTGCCTCCTTTTAAAAATTTACAAATATTTTATCCTGCAAATCAGCAATTAACCATTGATCAGTGTTTCCAACTCCGCGAAAGCGCTTTCCCACGCGCGTGCAAAGTAGGCACGTGCCTCTGCCCACTCTTTTGTCGAGCCCCAGCCAGTATGGAGCAGATAGACATCTGTGCAAGGAGTGAGCACCTCGTTGCAAGGGGTGAAGAAGACCGCGACGTGTGTCAGCGGGTCCACCTCGTTCATAAAGCGCATCTGCGCTGGCCCCTTCCATTCAAAGGCCAGCAGCGTGTCTGTCTCGATCGCCGTGATCTTGCAACCGAGCGTGCTATTGTGTTCAGGATCATCGGGGTCCCAGAAAAGTTCGTAGCGTCCGCCCACAATTGGCTCGATATCCGCGCATCTCGTCAGCCATGCCTGGAGATGCTCGTTCTCGGTAAACATAGCGAAGGCGCGCTCGACCGGGCAGTGCAGCCGCGCGCTTTGTACGATAATTTTACCCATGTTTTCACTCCTGTACAGGTTTGTATCTTTTGGATAAGTTGCCGTTCTGTGCGTTGGCTCCTATCTGCTCCAATTTTCCTGGGCAAATGTATGCAAGCACACACTCACACAGAATTTTGTTGTTGCTGCTTCATCCGTAACTGCCTCAAGACCCGCAAGCCTTTTTGGTCTTACGTCGCGTCCACAGCCGAGTTTACGTCAGCGCCTGAGCCAATATCGGTGACGGCTTGATCAATCAGCCCGATCAAGCGAAGGGCTTCGCGCAGGATGTTTAACGCCGCATTGTGGTCCCGATCCTGCGCCAATTGATGATAGGGACAATGCAGATTTTGGCAGAGAAAGAGGCGATCGGACAGTTCCATTCCCTCCCACTTCCAGCCGCAGGAGTGGCACGTCTTGCTGGAAGGAAAGAAGCGCCCCATCTGGATCACTTGGCCGCCATGCTGCTCGACTTTGCTCGTGAGGAGGTTCAGCAGTTTGCCTAACGCTGCGTCTGAGAACGCACGGGATAAGCGCCTGTTCTTGAGCAATCCCTTGAGGTTGAGATCTTCTATGCCGATGATCCCATAGCAGTCGGCGAGCCTGGTGGTCAGTTTGTGGAGGACATCCTCTCTCATGCAGGTGATGCGGTAGTGCAGTCGTGCCACTTGTCGACGTGCCTTCTCGCGGTTTTTTGATCCTGGTTTTCGGCGGTGGAGGCGTTTGTTCGCCTGCCGTAGCTTCTTGAGCGCGGTTTTGAGGAAGGCCTGGTTCTCGACCCCCTCGCTGGTACTCAAGGTTGCCAGTCGGTTCAATCCCACATCGATGCCCACTGCTGTATGCCTCTTCTCCGGGCGTTCATCGGGGACTTCAACAGTCAGACTGATGAACCACCAATCAGCGGTTCGGGTCACTCGCGCACCTGTGACTTTCCCTTTCAAGCGCAGGTTCTCCGCCAGATTGACCCATCCGAGTTTGGGAATCCACACCCGATGATCGCCCAGTTCGAATTGATCATTGGCCAGATAAAAGCTCGGTTTGCTTTTCTTCTTGCTCTTGAAGCGAGGACGGCGAGCCTTGCCTTCAAAGAAGGCCGTAAACGCTTTGCCCAGATCCCGGAACGGCTGATCTGAAGCGTTCTTGGTGACTTCCCACGTCCAGGGAAACTGCTCTCTGCGGATCTCGTTGAACTGCTTTTTCAGCTTCAAGACCGTCGGTTTCTCACCTGCTTCATACTGCCGGTTCCACTCCGCCAGCGCCCAGTTCCAGACAAAACGGCTGGTTCCTGCGGCACGGGCAAAGTAGTTTGCTTGCTCAGGTGTAGGGTTCAGGCGGATTTTGTGCGCACGAATCATAAACTTTTCCTCTGGTATGACGCCAAACACCTGAGATACATGTCTATATTAGAACATATTTCTCTCTTGTCAAGAGGATGCTCTGTCTTTATATTGCAATTATTTGACTACGTTTTTCCTGCTTTTTCGAAAACTATTGAGTCTTTAGTATACTCGAATTTACGTTCTAATTCAAGCGGCTTTCTTGTTGGGGTTAGAAAGGGTGTTGTCATTCTTTCTGCAGGCAAATACGTGTTATATCAGAGGATGCGTACAGGAGCAAGCAAACACAGAAAACGGTAACTGGTAGAAATAGATTTTTATGAGAAAGGGGTTACGTATGGACACGCCTGAACAGGTAGTACATTCCGAGTCCACGGAACATGAATACGCGGAGCATCCCGAATATTCACAGATCGTAGGGGTTTTTAGAGACCCTGAGCAGGCAACTCAAGCGATGGAGGCACTGAAACAGGCCAATTTTACAGAAGACCAAATCCGGTTCACTGAATATGATCCACCGCAAGCCGTCAATGAGGTAGAGAATGCCCTCCTTCAAGGAGTTGATAGGCGTTTCTTCGTGCATGTTGAGGCGCCTGGCAGAGAGGAAGTGGCTGTTGATATTCTGGCGCACCATGGCGCGAACAACTCCGACCTCCCTCGCGGCACTGAACTGGTGCAGGGCAAACTGACATACACAAGGGCCGCAGTGGCGGCGGCAGAGTCCCCATCTGGCTCCGACTCGACTGCGAGCTCTCTTGGCACCGAACATGACGCAGTTAATCGGCTCACGCACGAGCCGCGTATGCCATAGTCTGGCTACTAATTTTGTCGTTAATAAAGAGCATCATCATCTCCTTGAAGAAGGAGATGATGATGCTCAAAAAACAGAAAGCTGCCGCTTATTTCACTTTACACCCTTAACGCCCCGAATAATCGCAGTACCGAGAATAAAGTAGAGGATCGTGACCAGGAAGAGCACGGTGTAGCCGAAATGGTGAGGCATACCGCGCAGTGCCTGGAGGATGATCGCACCGACGGTGATGCCCACGACCTGCGGAATGATCCCCATAGCCGACCAGAGACCCAGGAACTTACCCGCTTCATCGGTGGGTGGCAGCACATCACAGGTCAACGCCCAGTCCACACTGGCATACGCGCCATACCCAATACCAAAGAAAGCGCCAGCAAGTAGAGCCAGGCCCTGTGACGGAAACCAGATAAAGAGAAAACAGACAATGGTCATCACCGCACCCGACAGATAAACCAGACCTTTGCGCCCTTTGTGGTCGGAAATCCAGCCAGCGATCAGTGAGGTTGGGAGGGCAGCGATGAGCAGAATAGGTTGGAAAAGCGCGCCGTTGAATTGTTCGCCTGAGAAGACGCTGCCGAAGATGATCGTTTTGACGCCCGCGCCGCCGAGCACGTCGTCAAAATAATACTGCAAGAAGTAGAAGACACCCCAGATGCCCATCATCAGGAGTAAGCGGGCCAGCAGCACCCAGGAGAGATCGGGATACTGGCTCGGTTTAAAGAAAAACCGCCGCAGGACTGGCATGAGCTCAAACCTGGCTTCACTGTGCAGCGGCTCCTCTTTTACCGTAATGATTGTGTAAATTACAAAGACAATCTGCACCACCGCGATCAGCAAGAAGATCTGCATAACCTCGCTGCGATAAACGTCCAGGGCGTTGTTCTTGTCGATGATCAGACCTGCGACGATTGAGCCAACGGCGGTGCCCAGGAGGGTAAAGAGCCCATTGAAGCCAGCGGTGACGCCGCGTTGGTTCGGGGGCACTTTATCCGCGATGATCGCGCTCCAGGGTGCGTTGGCCACGTTATTGGTAATTTGCAGGAGGAGGAACAGGATAATAAAGGTGATCAGCAGTTCGGTAGAGGAGAACCAGGAAGGTGCAAAGGCGAAAAGAGCCAGGACAATGACATTGAAGATCGTACCAACGATCATAAACGGTCGGCGGCGACCCATGCGAAAGGTCGCGTAATCGGAAAGCGCACCCACCAGGGGATTGACAATAACCGCGATGATTGTGCCCCAGACTACCACCATGGCCAGATCAATGTCTTTATTGGCATCGCCAAAAAATTTAACAACCATGCTGGGGATCACGATAGCAAGTAGGGCCTGCCAGTGGAAATTATTGGCGATCCAGAAGGCATTAATGTTCATCTGGCCGAAGATAGAGACACGTCGCGTCGGCGCGACGTTGGCTGGACGAGTGGCAACCTCGCCAGAGGGTTCGCTGATCTCCATGAGCGTTTTCCTTTTTTCTCGATCTTTGAGAGTGAGAGAACAAGCGCCTGCGCAATAACAGGGATTGACGAGTATTATAAAGCCTTGCTTCTAGATATTCAATACTCTCTCCAGAGTCCTCTACGCCGTCTCAATCGCAATCGCATGCAGCGGTTCATCATCTGTCCAGACCGTGTGATCGACAAACGCTGGCCAGAGCACAGCATCGCCAGCCTGGACCACATGTGTCTCACCGGCGGGACCGCCCAGGCGCAAGGTGCCCTGGCCGCTGATCACCAGGAAGAGTATGGGGTGGTCGGCCTGGTGCTCACCCATCGAGGCGTGCGGATCAAAGTACATCGCGACCACGTGGAGATCGGCGTCGAGCAGCAGCGGCATGCCATTGACGCGCTGCGCGAAATCCGCCAGCTTTTCAGGTGGCATCTGTGAGTTGGGAATCTGGATTGGAACTGCGTAAAGGCCAGGATGGCCGCCAGGCACTTTGGTTTTCAGGTCAGAACTGAATCGTCGAATTTGCATGGAAAACCTCTCCTGTAGTATATCTATCCATGTTTTTCGTTTGCTTGAAAACGTTCAGCCTTGAAAGGTGAGAGATCAAGTTTCGTCTCGTGACCGGTGGCCAGACTGGCGACGAGCGCGCCGGAGTAGGGGCCGAGTTGGAGGCCGGAGGCGCCGTGACCGGTAGCCAGCAAGACGTTTTCGATGTTCGGAACGCAGCCGAGGATGGGCAGGCCATCGGGAGTCGCGGGACGCAGGCCGATGCGCACTTCGCGGAGGGTCGCGTCGGCCAGGCCAGGCGCCACACGCAGCATCTCGTTTAGCACTTCGCGTACGCCACCAGCCGTTTCGCGCACATCAAAGCCAGCGTGGCTCTCACGCGTGGCGCCCCCGACGATACGGCCTCCGGGAAAGGTGAGCAGATAGTGTGAGTGAAAGCCCATCACGATTGGCCAACCGCTGGCCTCTGCTGGCCCCTGCAGGTGAAGAATCTGACCGCGCTGGGGGTAGACCGGTAAAGCGAGGCCAAGGGTTTCCGCGAACTGGCCCGACCAGGCACCGGCAGCGAGAATCACTTTATCAGCAGTGAAGGTTTTGCCATCGGCATGCACCTGAGTCAGGCGCTTACCCTCGCGAACCAGCGTGGCTTCGTGGTCGGTGACGACGATTCTTGCACCGCGCAACTGTGCCGCGCCGCGCAGGGCATCGCGCATCAGGCCCCCATCCAGGCGCGCGGCATCGGGAATATGGATGGCTCCGTGGACAATGCCCAGGGCCGGAAAGAGCGCTCTGGCCTCGTTACCGTCCAGCAGGCGCACCTCGCCCAGATTTTTCATGCCAGCAGCCTGACGCTCTTCCAACAGGCGCAGGAGAATGGGCAGGCGTGCAGCCTCCTCTTCAGAGGTGGCGATATGGAGCAGGCCAACGGTCTCATAGCCGGTGTTGCTCTCACCGTCCTCGGCCAGATTTGCCAGTAGTTCCTCGTAATAAGCCGCCGCGCGCCCGGCCAGCCGGAAGAAAGCTGCCGACTGGCTGAAGCCGCTTCCGGGGGCAATAATTCCGGCACCAGCGGCTGTGGCCTGGCCGGGTTGGGCCTGATCAATCAGGGTGACACGGGCGCCGGCGCGGGCCAGATGATACGCCGCGCTTGCTCCGACAATTCCCCCGCCTATGACGATAAAGTCGTCCATTGAGTACACTCCTCTCGGTTTATACTCTGTAGTGTACTCGATTTCCAGCAGGATGAGCAATCAGTTCACGTAGAATGAACCTTTTCCTCCCTGGCGGTGTCTTAGACCATGAATAGCTATTCCTGGAGGAGTTTGCTGGATGGCATCTGACTCGGAGCTTGTAGCACGCGTGCGTGAGCACGACGCGGGCGCGTTTGAAACGCTCTCGGCGCGTTATCGCGAAAGCATCTATCACCATGTGCTAGCCACGGTCCATGATAGTAGCGCGGCAGAGGATATCGTGCAGGAGGTTTTTCTACGCATCTGGACGCGCGCGGAACAGTGGCATGAGAGTGGGAGCTTTAAGGCCTGGCTCTTTCGCATTGCCACGAATCTGGCGTTGAATTATCTGCGCGCGCTCCGCAGGCGTAGGCAGCAATCGCTGGAAGTCCCTACCGATCCACTCGACGAAGGCGACGAGAGCAGTGTACCGTCATGGATGGTCGATCACTCGCTGCCTGGGCCGGATGTCATCCTGGAACAGGGCGAACGCAGCCAGCTCCTGCAACGACTTGTCGAAGGACTTCCTGAGGAGAAGCGCGCGGTCTTTCGCCTGGTCTACGATGCCGAGATGCAGACCCGGCAGATTGCCCAAACGCTCGGCATCCCTGAAGGAACCGTAAAATCACGTTTACATTACGCCACCCGGCGTCTTGCCCAGCAATGGCGAGAGCTGCAACAAGAATGGGAGGATACACCATGACTATGAGCGCACCATGGCACAAGGCTTCGTTCGATCATTTTCTCAATGAACGCTTGCCACAACTGCTCGCCGAGCATGTGCCACTCATTGGCTACACTGTCACAGCAACCAATGAATATACCTGCGGAATCAAATTGACACTGGCCTCAGCAGCAGGAGATGTGACGGTTGACTACGCGGATTTGCCCCAACCGGATCAAGCGGGTATCTTCCAATTCAAAGGGAAGCGCCTGGTGGTTTTGCCCTACGCCGCGCATGATGATCTTGAGCAGGCCGAGATTTTTTGCGTCGGAGAACAACTAGAAACGCATCTGCGCAAACGTCTGGGTAAAGCGCCGGACGACCTGTCATGGGATGCGGCTCTGGCCAAAGCCTGGCTGCCACTCGGCCTCTGGATCGATGAATTTTTTGAAAAAAACACAGAGGATGGTTGGTGGGGGACCTTTGTTCAGCAGTTGGACGAAACGAACTGGTTAGCCAGACATAGCCACCTGCGACGCCTGCCCATCAAAGACTGCCAGCATCTCTTTCGGCCCGGCCATTTTGGGCGCACCTGTCCCTTTGAAACACCTGAGGGTCCCAATATTGGACGTATTGTGCAAATTGCGCTCGGAGCAGAAATTCGCGACGGCAAACTGTTGATCATCGACGAACGGCCAGAAGCCACGCTGGGTCTCGAAGCTGCCATGATCCCGCTGCTTGAGCATGATGCGCCCAAACGGCTGCTGATGGGCGCGAATATGTTACGCCAGTGGCTCATTCCGCCCGTGCCCGAACCCGCGTTGATCCAGAGCGGTAACGAGCCGGATGCTCCTGACTTCTGGTGCGGGCGCGACCTGCTCACGGCCTTTCTCTCCTGGGGCGAAGACACCTACGAAGATGGCATCGTCCTCAGCGAATCATGTGCCCGGCGGCTTTCCTACGAGCATGTGGTTGAGCCAGGCGACAAGTTGAGCAATCGTCATGGCGTCAAAGGCGTCGTGAGCTGCATTCTTCCCGACAGCGAGATGCCCCATCTTGCCGATGGCACGCCAGTCGAGCTGATCTTCAACTTTATCAGCCAGCACGCGCGCGCCTACTTTGGGCAGATTCGCGAGGCCGTGCTGAGCCGCATCGCCCATGCTGAGGGCAGGCCAATGATTGTCCCCCCATTTCACGCGCCCACTGAAGGGGAGATCCGCGCGCGCCTGACCCAGACGGGTCTGCCAGAGGATGGCATGGAACAGTTGACGGATGGGCGGAGCGGCAAAACACTGGCTGGACCGAGTACTGTAGGCTGGATCTATTGGGGGAAACTTGCCCATGAAGCACGAGGGAAATTACAGGTGGCAGGCAATAGCAGAGGGCAACGACTGAACGAATATAGTTACTATGCATTGCGTGAGGCCGGAGCGTTTGAAACAATTCGCGAGCTGTTCAACACGGGCGCGGTAAATTATGCCGAGAGCAGCACCCTGGCCGAACGACTCGCAAAGGGCAGTATCGAGCAGGCCGGGGCACCATCTCCTCAGTTGAGCGCGCTCTTGCGGCAACTGGAGGCTGTGGGCATCAGGGGAGAGTTACGCGAAAATGGGCTGGCATTTCGCCTGGCGGAGCCTGAAGGTGTGGTGCTTGACCTGGCAATTCCCGCAGCCCATCCCTGGCTACGGGATCAGGTTCTCACGCGCATCGGAGTAGGCGGTGGCTCGCGTACGGCCTATCAGGCGTTAGCGGAGGCCAACGTGCGCCTGGAACGCATTCTAAGCAGCGGCGCGCCCGCGAGCCTCAGACAACAGGCTCAGGCTCAGTTGACTTTGCGCGTGCAGGAATATTGCGCGACTTTGCAGCCAGCCGCTCAATTCGAGGCGCGCGTGCAATTCAGCGGGCGCGCGGTAATTACGCCCGGCACAGATTTGCGGCTGGACCAGGTTGGGATTGCGGAAGAACTGGCGTGGTCGCTCTTTGGCCCGCTCGTGACTCGCGAACTGGCAAGCAAGGAGGTGCAGGCGCGTAGCGAGCAAGCAATGCGCGTCCTGGACGAGGTAATGGCCCGCTCCTGGGTCATTATTCACCGCTCGCCCGCTTTAACGCCGCAGACCTTTCTCGCTTTTCATCCTGTACGCAACGCGGAGCGCGTGATCCGTTTGCACCCGCTGGTCTGCCGCTTCCTGCAAGCAGATTTCGACGGCGATCAGGTAGCCATCTTTCTCCCGCTAACCGAGCAGACCCAGCAAGAGGCTGGCGAGCGTCTTTCAGTCGCGGGACATCTGGCGCGTACGCCTGATTTGTTACGCGATCTCTTGCCAGATAACGAAGCGCTCTGGGGCCTGGCCAGCCTGAGCCTCGGCGAGGAGGGCAGGCAGGAGATTGCAAACGTTATCGGTAGGGACATCGTGCCTGCTGGCGAAAGCATCACACGTACAATGCTGGAAGAGACGTTTGAGCGGATTCTTCAGCGGGATGGCATACCCGGAACGTTGGAGAAACTTGAGAAGATCACGCAGCTAGGTTTTGTCAGTGCTAGAGCGTCGGGGGCATCGATCAGCCCCTTTGTGGGTAGTCAGTTCCCATTGCCGCCCACGCCAGTTGAGGAAGATGGTGGCCGCTGGAATCGTTACCAGCAAGAGGTAAGCGAGTGGCTCGCCGCCCATGCCGACTATACGCACCCTGGTCTGGGGCCGCAACTGCTGGCGGTGAAGAGTGGGGCATGGGGCGAGATAGAGCAGCTTACCGCTTTGCTGTGTACACAGGGAGTTGTCAGCGACATTCAGGGCAATGCAGTGCCCATTTGCCATGGGTATCGCGATGGTCTGCAACCAGCAGAGATCTATGCCCTCGCGATCGGGGCACGCGAGAGCTTTGCGCAGATCCAGCGCGAGTGGATGCAGCTTAGCCAGGAAATACGCAAACGCGCTAGGGCGCAGAGCTTTCACGTGCTCGCGCGAGCCATACGCGCCGAGCAACCAGCAATTGTGTTTGCCCACGCCGCCTCTATCGGGGAGATTGATCCCTTAATTGATGTAGATAGTCGTCTTTTTGCGGGTTTAGCTGCACACGTGTAGTGTCCTCGAAACTCTCCAACCGTGACACGAGAATAAAGAGAGGAACATGAAACCATTGTTTTGGCAACTTCATTGGAGATATGAGGCCAAGCACAAAAACAAGCTGGCCAAACAGTCGCGCAAGAAGAACTGCAATCGCTAAGTCCATAGGCGTGCGCAACGTTCGGGAGCGTTGGCCCGTTATAGAATGTAAATCGAAGATGTTAGTTTTGCGGAGAGCGAATGAAAAAGGTAAACGGGCGGGCAAATTTACGGGCGCTGCATTTGCGTAGTGCTTGCGTGATCCTGGTGGTAGCGTGCAATCTGCTGATCCCGTTCGCCAATACGGCGGGTGCGCGTGGTTCGCGGCAGGCCGCTTCCGCTGATTTTCCAGTGGTGGATCCGCTCTATATTTATACTCAACTGGCCTATCTGACCGCCAATTTCCAGCAGCGCGAGGCTGGTTATGTGGCGAACCAGGGCCACGATCGCTTCGCGGCCTACTGGACCCAGGAGATGGCGCGCAACTTGCAGGGGTTTGGCCTGCAGGTTACGCGCGATAACTTCTTCATTCAAGGCTGGCAGGGGCATCCCGCGTCTCTTCCGGCTTTCAATATGGAAGTCAGCATTCCCGGCCTGACGCATCCGGAGCAGGAGGTGGTCATCGGTTGTCATTACGACGGCGAGATCAATTCTAGCGAATCTGCCTTTGACGATACCAGCGGCTGCGCCTACGAACTGGGTGTGGGCGAGGCTCTGGGCAATTACTGGCGTAGCCACCATCTCTACCCCACACGTACGATCCGTTTTGTGATCTTTGATGCTGAAGAGCAGGGCGTCTTTGGCTCGTTTCACTACCTTAACAACACAATAAACGGCGATCTGGAGAATGTCACTGCCATGTTCAACGAGGAGCAGAGCGGCATCAACTATCCCGCGCGCTATCTGGGCCAGCTTGCCAATCCCTTTATGCCCGACTATATCAACGTGACGCCCTTACAAGATAACGCGGCCTATCCAGGCCACATTCACTTGACCGCTCTCCAGCGCCAGCGCGTGGTCAGCTTTCGTCAGCTCTCGGCGCAGGCTATTCCCGCCGTTTTCTCACAGTTTCGCGCCGAGGGCTATAGCTCGCTGGCCTTCTACGACAACCAGCGGCAGAACAGCGTACAGCCGATCTTCAGCCCAGATCAGCAGACCAATATCCACGTGCGGGACGATCCGTCCAGTAATAGCGACCAGGTGCCGTTTATCTACGCTGGTCTGCCGGTGGCGATGGTGACTGGAGACCAGAGCTACTACGACCCCCATCCAGAGCCGTGGGCCTATCCCTACGATTTGCCACAGGACACGCTCTCATTGATGAACACCTACACCGGTGGAAGTTCGCGCATGTCCCCGGCGCTGGCCCTGGCGCTGGCTTTACCAGCCATGTTCACTACCTGGATGCTCAATCAGCCCTCTATCGGCGGATCTGTGCCAGCCGATGGCAGCCCGCTGGCCGCGATCAGCGATATCGGGCAGACGGTCGCTGGCCAGCCACTCTCGCTGAACGTCACCGCCTTTGATCCAGCGCGGAGCGGCGCTAGCCTCACCCCTGGCTGGAATTTTGGTGATGGCGCGACCGCTACAGGAAACTCGGTGAGCCATACCTATAGCTCCACCGGCACCTACACGCTCACCCTGACGGTTGCTTCGCCGGGCGGTACGCGTGTGGTCAAGAAAGTCCTGAACATCGGTACCGCGTCCAAGGTTTATAGCAATCCCTACTCACCTCTGCGTGGGAAGAATACGCCCAATTCCGCTGTGAAGATCCCATCATCCGATGACGCATTGCCTGCTCAGCCACCTCTGGCCGCGCCCTTCGCGCAGCTGGCGTCGCCAGTTGCCAGCGCGACCACATTAGCGGTCGCGCCAACAGAGACTGTGATGGGTCGACAGTCAACCTCATCGTCTTCACCCGGCGTGACCTTGCCGTGGGTGATCGCGCTGGCCTGCCTGGTGTTGTTAATTGGCAGCCTGGGGATCTGGCTGCTGGTTGTAGCGCGTAGAAAAAGGAATGGGTAAAAGAGCCTTTATCCGCAGAGAGGCGCGGGGATGTTAAAAATCCTTTCTATGAGAATAGCGA
>Ga0102924_1003216_pt1 | contig 17214 bp, 14 predicted proteins | sample PaiPotPPM11metaG_FD_80116 | JGI IMG/M metagenome (GOLD analysis project Ga0102924, IMG submission 80116) | Iron sulfur acid spring bacterial and archeal communities from Banff, Canada, to study Microbial Dark Matter (Phase II) - Paint Pots PPM... ...
CTGCATGGTATCGTATATAGCTAGGCCCGCCGTCACGCTCCCGCCGGGACTATTGATGTACATCTCTATATCCTTATCGGCATCTTCCTTTTCAAGGAACAGAAGCTGTGCGATGACGAGGTTTGCGAGGTTGTCGTCAATGGCTCCGCCGACAAAGACGATTCTCTCTTTCAGGAGGCGAGAGAATATGTCGTAAGCGCGCTCGCCGCGAGCGGTTTGTTCGACGACCATTGGTACCAAATGTCCCATAGTTATCCCCTACGTCGTAAGTACCTGAAGAGCTTAAAGTCTTGTCGTTAGCTGCTTGTTTGCGCTACGGCCGCAACATCTGTGATGGTGGCATTTGCCACGAGGAGGTCGAGGGTCTTACGCCTGCTTACTGTATCGATTATCGGTCCGAAACCGCCTGTCTTGCGCTGAAATTCGATCACAGATTCCCTTGTTTGGCCGTAGGACTGGGCCATTGCGTCGAGTTCTTGATCAACGTCAGTTGTTGTGACCTCAATCTTCTCTCGTTTGGCAACCTCTTCCAGCAACAGTGCTGTCTTGACGCGCCGTTCGGCTTCCACCCTGTACTCTTGCCGGAGGCCTGTTTCGTCAACATTTTTCGCGGCCAGATATTCTTCCCACGAGCGGCCGATGCGCTGCATGTAGGATTTCGCGTCGGAGACGAGGTTATCGATCTCGCGCTCGACGAGAACGTCGGGCAGCGGCACGTCGTTGCGTTCGACCAGAGCATCGAGGAGCTGACGTTGGACTTCCTCGTTGCTGCGCGCTTGCGCGACGGCCTCAAGCCTACGCCGAACATCGTCGCGAAGCGCCGCGACTGTTTCTTTGTCTGAAATTTGCCGAACGAATTCGTCGTTGAGATCGGGAAGCACGGCGCGCTTTACCTCGTGCACGGTCACGTCGAAGACGGCTTCCTTGCCGGCAAGCTCCTGCGCGCGATAGGTGTCAGGGAAGGCGACGCGGACCTGACGCGATTCTCCAGCCTTCATTCCATGCAGTTGGTCCGCGAAGCCGGGAAGGAATCGATCGGCGCTTACTTCTGTTGTATGGTTCTCCGCGCTGCCGCCTTCGAACGGCTTGTCGTCGATGCGTCCCGTGTAATCCATCGTGATGGTATCACCGTCTTGAACGCCGCGGTCTTCGACGGGTTCGAGCAGTGCTGCACGCTTGCGCAGCGCGTCAACGCTGTGATCCACTTCTTCATCAGTGACGGCAACGAGCGACCGGTTGACTGCGATACCTTTGTATTCGGCGAGGATGATCTCTGGGCGCACCGCGACCTTGGCCTTGATGCGGAGGCCAAGCTGCTCGTCGGAACGATCGAGATCGATGTGCGGGCGGTCAACGGGTTCGAGCTGATGTTCCTTGAGCGCTTTTGCGTAGACTTCGGGCACGAGATCTTCGAGCGCTTGACTGTCGATGTTGCCCTTGCCGATGCGCTGTTCGAAGATCTTGCGCGGCACGTGGCCCGCACGGAAACCCGGCAACTTGTAGCGTGTTGCGAGCTTGCGGTATGCGCGATCCTGGGCTTCAGCGAAATCTGCTGGGGAAACTTCGATATCGAGCTCGACTTCGGTCGGTGCGAGCTTTCGGACTGTCGTGGTCACCGTGAAGAATCGAAGGAGAATTTCATCGGGCGCTCGGCCTTCGCCCGTTTTTTTAGGCTATCCTTTGGTATGGCGAATAGAGGGACGTCCTGCAGCGTATGAGTTCGACAGCGTATGAGTTCGTTTAAAGTGAACATGGAGCGGAAGACGAGATTCGAACTCGCGACCCTCGCCTTGGCAAGGCGATGCTCTACCGCTGAGCTACTTCCGCACGCCGATGAATGCGCCGATTCTTATGCGCTCGACGGTGTTATCCTTGCGGGGAAATGCGCTCGCGCGAGCCGAAAATCGCCTCATGAGCGATGGCGCGTTGGTTTTTATAGTCCTGCTCATTGGCGGGTTTGCATTCATGGCGATATTCTCGTCAATTGTTATCCGGAGCGTTCGTGAGTCAAAAGCTAACGAACCCCCAGCGGAAACCTCACACCTTCATTGATGGTTTGCGCGAGTTGATCCGCCGAAGGTCAGGGGGCCTCCGGCGTGAATTCGTAGCTCGCTGTATAAAAGTGGCTATCGATTGAGCCATCTTTGCGTTGGTGCAGTCGATACGTGCTTGACAGCGCCGCAGCTAACGCACTCTTATCGAGCGGTGCGTTGTCAGAAGATTTGAGAACATCTGCGTTGAGGGGCTTGCCTGACCCATCAACGTGTATTAGTACGTTGACCCATCCTTTTACGTGCACTCCCTCAGCAGTGCTCGGATATCTCGCCCGCACGCGGTTGCGAAAATCTGCGTGATAGAGTCGCTCCAGAACGATTTGGCTCTGAGGTCCGGGTGCAGGCGTCGCAGGCGACGGCTGGGACGGTGTATCACCCGCGTGTGTAACATTGAACACGACTTGTTTACACGGAGAACCTTGGGAGTCGCTGTCATCCCGATACGAAGTTATGACCTAAGCATGTGCGATGGGCGGGCCTCGCCAGAGAAAAGAAATTGAACCGGACAGCGGCGGCTTCGAACCAGCGCTGCCGCTCACGAAATCGCTTCACTGTGTAATGTACGGGTCAGCTTGACCAAAATCGAGTCCGAAATCTGCCCTGACATTCGAAGAGTCAACGTGAGCACTCACCGTGTAGACGTCATAATTGAAGGCGCGCGAGTGTCCGATCAAAGAGGCGCTGTAAAGCTCCGCTGCACAGCCAGAGCTCGTCGGAAGCGGAGGCATTCCCTCGAGCGTGAAAACATACTGGATCTTGTACTGGCGTGTTGTTGGCTTGCCGTTGATCAGTGGAGCTCGATACGTGCTTGCCTTCGCTGCCGCGAGAGCTGCCTCGTCGAGCGCTGGGTAGAGTGATGTCCTCGTAACTTGAGCGTCGAGAAGTTTCCCATCGGGGCCGACCGTTATCAAGACAACGACAACCCCGTCAATGCTGTGTTCGACTGCTAATTGTGGATAGCTCGGTACCGCCTTGCGCATAAAATCGGCATCTACGATCGTGCTTGCCGCTGGCAACAATACGGCTTGAATTACCGGGGGAGGTGTTACCGAGTGCGTTGGGTCGGGATAGATGCCCTCGTTGAATGTGTCGCTCTCCGGGTCGAGCGTTTTACGGATACCGGAGCACGCTGCTCTTTGCACGTCATTTCCGGTAGTCAGTGGGTCGAGACGCAAAGCCGACACTAGCTGGTCGTCAAAAGCGAAATCTACAGTTCTTACATCGTGATTCCGCTGAGGCGTGATTGTCGGCACCTTAATCCGATAATGACGACCCGACGCTGTATCCAAAATAAAGTCCACCGTGTACGATCCAACGTTATCGCTTTCAAGATCGAACTCGTAGGCCGTCAGTTTGCCGTTTGCACTCGCACCTGTGGGCTCAAACGATGTGATGGTGAGCCAACGGGCGTTATCCGCTTTGACGATCGCCGGTACGAGCAAATATACTGCGGCAAAAACGAAGACGAGAAAGCCAAAGCGCATGTCTACCTCCCACGAGGAAAACAACGAAAAGCGGCGTCGCCAAAAGCGCATCTCTCGTTTCGACCACCAACTTGAGTTTGATCTAAGCCGCTCGCCTAGTGCCCCCGTTAAACATCGGATGTACTTCGCCGAGGTGCTGGGCAAGAGAGGACTCGAACCTCCACGGGTTTCCCCACCGGATTCTAAGTCCGGCGCGTCTGCCAATTCCGCCACATGCCCATTATGAGGTAAGCGTTCTCGTTCCATCGGCGCGGCACATGGCATTTTCTTCGCAACTTTCGTGGTCATCGACGACGAGAGCCGTTCTTGTGCCTGACGTAAGGTCGCCGAGTGGAAAACGGCGCTAGTCCAGTGACGTCACGCCTGACTCATGATCTCAAGCGATGATTTCAACTTTTCCGGTGGTGAGCCCATAGTACGCCCCGACGATCTTGACCGTCTTCGTCTCGCAGGCCGTGCCCAAGGTAGGCGACGCCTTCATTTTGCACCACAAGCTTGACGTTTTCACGCACGGCATTGTCGAGCATGTCACCGGGCAAATAACTGACTGCCTTCACGGCAGGCAGGATCGCCGCCGCGAGAAACTCGATGTCGCCTGGGAACGTCGTTCCATGCTTGAACTTTTCGACTGCGGCGGCGACGGCGCCGCATTTCTCATGGCCTAGGACGACGAGCAGCGGCACTTTGAGTTCAGCGACGGAGTACTCGATGCTGCCCAGGCCGGCGCTATCGGGTACTTGGCCTGAGGCGCGGATCGCGAACATGTCGCCGATGCCTTGATCGAAAACCAATTCCGGAGCGACGCGCGAATCCGAGCAGCCGAAGACTACGGCGAACGGATGCTGGCCGTTTAGCGTTTCCGCAAGCCGGGCGCTGTTTTGGTGGGGATGCGTGAGCGCGCCGCTGACGAACCGCGAATTGCCGGCGATGAGCTCCTCGAGCGCCGCATCGGAAGACATCGGCGGGCCGGCGTTCATGCCGAGGTGTGCATGAAGTCTCGGTGTTTCATGGTCTCTCCTTTTGACGTCAGAGGCCCTTGTTTTGCAAATGGGGAGTAAGTCATGCTGATTAAGGTCCGTTCTACCTCAGCTCCGCGCCAGTGAACGCTGTGAGTGCTTCCTCTTCCGATGGAGCTTGCAGGACGTTGCGTGCGGCAAAGTCTTCGGCCTGTGGGTATGTAGTGCTGCGAATGCGCTCGGCTGCTCGGGCGAGATCGTAGTAGGTATGGCGGAGCCCAATATCAGGACCGAGCAGGAGCCAATCGGCGCCTGGTTCGCCGAACGGCATGCCGACGCTGCCTGCGTTCACGACGCGAATCGTGCCGATCATCCGGTCAAACTGCATGTGGGTATGGCCGCAGACGACTGTGGAGACGCCGAGTCCTTCGAAGATAGGCATGAGGCGATCTTCGGGTGTGAGGCGGGTAAAGATCTCGGTGTCGTTGCGCGGCGTAGCGTGGCAGAAAAGCACGTTACCTAAGCCGGGAATTTCGACTCGGCATGTTAGTGGCCAGCTTGATAACAGATGCTGATGCTGACTGCGTAGTTGCTGGGCGGTCCAGCGCACCGGCTCGCGCCATTGTTCGGACGCGGTGCGGTACCAGTCGGTCTCGACGCCAGACATCTGCGCGAGCACCTCGCGGTCGCCATTGCCGTGGATGAACTGAACGGGAATGTCGACGTCGAGTAGACATTGGATGGTTTCACGCGGCAGTGGGCCGGGAAGGACATCGCCTCCGATGACGATGTGGTCGACTTGGGTCTGACGGATCTCTGACAGTACTGCCTCAAGCGCAGAGACGTTTGCGTGAATGTCGTAGATGGCGGCGACTCGCATGATGGAATCCCTTTCGGAGGTCGATGGAAAGCTAGAGTAGATTAGAGCTCGAAGGCGGCTCCGACGCCGATCGCATGCTGGCGAACCACTGGTGAAACTGGATGCGCGTTGATTTCGTACTCGACATCCAACACGACTTTGGGCGATAGCACACCTTGCATCGCAATGAGATTACGATTCCCGGTTCCACCGCTAGGGGCGAGCGGGGACGTGAACTGATCTGTGACTGCGAGGTTGAGGTTCGGCGCGAAGCCATAGCTGATCGTCAGCGACGGTTGGTAGGAGAAAAAGTGGGTGGCACCGCGCGGGTCGAGAGGGGAGGCGTTAGCAATGGCGTTTTGAGTGATCGAGATACCAACATCCCCGAGCGGGAAAGCGGCGGTGTACGACAACGTGAATGTGGGCGCGCCGGCTGAGAAGCCCGTTGACCCCTTTGGTGTGCCGGTCGGAGCCGTGTAAAAAATCTCGACCGCATCTTGAAACTTAGAATGATCGTGGAGCATGCGCTTCAGGCCCACTCCTTCGTCTTGGACACCGATTGCTGGCTTGGCGATAAGCGCAGCTCCGCTACGATTCGAATACGCTGGCGGCTGAAGGATGATCTCCGTGCGTGTGCGGAGGCCGACGCGAATCAGAGCGAGTGGGAAAACTTCGAGCTTGGATGTGCTGCCGTTACCAACAGTCGTTTGATTGCGGTAGCCAATTTCGGTGAGGACGTGGTCTGGTGGAACGACGCAAGGCGAGCCGTTGTTTGCGGTCGGCCGCCCAAGGCCAGGGCGGTCGACGATGGCGCCGATTGTCCCAGTTTGCTCGCAAGGACCTGGCGCGGGTGCGGACTGCGCTGGAGTGGGGGAAAACGCGAAAGTTAAGCCTACAGTTAACACAGCACTCAGCATTCCGCGATAGCAAAGAATCATGTTTGCCTGTGCCCGTCTTCGCTAGGCGATTTGCGTGTTCCGTCGCCGGCCCAGCGTGAGCGCGAAGATCAATGTTCCGGCGAGTGCGACAGCGGCTGCGGCGAAGAACGTTGCGTGGGGCGAAAGACGCCACAGCAGCCCACCCACAACCGATGCGGGAAACACCACGAGACCGCGTGTGAAATAGTACGCTCCTACATCGACGCTTTTCCGTTCGGTTCGCGCGAGATCAACGAGAAGGGCTTTTCTGGGGGGCTCCCCTATCTCGCGCAATCCCATGCAGATGAAGGCGACGACGAGCATAAGCGAGGTGGTCGATAACCCAAGCATGAGCGGAAAGATGGCGAAGAAAGAGTAGGTGAGCGTTACCCATGGTTCTCTCGCGCGGATGTCGGCACTTCGAGCCACCGGCAAATAGACTGCAATCGATGTGAGCATCGCGAGACCGACAAGCATACCGAATGCGGCTGCGGAGACTCCGACAACCTGCGTCGCATAGAGCACGATGAAAACTTCGCCGATTCCTTGACCGAAGCGTACGACGCTGTCTGCAAGCAGCAGCTGCTTGAGCCGCGGATCGAGCCTGGTGACGTCACTGACGCATTCCGACAGTGAGAGCGGCTTAACGGGGTGGAAGCGATACCATAGCACTTGAATGAAGACAGCGGTTACGCCTAAGACGATGCCGATAACAATGGCGGTACGGATCCCGGTGAGTAGTCCAAGCGAACCGATCAGCAGCCCTCCGATGACCGGCGCGACGATGATAGGAATGCGTCTCACAATCGATTGGTATGCGAATGCGACGCTGCGCTCGCCCTTCTTCAGCGCGTCGCCGACGATCGAGAAGGTCGCCGGCAGCGAGAAGCTTTGCCATGCCATGACAAACGGCAAGGCGACGAGCAGCACCCACCAGCGTGTGGCGAGGGCAAATGCGATATACCCTGCGAGCGCCAATACGTTAAAGGTGAGCAGTGAGTTCTTCGGACCTAAGCGCGCTGTGAGTACGCCGCCGGGAAACTGATAGACGGCGTCGAGCAGGTCCTTGAGCGCGCCGAACACAGAAACGGCCAGCACCGACCCGCCGAGCGCCACAAGATAATTGGGAACGAACCGGGACCACAGCTCCTCGCCTGACGCGATGAAGAAAATCGCCGCGAGGAGGACGGTAAGGTTTCTTCGGTTGACACTTGTCCCAGTCGAGTCGAGCTCCACGCTTTAGCTCGCGGACGTTTTACAAAACTCGTAGAGAGAGTCGTAGAGCGGGAATTCAACTTCGAGCAGCGCGTGATCGTCTGCGTAACGCGAACCCCATTGCGCGTGAAAGCCGGATGCGACCGCGTAGAGGCCCGGCGACTCGGGAGTGAGCGTCCTGTTGTCGGTGTCAGCGCCTCGCACAATTTTGGCTAGGCGAGCGAGTGCGGAGTCCGTCAGATTAAACTTTTTAAGGAACGCATCGAACGAGCAGAGGTCGCTGTGATGACCGAGCTCGACATCCGGGATATCGAAGGGCAGAGCCCCTTTGCTTTCAGCGACCCGTAAGACTTCGTCCCGGGGAACGTAGAGAATCTCCGCGTTCGGATTGATAAATCTCTTGATAAGCCATGCGCACGCGATGCGATCGACCTTGGCCTGCTCGCGCGTTACGAAACTACTTTTGGAGTCTTTCATTGAACCTCACGATTCTCAAGACAGGTTTGCCGTTTAGATTCTCGAGCGGCAAATACAAAAGGTGAGAGCGCTGGTCCACAGCTATCGTGTGAGCTGCCGGGCCCACGTAGGTATCTGACAGAGGTTGAAGCGTGCCTCGCGTTGCCGCGAAGGTTGTGACGTGTCCGTTTTCGCACGCCACGTATAAGATTTTCTTAGCAGTGTCGAACGCGAGCACGTCCGGTGAGTCGCCATCCGGCAAGAGCTGCAGCTGTTTTCTTGTGTCGAGATCGAAGTTCACGAGTTTAGCATTGTCTTGGCAGGCGATGTAGGCTCGGCGCGCGGTGTCGTGGATAAAAACGCCATGGCTTCCCTGGCAGCCAGCTAAGGCGTAGCGATGCAGAATTGCGAGCGTTGAAGGATCAATCTCAACGAGTTCGTTGTTGGTCTGATCCGCAGTGAAGACATGAGTTGAAAGGCGGTCGTACTGAGAGTTACCGACGTCGCCGCCTATTGGGATGGTTGCGATTAGCTTGTTGCTCTCTACGTCGATGACGGTGACCGTTCTCCCGTGCTCATCTGAGACAAAGAGGCGTTGGGTTCGGGGATCGTACGCGATGCCATCCGGATAAACTCCGCCGGGCGCCCGCGCCGTGACGGTGAGGGTACGCTCGTCGATCGCAACGACTTCATTTGTACCCGTTGCCGAGGCATAGACCCGGCCAAGTTCCGGGATGACGAGAATCCCATGAGCACGTGCTACATTTGGAATCGTCGCCATGACTCGCCGTTGCGCAACGTTGAACACGACAATGTGACTATCACCTAGATGCGCGATGAAGAGCAAATTTCGCGCTGAGTCGATTGACTGGTAGTCGAATCGCGTCGCATTGCCCGGCAGCGGAATATCGCGAACTAAGGTAGGGCCGATACGTTTACCGCCAGCGGCAAGAGATAGCAACGATATGCAAGCGACTGCCAAGGCTCGCACGCCATGGGTTGTTTTGGGTCCGAATTTCACGATGGGTGAACTTAGGTTCTTAGGTTGCAGGTTGCCGGCGAACTTGAAGGAGGTTCCGCACAGAACCATCAGGAGAGGCGAGCCTGGCGAGGAGATCGGCGGAATGCCATTCCTCATCGTCTTCCACGACGCCGTGAAGGAGCATGGTGTCTCCGACCGCATCGATCCAAATAGGCCGTCGCGCCAGAATAGGGTCAGCCGCGATCGCATCCTTGAGTTTCTGGGTGGGATCCAGCGTCACAGAGAGAGGGCCGGTGATTCGTCGCACGACTTTGCCGGCGGCACGGCTCGCGACGCCGGCTGCGGCGCTCACAACTCGCGCCGCCTTGCTGCCCTCGCGCGTTGCAATGTTCTGAAGCGTTGAAAAGTTTCTGGCAGCCCGCCGGTTGAGTTCGCGGCGCGCTGGCTTGGGCGCAAGGCAGTAGCCGGAAACGAGGCCGAGCGCCGCGGCTGCGAGCAGACCCCAGGCGTGTCGTTGCGTCATGGCTGGCCTCGCTTTCCATTGATGAGAGATGTGCGTCGTGAGGGACTTGAACCCACAACCAACGGATTAAGAGTCCGCTGCTCTACCATTGAGCTAACGACGCGTATTGCTTGTCCAACCTTTTCGCTGTGTTGTTTTGCGGTTCTTCTCGCGGGTTCGCGGAAGCCACGGGTTTTACGGCGCTTGGGTTGCTCTCACAAAACGTGCAGCCCAGTCAGGATGAATACGATGCCCACGGTCGCAAGCGCTACAGCGGTAACGAATCTCCACCTCGCGGCTGCTGCTATGCGTTGCTCTACGACGGCTCTGGGCCCGCTCCCAATGATGAAATCGCTATGTTGACCACCCTTGCAAAGCATATAGTTCGATGGATTGATCCCCTTTAGTTCGTCTTCCGCCGGGGCAACTGTGCCGAGGACATATACAGCGCTGCCCTCTTCTATACGCTGTTCCTCAAGTTTGAATTTGTGCGTTAAGGCTGCCCAGAAAGTATCTTTCCACGTAAAACCGTACTGCGTGATCCACGCTTTGGCCGTCTCGCCTAGTTTTTTCGCTGATCCATCGTTCGTAAAGGTATCCTTTGTGATTTCAAAGTCCGCTCCAAGCGCAATCACTGGGATCCTTCCGCTGGAATCTTCGACTTGGAACGAAGAATCAGGGCCAGCAAACGTGTCACGAGCAACCTCGACAAAATGTGCGGACCTGCCTGCCCCTTGCATTTGATACAATACGGTTTCGCGATAAACACACGGCGTGCCAGTGACTGGTGAAGCGGACACGTCCGGTCCGCGCGCGACCCCTTGAATTGCGACAAGACCAGGATTGACCGAAGCGATGAGCGTTGTGTGAACTTCATCCGCTTCGCGGCTGCGGCGCATAAGGATCATGCCCAAGTATCCTACGACCGCTCCAGCGGCGAGCCAAAGAGCCCCGAACAAGATCATAGGGGGTGACCGCTTCGAGTGGGATCGTTGATGAAAACAAAGCTGACCATTAACCTTAGAATGTGGCCTCCGGAATGGGCTTCCACCTTGTCTGCAACCGTTCTTGCTTCAGGCCCAGGGTGCGGTCGGTCGTTTTAGGAACATAAGCAAAATTCATGGCAACGCAAAATCCGCCGATCGGGGTCCCTGCGTCTCATGCAGGCGCACCTCCGAGCCAAAGAAATGTTGCCCTCATCCTTGTGACGTCGACCGTCATGATCGGCATGATCAGGGCGATCATCGACTCGACTATCGTCAATGTCGCGCTCGACAAGATGGCGGGAAATCTCGGCGCCTCGATTGATGAAGTCGCTTGGGTTGCGACCGGCTACATCCTATCCAATGTCATCGTCATGCCGCTCAATGGCTGGCTGACGGCGGTCTTGGGTCGACGTAACTTCTATGCGGCAAGCATTGCCATTTTCACAGTGGCATCGCTTCTGTGCGGACCGGCGACGAATGTGTGGGTCCTGGTCTTTTACCGCGTGCTGCAAGGCATCGGCGGCGGGGCGCTCATACCGACGGCCCAAGCGATTCTGTTTGAGTCGTACCCGCCGGACCGGCGCGGGCAGGCGATGGCGATGTTCGGGCTCGCGGCGATGGTTGGGCCTGCACTGGGCCCGCTGTTGGGCGGCTATCTGGTTCAGAACTATACCTGGCCACTGATCTTTTACATAAATATTCCACTCGGGATATTGGGATTCTTCATGACGTTGGCATTTATCCAAGACCCTCCATACATTTCAAAGCCTGAGCGGGGAGCAGACTGGTTTGCGCTCGGCGCAATGATTGTTGGAATCGCATCGCTGCAGTATGTGTTGGAGCGCGGGCAGCATGACGATTGGTTCAATTCACCGGTTGTTATTGGTCTGACGGCTGCCGGCGTGACAGGGCTCGCGGTTTTCATTTATCGGGAGCTGCGGGACCCGCATCCCTTCGTCAATTTGCGCGTCTTCAAGTCGAGGCCATTCTCGGCGGGGAACGTTGTTGGTCTGGTGACTGGGTTCGGATTGTTCGGGCTAAACTTGATATTGCCGCTGTTCACGCAGATCGTGCTGGGATTCGACGCGTGGCAAACGGGCTTAATCCTATTGCCGGGCGCGGTCGCCACGGCGATTGGCATGCCGATCGCGGGTTACCTCGTCAATCGAATCGATCCCAGGATTTCGATTGCGTCTGGCTTGGTATTGTCTGCGATTTCGTCGTGGTGGATGGGATCGTTCAGTCAGGACGCAGGCTACTGGGATATCTTCTGGCCGCGGTCGCTATCGGGACTGGCGCTCGGCTTCATCTTCGTTCCCATGTCTACGGTCATGTTGGCGGGCATCGACAGAAAGGATCTGGCGAATGCAACAGGCATCTCGACGCTTATACGGCAACTCGGCGGCAGCTTCGGAATCGCAATTCTCACGACGCTGCTGGTGTGGAAACAAAAATATGTATTTGCGGACCTGACGGCGGCAGTAACGCAATCACATTATGCGGCGCACGAGTTCATCGGAAAGGCGAGCACGCAGATGGACGCGATACGACAACTAGCTGGAATGCTGCAAAGAGATGTGAATTTGATTGCGTTCAATTTCCTGTTCCGTCTCTCAGGGATCGTCTTCTTGGCATCGTTGCCGTTTGTGTGGTTGCTGCCCAACGTGAAGGGCGGTCAGAACCCAGAGGTAGCGGCGCTAGATTAGCTCGCTCGACGCATGAGTTGGTGTACTGCGGCGCCGAGATAGCCGCCGGCAAACCCAAAGCCAACGTCGACCGCATTCCAGACAAAGCCTTCATGAGATCCGACCATAGCTTGAACGATCTCGATTGCGAGGCTGTATATCCCGACTGCAGTGGCCACGAAGAGCACTGGCTTCGCTTTGTCAGAAAGCTCCAGCGCCCGACTCAACGGATAGCCGACGAGCGCAAACGCGCCGAGACTGTACGATTTGCGGAGCAGGATTTGGAGCGGACCCGGTGGCGAGGTGAGGTTGTAGACGGTGTCGCTCGCGGCAAGAAAAAGAAAAGCGATGGCGGCAACAATCGTTAGCGTCCACCACATGATTGCCTCACGCTTAACGATCTGAATTGTCTCCAATGCTTGAATTGAAACGGAATGTGCCCCGCCGGAGACTTGAACTCCGAACCACCCGGTTAAAAGCCGGATGCTCTACCATTGAGCTAACGGGGCAAACCTGGTGTGGTTGTTTGGTCGAACTCGTGCCCAGCCCTTCCCAAAGCGCTTACGGCTCGTTGGTGATCCGAAACCTAAACTTGACCTATCACTCCGAAGACGATCCTAGACATCCGAACTGATGTGCGTGATGTGCATGCATGACGCTCGGAGACGCATTTTTGAACTCGCCGGATCACAACAGAGCATTTGAAACAAAGTTCTGCCCGCGTTGCCGGATGCGTAAACCCAGAGTATAGCGTGCGCAAAACCACACGCAAACCAACCTCATACTGTAAGCTTTGCCAGCGTTTATATTCGAAATTGCATTACCATGAGTATTTATTCGAATATGTCCTCCGAGCCAGGACAAACATAAATCGTTACATTAGGCGTAACAGGGAGCGCGTAAGAAATTTTTTCAAGGAGCATCCATGCGTGGACTGCGGAGTGTCCGATCCTGTCGTATTGGAGTTTGATCACATTAGCGACGATAAATCTGCAGACGTGTCTTACATGGTTGGCCAAGGGATGCGTTGGGAACGGATTGAGCACGAGATTTCCAAGTGTCAGGTAAGATGTGCTAATTGTCATCGTCGCAAGACGGACAGGCTTTGGGCACAGTCACGAAGGCGAGCGACCAACACCGATTCATGCTAACTTCCGACGACTACTATTAGAGTTCTCGCGCGCCTAGAGGGACTTGAACCCACAACTTCCAGATTCGAAGTCTGGCGCTCTATCCAATTGAGCTATAGGCGCGTGACGTTGGGGTGAATGACGGGTTTCGAACCCGCGACCTCTGGCTTCACAGGCCAGCGCTCTAACCATCTGAGCTACATTCACCGCACGGCTTCCGTAATTCTGCGATCGGAAAAAACCGACCTTTACTCGCTCGGCAGCAGCTAAGATGGTGAGAACCAAAAAATCACGCGCCCGGCGAGACTCGAACTCGCGACTAAAACCCGCTTAGAAGGCGGGTGCTCTATCCAGCTGAGCTACGGGCGCAAAGTGTGGAGTGTCTCAAAATAATATCGGGCGGACAGGACTTGAACCTGCGAACCTTCCGGTCCCAAACCGGACGCTCTACCAAGCTGAGCTACCGCCCGTCGTCGATGCGTTTTCCCAAATTTGTCTTGCGCTTACGCAGCCGTTAAACGGTTCTTCTACGATGGCACTTGGCGCACCTTACTTCACATCTGGTTATTTCGACATGGATCCGCGCCCAACTTATTCGTATAAGAAGATCGGATCATAGCCAAATCCGTTCGAGCCCAGCGCGCGCTCGATAGATCCTTGTACTTGACGATTCCGCGTCCCAAACGCGGCGCTCTACCAGGCTGAGCCACCGTCCAACTCCGTCGAATACGCGAGGATCTGTTAACCTACAACAGTGACAATTCGGCATCGAATTTCGCATTTCGCGCTCTCCTCTTTTTTTACGCACGTGGTCAAAGTCAAGAACCACGGCGTCAGTCTCGCCGCAATCGACGCAGGTGCTCACGCACAGAATACCGGGCGATCCACTTTTCTCTCGGCGACGCAACGTTTTCCGTTGCTTTTGCGACGCGAGTGCTTTTATAGCATACCTTATCGTCCAGGTGTGACAATTCGAGAACAAGCCGGATATGTTCCTCATCTGTTCGCGGCTTGTAACGTGCTGGGATGCTAAATAGAGGTGCAGCGAGGCGGGTGATGAGCGCTCCCCTAGCATCGCTGCCTAAGCTGAAATGATCAACTTGCACGAAAGGGAAGCAAATGAACAAGTGGCCGACTCTAGGCAAAAAGGGTGGGCAATATCTGCTCTTGAGCCTGTTTATTATGGCGATGATGTTTGTAACGAGCGCCAGCGAGGCGGGTGCAACAAGCATATTCTATACCCAGTGCTGCAACCGGCTTGGCGTTAACATGCAAGCGTCGTCCGGCGCGCAGATGTACTGCAAGGGCCCGCAGCAGAACGGTCTGAGCCCCAATCTTAATCCGCTTCTGCGGCAGCGGATGGGTCTTCCAGCCCTCCATCAACAGCGCGGCTTCCAATTCAATCATCCGCTCGGAAGCAGATTCGTTCGCATACCGCTTCAACCGAACTGGATGACTTCAAGTCCCACCGTCCATGGGAACGTTGATGCGGCGAACCCGAGCGAAGACATAACGCCCAGCGGTTTTCAGGCCTATGGGCAATCGGAAGTATCGATCGCCGGGCAAGGTTCCAATGTCGTCGAGGCATGGAACGACGCGACGGGATTTTTCTCGCCGTGCCTTTCGCCTAACTACAAAGAAGAGTTGACCGGGTTTGGATACTCGGGCAACGGCGGCGCCTCATTTCAGGACCAGGGTGGACTGCCAAACGACAACTGCGCCAACGCCAAGTTCTTTGGCGATCCGACCGTCGAGACGTATAAGGGAATAAACGGAAACACCTACTTTTACATCGTTAGTCTCTATGAGCCAACGGGGAATTCGCCCGTGACATGGCTGGGGATGGACGCCTGCCAGGCGGTCGTCGGTGACCCATTCCTTACCTGCACCACCACGCCTATCATCGTCGCTGTGAGCGAAGTCGAAGGCAGCTTCCTCGATAAGGACTTCGCGGCCATCGATCAAAAGCGAGGGCGGCTGTATGTCTCATACACGGACTTCGGAGCAGGTACAGGCAACGGCGATATAAAGCTTGCCATGTGCACGCTTGAACCGGATCCGTTCAATCCACATTGCGTCCAACCACAGCCCAGTTCCAGCGTTCCAGAGTCCCCATACGTCGTCGTGCACGCAAGTGAGACTTGCGAGAACGAAGGCGCATATCCGGCGGTCGATAAGGCCACTGGCGACGTCTACGTTGCGTACGAGCACAACTGGGCCACAAACATATTCTCTTCGGCATGCAACACGACGGCGACCACTGTGCGCGTGTCGCGCATACCGGCCAGCTGCTTAACTGCTACCTCTCCATCGCCGTGCTTGGGGCCATTCGCAACTGGTGAAGTTGCTATAGCCTCGATGGACGCGGCGTTCATACCGGGCTACAATCGCTTTCCGATGAATGACTTCCCGCGCATCGCCACCAGTGACCCGTACGGCACGGTGACGATCGTGTGGAACGATGCCAGGCATAGGCCAACCGGCGACATCATGCTGCAAAGTTACTTCCTGGGGACCGGATTCCCAACCCCAGTTCAAGGGTCGTTCTTCGGCGGACCGAATCCCGTGACGATCAGCAATAACACGAGCCCAACCTTCAACATGTTGCCCGCACTTCGGAACGCTAACACGGGCGGACGGCTCAGCATTAGCTGGTACGACCGTCGAAATTCCGATGCAGATGATCGCGCGTTCACCGATGTCTTTGCGGCAACGGGCGTCAACCCGCGCACGACATCGACACCATCGAACTTCCGGATCACCAACGTCGGTTCGGATTGGAACAGCGTTTCTTCGGACATCGTTCCGAACTTCGGGGATTACGCCGACAACTACATCATTGCACAGCCGGGTACGGTGACTAACACCGGCTTCAAGGCCTACATCGCATGGTCTGACGGACGATTGGGCGATCCTCAGCCATTCGAAGCGAACTTCATCTCGCCGTAAGGCGAGCACACCGTTACATTCAATCGCGCACCACGAGAGGCGGCCCAGGTCGCCTCTCTGTTTATTTACCTTTGCGCGGGAACAGCCACGTCGATGACCGGCTTGATCTCTGGAGCGCGCCACACGTCCGGCGCCTCGGCCCCAACGGCCGCCTTGTAACGAGCGCGCCATTCCTGATAGTCACGCCGCGCCTCGCTCACGCGCATTTCGCGCGAAAGGGCGTCGAGCCGCATTTTGACTGCCGTCAAATCGAAAGGAGCCACCTCAAGCAAGCGGTCGACGACGAGCCGCTGCCCAGCGGCGTCCTGCGCCTCCTCGCGATCGTTTGCGAGCCAGCGCAGCGCTTCGATACATGTCGCTCGCAGGCGCTCTCGCTCTCGCCACTGCCAGCCTCCTTCATGCATACCGTCGAGGAAGTCGCCGCGGTAGAGATTGGCCCCGGCCTGATAGTTGAAGCGCGCATTCCCCCTGTCTCCTTGCGCGTCTGCCTGGCGCGCACGCTCAAGATATCCATCAAACAAGTCGACATCGATCACCATGTCCGGCGGCGCAACAAACCGGTACGTGTTCGCCTCGTATTTGATCACATCACCTACGGCTTTGCGAATCGACGTAATGGTGACGCGCAAGCTATCATGGGCGCCATCAGCATCGCTTTCGGGCCAATACAAATCGATGAGCCGCGCGCGCGTGACGCCACGCCCACTCTGGCAGATAAGATAGGCAAGGATGTCGAGCGCTTTGCGCCGCTTCCACGCTTCCGGCGGCACCTCTTTACCATTAACGGTCACTCGGAATGTACCCAGCATTTCGACCTGCATCGGCGCCACCGGAGGCTCAGTCTTCATCTCAAGCATAAGACCGCTACCAATTCCCCAACGCCGGAAATGATGATGGAGCGTTTCAAACACACTTGATCGCGTACGCAGCAAGAATCGATAGTCACGTTGATGCATCAGCGCGATTGCTGTCGTCGCCGCTTGCATCGCAAGCTTGTCAATGCGCATAGCCTCGGGGTGCTCGAGTTGCTGCGCGCAGC
>Ga0102924_1003218_pt1 | contig 17211 bp, 17 predicted proteins | sample PaiPotPPM11metaG_FD_80116 | JGI IMG/M metagenome (GOLD analysis project Ga0102924, IMG submission 80116) | Iron sulfur acid spring bacterial and archeal communities from Banff, Canada, to study Microbial Dark Matter (Phase II) - Paint Pots PPM... ...
AGCCGGGGCTGCGCGTGGTGACCAGGGACGGGGACCTGATCGGGACCCACTGGGCCAGGGGCGGGTCGGCGGGCGGGCAGAGCCTGCTGGCCCTGCGCTCGGCGGCCCGGCAGGCCTCGGCCCAGCTCACGGCGGCCGGGCAGACGTCCCGCGTGGCCGAGCAGGAGCTGACCGCGGCGGTCGAGGACGAGGAGCAGGCCCGGCAGGAGCTCAGCGACGCCCAGGCGGCGCTCCAGGAGGTCGACGCGGCCGCGGCGCAGACCTCGGGGCGGCTCGGCGCTCTGGGCGGCGCCGCCCGTGCGGCCAGGGACGAGGCCGCGCGGCTGGCCCAGACCATGGCCCAGGCCCAGCGCGCCCAGGAGCAGAGCCTGGCCACCGAGGCCGAGCTGCTGGCCCGGCTGGCCGAGCTGGCGCCGGCCGAGGCCGATGAAGATGACGGGCTCGACGTGGCGCAGGAGGCCGAGGCCTCCAAGGAGGAGCTGGGTCAGGCCGCGACCGAGGCGCGGGCGGCCGAGATGGAGGCCCGGCTGGAGGTGCGCACCGTCGAGGAGCGGCTGCGGGCCATCGCCGGGCGGGCCGACTCACTGGCCACGGCGGCGGTGGCCGAGCGCAAGGCCGCGGCGGCGGCCCAGGCCCGCCTGGAGATGCGGACCGCGCAGGCCACGGTGGCCCGCGCGGTGGCCGAGGGGGCCAGGTTCACGGTGGCCAGGGTCCAGGCCTCGCTGGCGGCGGCCGACGCCGAGCGCCAGCACGCCGAGCTGGCCAGCAAGGAGCGGGACGCCGAGCTCAAGGAGGCCAGGGCGCGGATCCGTGAGTTCTCCGACGAGCTGGACAAGGTGGTGAGCAGCGCCCACGGGGTGCAGATGGCCCACGCCACCCGGCGCATGCAGCTGGAGCAGATCGCCGCACGGGCGATCGAGGAGTTCGCCATCGAGGCCGACGCCCTGGTGGCCGAGTACGGCCCGGAGGTGCCGGTCCCGGCCGCCGAGGAAGGCCAGCTGGCCACGCCGTATGACCGGGCCGTCCAGGAGAAGCGGGCCCAGGCCGCGCAGCGCATGCTGGACCAGCTGGGCAAGGTGAACCCGCTGGCCCTGGAGGAGTTCGCGGCGCTGGAGGAACGGCACGCGTTCCTGCAGACCCAGCTCGAGGACCTGCGTAAGACCCGCCGTGACCTGCTGACGGTGATCAAGGAAGTCGACGACCGGGTGCTGCAGGTGTTCACCGCGGCCTACGCCGACACCGCGCGCGAGTTCGAGCGGGTCTTTGCCACGCTGTTCCCCGGCGGCGACGGCCGGCTGGTGCTGACCGAGCCGGACGACATGCTGGCCACGGGCATCGACTTCGAGGCCAGGCCGCCGGGCAAGAAGGTCAAGCGGCTGTCGCTGCTGTCGGGCGGCGAGCGCTCGCTGACCGCGATCGCGTTCCTGGTCGCGATCTTCATGGCCCGGCCGTCGCCGTTCTACGTGCTGGACGAGGTCGAGGCGGCGCTGGACGACACCAACCTGGGCCGGCTGCTGGAGATCTTCACCGAGCTGCGGGAGAGCTCACAGCTGATCATCGTGACCCACCAGAAGCGGACGATGGAGGTCGCGGACTCGCTGTACGGGATCAGCATGCGGGGCGACGGCGTCTCCAACGTGGTCAGCCAGCGGCTGCGGGAGCGCGAGACGGCCTGACCGGGCACTGCCTCGCGTCTGCCAGACTGGTGACGCCATGGAAGAAGCGCTCATCATCATCGGGATCGTCGTCGTGGTCGGCGGAGGCGGCGGGGCTGCCCTCCTCGTCCCGCGACTGCGCTCACGTCAGTCGTCCGCGGATCACCAGGGTTCAGGGGCCGGCAGGTCCGGGACCGCGACCCTGGAGCCGCCGGGCGGAGCCGAAGCCGGCACGGGCACGATCGCGCCCCTGCCGGACATCACCGCGCCGGTGGAGCCGGCCGCGCCCCCGGCCCGGCCCATCGAGAAGCCGCCGCCATCAGCGGGCCGGCTGGTCCGGCTGCGCGGCCGGCTGGCCCGGTCGCAGTCGGCCCTGGGCTCGGTGCTGCTCAACCTGCTGTCCACCTCCGCCCTGGACGAACAGGCCTGGGAGGAGATCGAGGACACGCTGATCACGGCGGACATGGGCGTGGGCCCGGCCCGTCAGCTGGTCGAGCTGCTGCGCACCGAGGTCAAGGTGTCGGGCAGCCGCAGCCCGGACGAGGTCCGGGCGCTGCTGCGGGCCGACCTGCTGGCCGAGCTGGGCCCGGATATGGACCGGACGCTGCACACCAAGCCGCACGGCGACCGCCCGGCCGTGGTCCTGGTCGTCGGGGTCAACGGCACCGGCAAGACCACGGTCTGCGGCCGCCTGGCCCGCGCGCTGATCGGCGACGGGCAGACCGTCCTGCTCGGCGCGGCGGACACCTTCCGCGCCGCCGCCGCCGACCAGCTGCAGACCTGGGGCGAGCGGGTCGGGGCCGAGACGGTGCGTTCGGACCGCGAGGGCGCCGACCCGGCCAGCGTGGCGTTCTCGGCCGTGAACGAGGGCATCGAGCGCGGCGTGGACACCGTCATCATCGACACGGCGGGCCGCCTGCACACCAAGACCGGCCTGATGGACGAGCTGGGAAAGATCAAGCGGGTGGTGGAGAAGCACGGCACCGTGGACGAGGTGCTGCTGGTGCTCGACGCCACCACGGGCCAGAACGGCCTGCGCCAGGCGCGGGTGTTCGCCGAGGTCACCGACGTGACCGGGATCGTGCTGACCAAGCTGGACGGCACGGCCAAGGGCGGCATCGTGATCGCGGTCCAGCGCGAGCTGGGGGTGCCGGTGAAGCTGGTCGGACTGGGCGAGGGGCCCGATGACCTGGCGCCGTTCGATCCCGGGGTGTTCGTGGACGCCCTGCTGGGCGACTGACCTGGGCTTTCCCGCCGCTGGCCGACGGGCCGAGATGACCTGACCTAGGCCTACTTGGCCGGAATCTTCATGTTGCATTCTGCAATCCGCCTGCGATGGCGGATCTCGAGGCTTATTGTCGCCTTAAAGGCGCAGCGCTGGGACTCACTGGGATACGCGGGGATCAGGGCGGCGCCACGGAACTAGCCGTGGGGGGACCATGGAGCCAGTTCACGACACCGCCAGGGCTGGGGCCGGGCCATGGCGATGATGTCCAGCGCCGATCAGCGGCTGACCCCGGACGCGGTCCAGGCCATCTCGTTTCGCGTCGCCCGCCTCGGCCGGCGCGGGTTCGACGAGGAGCACGTCCGCGCGTTCTGCCGTCAGGTCGAGGCCGAGCTCGTGGTCCTGCGCAGCGAGCGCAGCCTGCTCCAGGAGGAGGTGGGCCGCCTCCGGCGCCGGATCCTGGGCGACGACGACGGTCCTCCTGGTCCGCTCCGGGGCGGTGCCGCCACCGGCGGGCCCCGCTCGGCGGCCGGCATCCTGTCGCGGGCTCAGCAGACCGCCGAGCACTACGTCGCCGAGGCCCAGGAGTACAGCCGGCACCTGCAGCGGGACGCCCAGCGCCGCCGCGACGGGATGGTGGCCGGGGTGCGGGCCCACCTGGACCAGGTCATCGAGCAAGCCCACCACGAGGCCAGCCGGGCCGCCCGCACCGCCCTGGCCCCGGCCACGACCCCGGCCGGGGCCCGCGACGTGCGGGCCGAGCTGGCCTACCTGCGCGCCTTCGGTGACGTGTACACCGAGCGGCTGCGGTCCTGCCTGGACGACCTGCTGCGCGAGGCCGACCAGGCCGACCAGGCCGAGCGGGGCGGTGGCGCCCCGGCCGACGCGACCGTGGCCTGAACACCCGGACGGTAGTTACGTTCAGTAAGTTGCCGGTTCCGGTAGCTGCACACTGGCTCGTCATATAACATCACGGCATCGGAAGAAATGTCTGATGCGCCTCCGCATGCCCGCGGAACACCTCCGGCGCATCAGGCCGCTGGCTTAAGGGTGCCGGGGGACGGTAGCCAGGTTGACCAGCGTCCGGAAAGGGGGACTGTTGGACGTTTCCCGGCTCAGGGAAAGCTTTGCCCGCATTGCGGTACACGGCGACGACTTGCCGCTGTTTTTCTACTCGGACCTGTTCATCAAGCATCCCGAGGTACGAGATCTTTTCCCGGTCTCGATGGCGGCCCAGCGCTCGCATCTGGTGGACGCATTAGTAAAGATCGTCTCCCAGGTCGACAGCGTCGAAGAGCTAACCGTATTTCTGCAGGGACTGGGCCGCGACCACCGGAAGTTCGGCGCTATCGCCGAGCATTACGACGCGGTGGGCGACAGCCTGCTGACCACCATCCGGCACTTCTCCGGGCCGGCCTGGACACCAGAGCTGGCCACCGACTGGAATGCCGCCTACGACCTGATCGCCGCCGTCATGCTGACCGCGGCCCGCGACGACGAGGGCCGCCGGCCACCCTGGTGGCGCGGCACGATCGTGGCCAGCGAACGCCGGGCGTTCGACATCTCCGTGCTGCTGGTCCGGCCCGAGCCCGAGCTGGACTTCGTGCCGGGACAGTCGGTCGCGATCGAGTGCCCGAGCCGTCCCAAGCTGTGGCGCTACTACTCCATGGCCAACGCGCCGCGCCAGGACGGCCTCCTGGAATTCCACGTCCGGCTGGTCGACGGCGGTGCCGTCAGCATGGCGCTGACCAGCACCAACGCCGTCGGCACCGAGCTCAGGCTGGGATCCCCCGTGGGAGTGCTCACGCTCAGCTCGCCGCCCTCCGGCCGGGACATCCTGCTGATCGCGGGCAGCACCGGCCTGGCCCCGCTCAAGGCCATAATCGAGCAGGTGGCGGCCCGGCCCGAGCCGCCGCCCAGGATCCACCTGTTCTTCGGCGCGCGGACCGCCGAGGGCCTGTATGACCTGGACAACATGGAGAAGATGGCGGCCCAGCAACCGTGGCTGACCGTCATCCCGTCCGTCTCGGACGATCCGCGGTTCGGCGGCGAGACCGGCAGCCTGCCCGACGTCGTGGCCCGGTGCGGGGACTGGTCGCGGCACGACGCCTACATCGCCGGACCGTCGGACATGGTCCGGCAGGCGGCCGATCGCCTGGCAGCAGCGGGGATGGGGCCTGATCAGGTGCACATTGAGGACTTCGGCTGGAGCGGTCCATGACATCAATGGCGTGGTTTGAGGACGAACAGCGCAGGCTCACTCCCGATGAGGTCCAGTCGGTCACGTTTCCCGTGTCCCGCCTGGGCCGGCGCGGCCTCGAAGAGGAGTCGGTGCGCGCGTTCCTGCACATGGTGCACGCCGAGTTCGTGCACCTGGTCAACGAGCGGGCCTCGCTGTGGCAGGAGGTCCAGCGGCTGCGCCACCGGATCCTGGACGGCGAGCGCACCGCCGATGAGGGCTCGGTGCTGTTCGGCGAGGCCGACGCCCACGCGCACGCCGTGCGCATCCTGTCCAACGCCCAGGTCACCGCGGACCGCTACGTGGCCGACGCGCAGGCCTACAGCAGCCGGGTCACCGAGGAGGCCCGGCTGCGCCGTGACGACATCATGCGCGAGGCCCAGCAGCACGCCGACCTGCTGCTGGACGAGGCGCAGGGCCGGGCCCGCGAAGCGGCGGTGGCGGCGCTGAACGTCACCTCGCCGCCGCTGAACGAGCGCGAGCGCCAGGCGGCCCAGGCCGAGCTGGCCTACCTGCGTACCTACAGCGATGTCTACCGGGCCCACCTGCGGGCCTACACCGAGGGGGTGCTCCAGAGCATCGAGGACTGGGAGCGCAAGGAGGCCGCCTCGCTCCAGGAGGTCACCCTCGGGCGCGATCCGGGCCGCCAGCCGTCCGGCGAGGCCAGCCTGCCGCTGGCGCCGCCTAACCGCCGGAGCATCGGCTGACCGGGCGGGCGGCCAGGGCACGGCGAGCGTTGCGAGTGCGCTCGTGCCCCGGCTGCCCGTGCCCGGCCGCCCGTGCCCCGGCCGCCTGCGGCCCGGTCAGCGGTTGAGCACCTCGCCGCGGACGCTCTCGGCGATGCCCGCCGCCGAGGCGATCTCGGTCTCGCCGACCCCGGCCTCGCGCAGCGAGTCGGCCAGATGCCCCAGGACCATGTCGAAATGGTGATCATCTAGACCCGTCAGGCCCGCGTGCGCCTGGCGGAGATCACGGCCCTTATATACATCGGGGCCGCCGAAAGCCTTAGTCAGGAATGCGGCCTGCATTGCGACCAGGCGACGCATGTCGACGTCCCTGAAGTAGGGCGCCAGCGTCTCGTCGGCTAACACCCTCTGGTAGAAATTTTCCGTAACTGACCGAATTGCCGCCGGGTTAAGATGATCATACAGGCTGGCTTTTGTCGTCATCCTTCGTATATATCATTAGGCGCCACCAGGGCAAAGGCTCCCGCGGCAAAGGCAATAATCAATTTGAAACAAGGAACCGCCTCGGGCCGCCGCAGACGCCGGCGGATCCCGCCAGGGCGGGGAGGCTCACGGCCGTCCCATCGGACGAGGTCCATCACCGGGCCCGGCCCCGTGCTGGCTGATCCGAGGCCGGCCCAGTCCTCGCGATCGCCGGTCCAAGGGGCCGCGGGGGATAACCTGGAAGCCCACCGACATCAGCGAGGACGCAGGCAAGACGTGTTCGAGACACTTTCCGACCGGCTCAGCCAGGTCTTCAGTTCCCTGCGCCAGCGCGGGCGGCTGTCTCCGGCCGATATCGACGCCACCACCCGCGAGATCCGCATCGCCCTGCTTGAGGCGGACGTCGCCCTGCCCGTGGTGCGCCAGTTCATCGCGAAGGTCAGGGAGCGCGCGTCCGGCTCCGAGGTGTCCGAGGCGCTGAACCCGGCCCAGCAGATCATCAAGATCGTCAACGAGGAACTCGTCGAGATCCTCGGCGGCGAGGCCCGCCGGCTGAACTTCGCCAAGGTGCCGCCGACGGTCATCATGCTGGCCGGCCTCCAGGGCGCCGGTAAGACCTCGATGGCGGCCAAGCTCGCGGTGTGGCTCAAGTCGCAGGGCAACACCCCGATGATGGTCGCCGCCGACCTCCAGCGGCCCAACGCGGTCCAGCAGCTTCAGGTGCTCGGCGAGCGCGCGGGCGTGCCCGTGTACGCGCCCTCCCCCGGCAACGGCGTCGGCGACCCGGTCGAGGTCGCCCGCCAGTCGGTCGACGAGGCCCGGCGCCTCATGCACAACATCATCATCATCGACACCGCCGGCCGGCTGGGCGTCGACCAGGAGCTGATGCAGCAGGCCATCGACATCCGGGACGCGGTGGACCCGGACGAGATCCTGTTCGTGGTCGACGCCATGATCGGCCAGGACGCCGTGCAGACCGCCCAGGCGTTCCTGGACGGCGTCGGCTACGACGGCGTGGTGCTGACCAAGCTGGACGGCGACGCCCGCGGTGGCGCCGCGCTGTCCATCGCCCAGCTCACCGGCCGGCCGGTCATGTTCGCCTCGTCGGGCGAGAAGCTCGAGGACTTCGACGTCTTCCATCCCGACCGGATGGCCTCGCGCATCCTCGACCTGGGCGACGTGCTCACGCTGATCGAGCAGGCCGAGAAGAACTTCGACCAGGACCAGGCCGCCGCGATGGCGGGCAAGCTGGCCAGCGGCGAGGGCTTCACGCTGGAGGACTTCGTCGAGCAGCTGGCCATGGTCCGCAAGCTCGGCCCGATCGGCAACCTGCTCGGCATGCTGCCCGGCGCGGCCCAGAACCGCGAGGCGCTGAGCCAGATCGACGACAAGGACCTGGACCGGGCCGCGGCCATCGTCAGCTCGATGACGGTCGAGGAGCGGCGCAATCCCAAGATCATTAACGGATCGCGCCGGGCCCGGATCGCCGGAGGCTCCGGGGTCACCGTCGGCGAGGTCAACAACCTCATCGTCCGGTTCCTCGAGGGCCAGAAGATGATGCGCCAGATGATGGGCGGGATGCCCGGCATGCCGGGGATGCCGGGCATGCGCCGCGGCGGTTCCAAGGCCAGGAACAAGAACAAGAAGAAGGGCAAGGGCGGGGGCCGGCCCGCGGGCGCGGCCGGATCCCGGCCGAACGGGAGCCGCGCGCCGGGCCAGCCGACCCAGCCAGGGATACCTGGTCAGGCAGGCGGGCCGGGCGGCACCGGTGCCGGGCAACTGCCGCCCGGGTTCGGGCGCGGCGGCCCGGCGGGCCTGCCCGGCGGGCTCGGCGGCCTGGACGGCTCGGACGGCGGGTTCAAGCTGCCGCCGGGGCTGCCCAAGCCGCCGCCCAACCTCCCGCCGGGGTTGCGCGGCCCGCAGCCCGGACGACGCGACAAGAAGGGCCGCTAGCCGGCTCGACCGGGCCGGCCTGAGCGGTGATTACGCTTCAGGTCGGCGCGTCTGGCAGAATGTGTCCCTACGATCGGCCGCGCGGGGCCCTCTCTCCTCTCGTTAAGCCGGTCCCATCTGGGCGGTACACGTACGGTCCCCACCCGAACCGCATGCCGCCCGACACCGAAATCCGCTGGGAGAAGACCACAGCCGTGGCTGTCAAGATCAAGCTGAAGCGCCTGGGAAAGATCCGGGCGCCGTACTACCGGATTGTGGTGGCTGACGCCCGCACCAAGCGGGATGGCCGGGCCATCGAGGAGATCGGCAAGTACCACCCCAAGGCCGAGCCGTCGTTCATCGAGGTGAACTCCGAGCGCGCGCAGCACTGGCTCGCCGTCGGCGCGCAGCCGACCGACCCGGTCCGCAAGCTGCTGGAGATCACCGGCGACTGGCAGAAGTTCAAGGGCCTGCCGGGTGCCGAGGGCACGCTGCGCTTCCCGGAGGTCAAGACGGACCGCAAGGCCGTGTTCGCCGAGGCGCTCCAGGAGACGCTGGAGGCGGGCGGCGCCACGTCCAAGACCAAGAGCCGGGGCAAGACCAGCGACTCGGGCACCGGCGCCAAGGGCGGCCGGGCCGGCAGGTCGGACTCGGCCAAGGCCGACTCTGGCAAGGCTGACTCTGGCAAGGCTGACGCCGCCAAGACCGACTCGGCTAAGGCTGACTCTGGCAAGGCTGACGCCGCCAAGACCGACTCGGCCAAGGCTGACTCGGCCAAGGCTGACTCGGCCAAGGCTGACTCTGGCAAGGCTGACTCGGCCAAGGCTGAGTCCGGCAAGGCTGAGTCCGGCAAGGCTGAGTCCGGCAAGGGCGACAAGGCCAAGGCGACCGCCGACGCCGAGGCGACGGCGGAGACCGGCGACTCGGCATCCAGCGAGGGCTGACGTGCTCGAGGAAGCCCTTGAGCACCTGGTCAGGGGCATTGTCGAGAACCCGGACGACGTCCGGGTGGACAGCCGCGGGCTGCGCCGGGGGCGCGTTCTTGAGGTGCGGGTGCACCCCGACGACCTGGGCAAGGTCATCGGGCGCGGCGGCCGCACCGCCAAGGCCCTGCGCACGGTAATCGGCTCGCTGGCCGGCAGCTCCTACGTCCGCGTCGACCTGCTGGACACCGACGAGATCCGCTAGCCGCCATGCAGCTGGTCGTCGGCCGGATAGGCCGGCCACACGGTGTCCGCGGCGCGGTCATCGTGGACGTGCGGACCGACGACCCGGACCTGAGGTTCGCGGCTGGCTCCGTCCTGGTGACCGAGCCGGCCGCGAGCGGCCCGCTCACGGTGTCCGAGGCCCGCTGGCACTCGGGCCGGCTGCTGGTGTTCTTCGCCGGGGTCGACGACCGCGACCAGGCCGAGGAACTGCGCGGGGTCCTGCTGGTCGTGGACTCGGCTGAGCTGGCTGACCCCGCTGACCCGGACTACGTCCGCGATTATCAGCTCGTCGGGCTGGCCGTGCAGACCACGGCCGGCGAGCAGGTGGGCAAGGTCGCCGACGTGCTGCACCATGGGCAGGACCTGCTGGTCATCAAGGGCGACGGGGCGCGGTCGGGGGCGGAGATCCTGATTCCGTTCGTGACCGCGCTCGTCCCGGAGGTCGACGTGGCGGGCGGGCGGCTGGTCATCGACCCGCCGCCCGGCCTGCTAGACCCGGATGAGGCCAGCTAGGCGGGAGGGACCGTCTTGCGGATCGACATCGTCACCATCTTCACCGAGTACTTCACCGCCCTGAACGCCTCGCTGATCGGCAAGGCCGTCCAGCGCGGCGACATCACGGTTAACGTCCACGACCTGCGGGCCTGGGCTACCGACGTGCACCACACGGTGGACGACTCTCCGTTCGGTGGCGGTCCCGGCATGGTCATGAAGCCCGAGCCCTGGGGCGAGGCCCTGGACGCGATCGTCCCGCGTGAAGAACGCCCTCGCCTCGTCGTACCAACCCCGGCCGGGGTGCCGTTCAGCCAGGCCATGGCGGCGGAGTACGCGGCGCTGCCGTGGCTGGTGTTCGCCTGCGGCCGGTACGAGGGCATCGACGCGCGGGTCGTGGAGGACGCCAGGACCCGGATGGACGTGGACGAGGTCAGCATCGGCGACTACGTGCTGCCCGGCGGCGAGTCAGCGGTGCTGGTCATGGTCGAGGCGGTCTGCCGCCTACTGCCCGGCGTGATGGGCAATGCCCAGTCCGCCTCGGACGACTCCTTCGGCGGCGGCGCTGGACCGATGGCCGGACTGGTTGAGGGGCCGTCCTACACCCGGCCGCGGGTCTGGCGGGGCCGCGAGGTGCCGCCGGTGCTGCTGTCCGGCGATCACGCGGCCATCGCCAGGTGGCGCCGCGACTGCGCCCTGCGCCGCACTGCCGCCAATCGCCCTGACCTGGTAAAACTCCTGATCGGCGAAGTCGGAGACGACTCTGGCCGGTCGCATGCCCCAGCTTCGGCTAACCTGGACTCCCGCGACCGGGCGGTGCTGGATGAAGCTGGCTTTCCGGTTAGTGGCCAAGGTATGGCACACTGAAAGCTCTGCCTTGCCACAGGAGCACCCCCGCCGGGGCGCTGCCGGGTGCCCGAGCCCGGTGGCCGGCGGTGGGCCACGGGCGGATGGCACGGGTTCGATTGGCCACGTGTCTGATGGGCAGAGCCGAGACCGACTCAGGCGCAGGCTTGCGTGCGCATGAATGACTACTGAGGAAACAGCAGCGATGCACACCGCGATTGCCGAGCTTGAGCAGGCTCAGATCCGCTCCGACATCCCGGACTTCCGGCCGGGGGACACGCTCCGCGTCCACGTCAAGGTGACGGAGGGCAGCCGGTCCCGGATCCAGGTCTTCCAGGGCGTGGTGATCCGCCGGCAGGGCGGTGGCGCCAGGGAGACCTTCACCGTCCGCAAGATCAGCTACGGCGTCGGCGTGGAGCGCACCTTCCCGGTGCACACGCCGGCGATCGAGAAGATCGAGGTCGTGACGCGCGGCCGGGTCCGCCGGGCCAAGCTGTACTACCTGCGCAACCTGCGCGGCAAGGCGGCCAGGATCAAGGAGCGCCGCGAAGTCACCTCGCGCTAGCGGCCTCGCCCGGCTAGGGGAACCTCGGCCGTGACATCCCGCCCCGCGCGAGGCGCCTGGTCTCGCGCGGCCAGCGGCTCGGCCGGCCGGACAAGCCGGCGGTCCAGGACCCGGACCCGCAAGCGCTCGCTGTGGCGGGAGCTCCCGATCCTGATCCTGGTGGCGCTGGTGATCGCGCTGCTGATCAAGACCTTCGTGGTGCAGGCGTTCTTCATCCCGTCGGGATCCATGGAGAACACGCTGCGGATCAACGACAAGGTCCTGGTCAACAAGTTCGTCTACCGGATGCGCCCGATCCAGCCCGGCGACATCGTGGTGTTCGACGGCGCGGGCTCGTGGAACGCGCCCGTGACCGCACCGGCCAGCGGCGACCCCCTGGTGCGGCTGTACGACGCGACCCTGCGCCCGCTCTTCGACGCCGTGGGCGGGCTGTTCGGCACCGCGCCGGGCCAGACCGACTACGTCAAACGGGTCATCGGCGTGCCCGGTGATCACATCGCCTGCTGCAACGCCCAGGGCCTGGTCACGATCAACGGGGTGGCGCTGCACGAGAAGTCCTACCTGTACCCGGGCAACACGCCGGGTGTCGCCCCGGCCGCAGAGCCGGGCCACTTCCGGCTGACGGTCCCGGCCGGGCGGCTGTGGGTCCTGGGCGATCACCGGGCCGTGTCGGACGACTCGCGCGGTCACGAGGTGGACCCGGGCAACGGCACCATCCCGGAGAGCGCCGTCGTCGGGCGGGCGTTCATGATCGCCTGGCCGCCGGGCCACTGGCGCGTGCTGCAAATACCGTCGACCTTCCTCCAGCCGGGGATCGACAAGAAGGCCTCGGCCAGCGGAGAGCTCAAGGGCCCGGCCGGGCTGGCCGCGCTGGGCCCCGGCGGGAGCGTGCGAGTCAAGCCCTCGGCGCCCTACCTGCCGCTGGGCGCGGGCGTGGTCGGCGCGCTGCCGCTGACCTACCTGCGACGGCGTTTTCTCCGGTCGCGGTCTAGGGGCAGCCCGCGGCGGGCCGACTGAGGATGGCCCATGTTTCAAATATCTTTACGACCCGGCCGTCGTACCCGACAAGAACAGTTTTGCCGTATCGCCGCCTGCAGGCGTCGTCCGGGGCGGGACCCGGCGCTAGGCTCGATGCCGACATGAACGACGACCAGAGCATGCGCGATCTCGTGGCCGGCGGGCACGGGTCGGGCGAGCAGGCCACCGAGATCGGGCCCCAGCCGGACGGCCAGGGCCGGTCAGGTCCGGGATCGGCCGCTGGCGAGACCGCGCAGGATCAGGCCGCTCAGGATGGAGCCGGGCCGGATCAGGCCGGGACGGACGGCGCCGCTGCCGAGCCGGGCGCCGAGGCGGACGCGGACTCCGAGGAGACCGATAAGTCCGATAAGGCCGTCACCGCCCCGGCCAGGCGGCGTCCGTTCTGGCGCGAGCTGGTCGTCCTGGTCGTGCTGGCCATGACCATCGCGCTGCTGATCAAGACGTTCGTGGTCCAGGCCTTCTTCATCCCGTCCTCCTCCATGGAGACCACCCTGCTGATCGGGGACAAGGTCCTGGTCAACAAGCTCGTGTACCACCTGCGCCCGATCAAGGCGGGCGACATCGTGGTGTTTGACGGGGCCGGCTCCTGGGTCCGCGCCTCGCCGCCGGCCAAGGCCAGCTCGGACCCCGTCGTCCGGGCCTACGACGACACGCTGCTGCCGCTGTTCCGCTCGATCGCCGGCCTGTTCGGCACCGCGCCCGGCCAGACCGACTTCATCAAGCGGGTCATCGGCACCCCTGGCGACCGCGTGGCCTGCTGCACCGCCCAGGGGCTGGTCACCGTCAACGGGGTGCCGCTGCACGAGAAGTCCTATCTGTACCCCGGCGCCGCCCCGTCCGAGATCAAATTCAGCGTCAAGGTCCCGCCCGGCCGCCTGTGGGTGATGGGCGACAACCGGGAGGTCTCCGACGACTCCCGGCTGCACAGCACCGATCCAGGCGACGGCACGATCCCGGAGAACATGGTCATCGGGCGGGCCCTCATGATCGTCTGGCCCATCCAGCGCTGGCGGGTCCTGCCCATCCCCAGCACCTTCAACCAGGCTGGGGTCGACAAGCCCGCGGCGGCTGCCAGCGCGGCGCTCGACCGGGGGATCCCCGTGCGAACCACCCCCGCGGCCCCGTACCTGCCGCTGGCGGGCGGATTCGCCGCGGCACTCCCGTTGACCTGGCTGCAACGCCGGGCGCGCGTGCGGGTCGGCCGCAGGCGCGCCCAGCGGCAGCGGTGACCGCATGCAGGACGTCGTCCAGCAGCGACCCCTCGGCTACACCCCCAGGCGCGACTCCGGGCTAGCCGGGTACGAGCGCGTCCTGAGCCGGGCCGGGCTGGCCCCGGTGGCCGGCGTCGACGAGGCGGGCCGCGGGGCCTGCGCGGGCCCGCTGGTGGTCGCCGCGGCCATCCTCAAGCCCTCTCGCTCGGCCGCCATCACCGGCATCCCCGGCCTGGCCGACTCCAAGGCCCTGACCGCCCAGGTCAGAGAGGAGATCTACGAGCAGATCGTGAAGGCGGCCCTGGACTGGAGCGTGGTGATCATCCCGCCCGCCGACATCGACCGGCTCGGGCTGCACGTGTGCAACGTCAGCGGGATGCGCCGGGCCCTGGCCGGGCTCAGCCGCAAGCCCGGCTACGTGCTGACCGACGGGTTCCCGGTCCGCGGCCTGGCCGTCCCGGCCCTGGCCATGTGGAAGGGCGACCAGGTGGCGGCCTGCGTCGCGGCCGCCTCCGTCATCGCCAAGGTCACCAGGGACCGGATCATGTCCGAACTGCACGCCGACCATCCCCAGTACGGATTTGCCCGGCATAAGGGCTACTCCACGTCCAGTCACATGAAGGCCCTGGCCGAGCACGGGCCCTGCCCCGAGCACCGCCACTCGTTCGTCAACGTGGGCGGGCTCGTCCGGGCCAGGGACGCCACGGCGGCGGCCCTGGCCGAGGCCGACAGCCTGGCCGCCGAGGATGCTGAGGAGGCCGCCGAGGCCGCCATCGGGGCCCGAACGGACGGGGCCGAGCAGGCCGATGAGGCTAGTAGCCTGACCGGCAGTCCGTGCGACGAGCCAGCAGACGGGCAGAATGGCCCTATCGTTGACCTCGCCGGGGATTATGCCTGGTCGGCGGCCAGCCTCGCGTCGGGGGCGCGCGGCGCCTGACCGAGAGGGGAGAAGATGAGCGCCGAGGATCTCGAGAAGTACGAGACCGAGATGGAGCTTCAGCTCTACCGCGAGTACCGGGACGTGGTCGGGCTGTTCAGCCATGTCGTCGAGACCGAGCGGCGCTTCTACCTCACCAACCAGGTCGAGCTGAACGTCCGGACGGCCGAGAACGGCGAGGTGTTCTTCGAGGTCACGATGCAGGACGCCTGGGTGTGGGACATGTACCGCCCGGCCCGTTTCGTGAAGAATGTTCGGGTCGTGACGTTCAAGGACGTAAACGTCGAAGAGCTGGCCAAGAGCGACCTCCAGATCCCCGAGGATAAGTAGCCCCGGGTAGCGGGCCGCGGCTAACAGCCGCCTCTGACATTCCCGCTCCTGGTCTGCACAGTTTGCCCCGGTGCGGTCGAAGATCCACAGCCGGATAATCCGGACTGCGAGCCCTGGCGTGCCTCGGGCAGGGTCGAGTCCGGAGGTGGTGCGGATGAATGCCAGCGCTGCGCTGGGCAGGCAGGGCGAGGAACTGGCCGCTGAGCATCTGCGGCGGTCGGGGATGCGGGTCCTGGACCGGAACTGGCGGTGCCAGGAGGGCGAGTTAGACATCGTGGCCGCCGACCGGCGGACCCTGGTCGTGTGTGAGGTGAAGACCAGGTCCGATACCCGGTTCGGCACTCCGCTGGAGGCCATCAGCGCCCGTAAGCACGCCCGGCTCAGGCGGCTGGCGGTGCGCTGGCTGGCCGCCCAGTGCCTGATCTTCGACGAGATCAGGATCGACGTCGTGGGCGTGCTGCGGGTCGCGCCGGACGAGTTCAGCATCGAGCACGTGCGCGGGGTGGGCTAGATGGCTCTGGCCCGGACCCACGCCATCTCCCTGGTTGGCGTGCAGGGCCACCCGGTCGAGATCGAGGCCGATATCGAGGACGGCCTGGTCGCCCTGTTACTGGTCGGCCTGCCCGACACCGCGCTGCGGGAGGCGCGAGACCGGATCAGGTCGGCCATCGTGAACAGTGGCGAGCGCTGGCTGCACCGGCGGATCACCGTCGGCCTGTCGCCGGCCAGCCTGCCCAAGCGCGGATCCAGCTTCGACGTCGGCATCGCCGTGGCCATCCTGGCCGCGGCGGGCTCGGTGCCCGCCGAGCGGCTGGCCGGGATGGTCTTCGTCGGCGAGCTGGGGCTGGACGGCCGGGTGCGGGCCGTGCCCGGCATCCTGCCCTCGGCGGCCGCCGCCGCGGCGGCCGGGTTCCAGGCCATCGCCGTCCCGCCGGAGAATGCCCCGGAGGCCGCCCTGGTGCCCGAGCTCCAGGTGCTGTCCGCGCCGACCCTGGGCGCCTTGCTGGCCTGGCTGCGGAGCCAGGATCCGCCCGAGGGGCCGGTGGCCAGCCTGGTAGACCGGGAGACCGCCCCCTGGGCGGCGGCCCTGTCGGCCGGGAACGGGCCCCAGGCCGCCCGGCCGGCCGGGCAACCGGAGAGGCCGGGAGGTGATTTAGCCGACGTCATCGGCCAGCCCGTGGCCCGAAGAGCGGCCGAGATCTGTGCCGCGGGCGGGCATCACCTGATGCTGCTCGGGCCGCCCGGCGTGGGCAAGACCATGCTGGCCGAGCGGCTGCCCACGATCCTGCCCCGGCTGGAGCTGCCCGAGGCCCTGGAGGTCAGCTCCATCCACTCGGTGGCCGGCCGCCTGCCGCCCGACCAGCCCCTGATGATCGAGCCGCCGTTCTGCGCGCCGCATCACACCGCGACCAAGGCCGCGATCGTCGGCGGCGGCAGCGGCATCATCCGGCCCGGCGCGGCTTCGCTGGCCCATCACGGCTGCCTGTTTCTCGACGAGGCGCCCGAGTTCGACCGTGATGTCCTGGACGCGCTGCGCCAGCCACTTGAGTCGGGCCGGGTGAGCATCGCCCGGTCCGGGCTGACCGCCACCTTCCCGGCCCGGTTCACGCTGATCCTGGCGGCCAACCCCTGCCCCTGCGCCCGCTCCTCCTCCGCCGGGCCGGCCTGCACCTGCACGCCGCTGGTGCGCCGCCGTTACCTGGCCCGGCTGTCCGGCCCGCTGCTCGACCGGGTGGACGTCAAGGTGGAACTGCTCCCGGTCGGCCGGTCCGAGCTGCTCAGCGACCGCCAGCTGGCCGAGTCCAGCGCCGTGGTGGCCGCTCGCGTCGCCGAGGCCCGCCAGCGCGCCGCCAGGCGGCTCAGCGGCACCCGCTGGCGGCTCAACGCCCAGATCCCCGGCGCCGAGCTGCGCCGCACCTTCCGGCCCGCGCCGGGAGCGCTGACCCCGGTCGAGCGGGCCATGGACCTGGGCGAGATCAGCGCCCGCGGCGTCGACCGGATCGTCCGGATGTCGTGGACGCTGGCTGACCTGGCCGGAGTCGACGTCCCCGGCATGGCCGAGATCGGCTACGCGCTCGGCCTGTGGCTGGGGGTCGGCCAGTGACCGGGCCCGACGAGCCGCAGCGCCGCGCGCTGGCCGCGCTGAGCTTCCTGGCCGATCCCGGCGACCGGGCCCTCAGCGCCCTGCTCAGGCACCGGACGGCCAGCGAGGTACTGGCCGCCGCCACCGGCGACGAGGCCGCGCGCCGGGCCGTCATGGCCGCCCGGCCCCAGGTGCCCGGCCTGCCCCGGGCGCTGGAGCGGTGGCACAAGCGGGCCGGGCTGCTGCCGACCAAGGCCCAGCTGGCCGGGTGGGAGGGGGAG
>Ga0102924_1003219_pt1 | contig 17211 bp, 27 predicted proteins | sample PaiPotPPM11metaG_FD_80116 | JGI IMG/M metagenome (GOLD analysis project Ga0102924, IMG submission 80116) | Iron sulfur acid spring bacterial and archeal communities from Banff, Canada, to study Microbial Dark Matter (Phase II) - Paint Pots PPM... ...
CGGGATTCTCCGAGGCGGATCTCGCCCTGTCGTCGGAGCGCACCTGGCGATTCGAGCGTCCGCACGACTGGCCAGCCGAGCCGCTGCCTGCCATCGCCGCCAACGAGCAGCTCGCGCGCATCTCGGGGTCGTTCATGGGCGGCACGATCCGAATCCGCCCGGATACGCCCATCGCCGGCGGGGGAACCTTCACGATCCTGGCCGCCTGGGACTACGGGCCGGCGCGCGCCCATCACGCGCCCGAAGCCGAGGGCGAGACGACGGGCGCCGCGCGCCCGCGTCCGGATCCCATGAAGGTCGTGCTCCTGGCCGGGTCGGCCGCCGCGCTCACGGGCATTGGGTGGGCCGCCTGGCGGGCCGTATCGCTCAACCGCCGTGTGCGGCGCGACGAGGAGCGTCTGAAGTCGCTGGCCCTGCGTGCCGACCGCGCGCGAATGGCAGGCCGCGTGCGCGCGCTCATGAGCGAGGGCCACACGCCGCGCGATGCCGAGGCCATCGCCGCGACCGAGCGCGACCAAGGTTTCAAAGAAGACCCCGACCCCCACGCGTGTCCGCAGTGCGGCGCGCCCCAGTCCGGAGAGCGTTCATGAAGAAGAAGAGCAAGAAGAAGCCGCACCACACCAAACTCCACGGCGCCGCGCTCAAGGCGTGGAAGAAGAAGCACGGCATGCGTGTGGGGCGCAGCGCAGCGAAGCGCCCGGCCGCTAAAGCACGCCACGCCGCCGCGCGGCCTCGCAGTCACCCGACGCGAAGCGCCCCGCGGCATCCTCCGCGCGCGCGCCCGCACACGGCGCCCGTCCGTCACCACCACCGCTGCCCCTACTGCGGTCATGACGCACGGCACGACGCCAACGTCGGCTGCCTGCACTTCGACGGCAAGCACTTCTGCACATGCCGTCATCGATGATCCGCTGAGTCACCCCCCCGCGCTTTCCCCGCGAGAGAAGACATGGAAACCACAACGCACGATACGGATACGCGCCCCTTCACCGTCGCCGACCTCGCGGCGCACGTCGAACGTGTCGAGCACGCGCTCGCCACGGCCGGGATGTCCGAGGTGCTGGCGCTGTTCCACCGCCTCAACGCGGCAGCCCAGCGCAGCGGACTCGGGGGCTCGCGAATCCCCTTTGGTCTCATCGGCCAGCCGATCGACCGCGGGCAGGATCTCGTCGAGATCAAGCCCCAGATATGGTGCCAACCCGAGCACCTGGTGCTCACCGCCGAGACCGCGCGCGGCTTCGAGCTCGTCGACTTCAAGGTGGGCAAGAACTCGCAGTTTGGCGGGCTCGAGTGTCTGCCGCTCGATACCTTCAGCGTCGATAGCTACGCGCGCGGGGGAGAGCGGCTTTCGAGCGTGCAGGCGTGGCACGGCACCGACGTGTGCCTTCCGGGGATGCCCATCACCCTCTTCGTGCACGCGCTGCGCCGAGGGCCGATCCAGTTTCGCGGGCTGCTCTGGTGCCGCGGGCGGTGGATGCCGTGACCCAGGCGACTCCGCTCGTCAGCTCCTTCCCGGTGCCCCCCTCGGGATCGGACTACCCCGTGATGCGCGGGACGCGGTACCGCGCGACCGTCAGCGTCTCGAACAACTTCGACCGCGGCGCCATCGCCGGCTACCTCGTGGGACACGGCTGGAGCAGCGTCCAGCTCTGGGAAGGGAGCGATCCGTTGCCGGCCGACTGGCCGAGCGGCGAGCACCTCTCGGGCCTCGAAGACAACCATAGGTGGCTTCGAGGGGAGGCGACCCGCTCGGGGGAAAGCAGCTCGCTCGGCACAAGCTCACCCTGGCCCTTCACGATCTACCGCGTCGCGAACCTCTGGCGGGTGGTCGCCGCGCCGGCGCCGTCCGCAGCGGCTCCGACCTCCGCGCCGCCCGTCATCGGGCCCGGAGCGGGCCCCATGGGACTCGACCCGGGCATTCCCCAGCACCTCGGCGCCGCCGTCTTCCGCGCGTGGAGCACCGAGACCGATCCTGCCGCGCTCCGCGCGCTCGCGGCGACCCTGCGCATGGGGGGCTACCCGATTGCGGCCGACGTGCTGGACCAGCAAGCGCTCCAGGTCGAGGGTCCGGCGCAGCCCCAGCCCCCCGCGCGCCCGCGCAGCCGCCGCGCCCTTCATGCTGCCGCCGCCATCGGCGGTTTCCTTCTCTCCATGCTCGCGTCGGCCCGGAGGTAGCCCCGCCATGCTGCGCAGGCTTCGCAACGCTCCGACTACGGCCCTCATCACCGCCGGTGTCGCCGTGGGCCTCTTCGTCGGGCGTTCGATCTCCGAGCTCGTCCCCGACGTGCTCGGCGTCGGCGCCGCCATGTTCGCGGCGGGTCTGCTCGTGGGCGTCATCGTGGGCCTCGGCTGGCGCACGCGACCTGGGCGGACCCCTGCGGCCCAGTTGCCGCCCAAGGCTCGCAACGAAAGGACCCACAAGCCGTGAATCCCTGGATCGGAGTCGCCCTCATCGGCATCGGCGTCGCCGCCGACGTCGTTCTGACGCTGACGCACAACCAGGTCCCTTCGCTCGTCGTGAGCGTCGTCGTCGCCGGCATCGGCGTCGTGCAGGCGTTCGCGCACGCGCGCTCCCGATCGAACGGCGCCTCGGCGCCGCCCCTTCCCAGGAAAGAACACACCAACGGTACCGGAGGAATCGAATCATGATGACACGAGCTCAGGGTCGCGCGCAGAGGCGCGCATTGATGAAAGAGATCGCCCGCGAGCACCGCAAGCAGACGCGCGAGAAACTGGGCCGCCTTCGCCAGGAGCTACGCGACGCGCGCGCGCTTCGCCGAAGCGAGCTTCGGCAGGCCAAAGAACGATGCCGAGCCGCACGCCTTGCGGTGCGCGCCGAGGCGCGCGAGCTGCGGGCGCGCGTCCTGGCCGAGCTTCGCGAGACCATCCGCCGCGACCGGGTCAAGGCGCGCGAAGTGTGCGCGGTGGGGCTGGCCGAAGCCCGCGGCATCGCCGACCGAATCGAGCGCGCACGCGCCGAGCTGCACGCCGAGCGGTCCTACCACCAGGAGCTGCGGCGCATCGAGCGCGCCAACCGCGAGCGGCACCGCGAGACCAAGCACGCCAACCGCCGCGAACGACGCGCCGAGAGTGACGAGCTGGTCAGGTCCAACATACCCGAGGAGCTTATGGGCCTTTGGGAAAACGTGAAAGGATCCATTCGTGGATCGGATCGCATGAGCCGCACAGAGGCCTTTTTGAAATACGCAGAAGAGCACCCCAATGAGGTGATCGCCATTCTGGAAGATCGCACCGAAGCACTGATTCGCGATCTCGAAAAGAGGGAGCTCGAAGCTCGTCGCGAGCTTCGCCGCGGGCCCCCGCGCGAAGTGTACTCGGACGTGGTGCCGTTCTGACGACCTTCAGCCCTTCTTGACCTTATTGGCGCCTTGACCTCCCGATAACGACCTGTCCCGAGACCGCGTGATCGGTCTCGCCAAAGGCAAGTAGTGGAGGCTGCGGCCTGCGTGCCGCTCGCTTCAACGCCGATCGTCCATCTGCAACTCGTGCTGCGAGGAAGTACACCCATGAAACGAACACTCGGTAACACCCTCTTTACGTTGGCGCTCGCGCTGGTCGTGGCCGCGTCCTGTTCGGATCCGGCACCCGGTGTTGAATCTGCGTGCCCTGCCCTGGAGGTCGGGGCGGGGCCGCCACCCGTGATTGCCGCGCAGGACCCCGGTCCGCGCGCGGGGAGCGCACGGGCCGGAGGCTACTATCCCACGCTCAGCGCGGGAGAGCAGGCCGTCTTCGCCCAAGCGCTCGAGCGCTTCCAGGAGGTCGACTCGGTATCCGGCGCGGTCTCGGGCGAGTCGGGTGTCGGGCTCGGACCGACGTTCAATGGCAATAGCTGCGCGATGTGCCACGCCCAGCCGGCCGTGGGGGGAAGCAGCCCAGGGCTTCGCAGCCCTCAGCGTCCGATCCCAAACCCGCAGCTCGCGCTCGCGACGCTCGACGGAGCGACCAACATCGTGCCGCCCTTCGTCACCGCGGACGGCCCGGTGCGCGAGGCGCGCTTCGTCTCCGTCGCGGGTGCCGACGGGGCCGCGCGCGACGGGTCTGTGCACGACCTCTTCACGATCCGTGGGCGCAAGGACGCGATCGGATGCGAGCTCAGCCAGCCGGACTTCGCGTCCGAGCTGGCGACCGGCAACGTGATCTTCAGGATCCCAACGCCGCTCTTCGGCCTCGGCCTGGTCGAAGACACGCCCGACGCGACCCTGGCCACCAACCTCGCCGCCGACGCGGCGACCAAGTGCGGCCTCGGCATCGCCGGGCGCTTCAACACGAGCGCCAACGACGGCACGATCACCCGTTTCGGATGGAAGGCGCAGAACAAATCCCTCCTCGTCTTCGCGGGCGAGGCCTACAACGTCGAGCAGGGGGTCTCGAACGAAGCCTTCCCGAACGAGCGATCCGCCGCTCCCGGCTGCGTCTTCAACGCGACGCCCGAGGATTCCACCAGCCTCACCAACCCCAGCGACGGCACGGCCTCGACGACGTCCTCCGACGTCGTCAACTTCGCCCTCTTCGCGCGCTTGTCGGCACCCCCGGCGCCGGCGCCGTTCTCGCCGTCGGCGGAGGACGGGCAAGCGCTGTTCGCGCGCGTCGGCTGCGCGCAGTGCCACACGCCGTCGCTCACGACTGGCGCCTCGCCGTTCACCGGCATGTCCCGCGTCACCTACCACCCCTATTCGGACTTCGCGCTCCACAGGATGGGCACGGGGCTCGCCGATGGCGTCGAGCAGGGCGCCGCCGCGGACGACGAGTTTCGCACGGCACCCCTATGGGGACTCGGTCAGCGCCTCTTCTTTCTGCACGACGGGCGTACCAGCGACCTCGGGGCGGCCATCGCGGCCCACGCGAGCCCCGGGTCGGAGGCGAATGCGGTCGTGCGGATGTTCAGCGCCCTCTCGGCGCCCGAGCAGATCCACCTGCTCGCGTTCCTGCGCTCCCTCTAGCCGACCAAGCGAGAAGACGTGCATTGCGCGGGTCGGGCAACTTGCTGTCAGCGAGGTGGCGGTCCATACACCCGTACCGAAGCGAGCTTTCGTGCCGGCTGGGTTCGCGGCTCATGCACACTGCGTGCGCGGGCGCAGGCTCTTCGCCGCCGCCTCACGACGGATGAGCCCACGGACGTAGCCGGCTGCTGTTGCCTCGAGCCCCTCGGGGCTCAGCTCCGAGGAGCGCAGTTGTACAAGCTGTTCGAGGAGATCCCGGTCCTGGCGGGTGAGTCGAAGCGTCAGGGTCGTGTCCACGACGCTTTGCCTGTTCGCGCGCGCAGGGCGAGCCATGATAACCATCAGGCGTGCAAGCGGAGCACCCGACGCGGGGAGCGCTGGATAGCGCCCCGTTTCTTGAACACGGGATCATCCGCAGCGGTGGCGCAAATGCTCAAGCGAGACAAAAAGCCTCACCGAGGAGGCTTGCTTCTCGCTGCCACTCCCTCCGCGTGGCCGAACGCAGGTCCGGAGATCGGCGCGCAAAAAGCCCGCGAGCGAGCGAAACATTTTCGGCCTTCGGCTTGCAAGACCCTTGTAAGAGCACGCGCGGAAAGATCGCACCGGAAACACGATGGGATGGCTGCGCCCAGCGGAAGGGAACGACGAGTGACGTACCGCAATGGATCCGCCGCCGCAGCTTCCGCCGCGTTCCCCTCGGAACCGCCCTCCGAGATCAGCGTGGCGAACCGTATCGGCCAGCTCCACGCCGCTGGCGAGGCGCTCCAGGAGGTCCTGCACGACGCTCAGCGATTCGCGGCGCGCGCTTCCCGGCGCGTGCCGGCGAGAGAGAGGGTCGTCCTCCTGGTGGACGATTCGAGCGATACGCGCGACCTCGGCGAGATCGGTCTGAGCCGCCAAGGCTTTCACGTCGAACAAGCCGCAGACGGGTTGGAGGGTGTCAAGAAGGCGATCGCTCTTGTGCCCGACGTCATCGTGATGGACTTCGAGATGCCGGTCATGAACGGCGGAGAGGCCGTTCGCCGCCTCGCCTCCGACGACCGTACGCGCAGCATCCCCGTCGTGATGGTCTCCGGGGCCCCCGATCGAGTTTCGCGCGAAGTACGGCTGGCCTGTGCCGCCTTCCTTGCCAAACCATGCTCGGCCGACGACCTCGGCACGCTCCTTCACTTGATCATCGGGGCTCGCGGCGCTGCCCCCGCGAGCGGCTCACGGCCATCGCTCATCGCGTTGTCCACCAACAACAAGTAGCGAAAGCTGATGGCGCCGCCGCCTCTGCATCCCCTTGGGGGTCCCGGCGATCGAACCACGCGGGCCTTCGTGCTCGTCTGCGATTCGTGCGACTCCGTCATGGATCCTGACGGTCGCGGAATGGCGCCCAAGAAGCACGCCGACAGCGATCCGAGCGACCTCGCGCCGCACTATGAACGCGCTCCCGAGTTGATTTTGACGGCGCATCGTGTTGGTTGGACGAACGCGGGCGAACGCTGGTCGTGCCCCGACTGTTCGCGCTCAGCCAGCGCGAGCAAGACGCCGTGAGAACGAGGCGCCCGCATGGGACTGATCGCGATGGGCGGCAGAGTGCTCTTGATCTGCGATGGCTGCGAGAGCGTTCTCATGGACCGATGGAACGCGCAAGCGCTTTGAGAACGCGATCGATTCCGAGCTAGGACGAGCCACGGGGCCGGCGCTCGAGGTCCGAGCCTCGGCGACGAAAGCGGGGTGGAAGGAAGAAAAAGAAGAAGAGGCGGCGCCGGCGCGGCGATGGTGCTACCTGGGTGCCGTCCGACGCCGCGTCCACCGCCATGCTAGTCTTGCCCTCGGGCAAGGCATGGAAGGGTCAGCCGTGGGCCTGTTCTCGTACGATCACCTTCAGCGCTCGGCCTTGCTCGTCTGTGACGAGTGCGAGCGCGTGCGACTGAAGGATGGCCGACTCTCCGAGCGGCGGCTACGCGACAGCTCGCCCGACGAGCTCGTGCCGCACTTCGGTGCTCGAGAGGAGATCACTCGTCCGGCCATTCAGGCGGGTTGGACGGCTTCGAGCGGGCTGGGTGATGCTCGGGCACGGTGGACGTGCCCCGAGTGTGCACGGCGAGACTCTTCGAGCCGACCCGCGCCACCCGCCGAGCCGCCCAAGGCGACGTAGCCCCCTCGCGGTATCGCCTCCGCACAGGCGAGGCGGGTGACGCGTTCGTTGACGGGCCCGATCTTGCTAGTGGTGCTCGCGGTCGCGGTCGCGGCCTGCCGGCACGACGCGCCATCTACGAGGGCAACGCCGCCCTGGATGCTCACGCGGCTCATCGGCGGTCCTCGTACCGCTTGCGCTTGCTTGTTCTTCTCCAGCTCGCAAACCGACGTGACGAGCTGTGCAAGGAAGGGCCCGACGACCTCGATTGTCCTGGTTGGCGGACCCCTCGTGAAACCAGATGCGCTCCGGAAGGAGCTTGCAATGCCTGATGAACGCCTCTCGACCGGCGCAATAGCGCCGGGACGGCTTGGATGGATGCTCACGAACTCCCGCGCGGTCTTGATGGAACGTTGGTCGGCGCGCGTTCTCAACGATCCCGATGTCCCGGACGCCAACCTCCTCTCGGCGCCGGCGCTCGAGGATCACATCCCGGAGTTGCTCGATCGGCTCATCCAGCGTCTCACCCGCCATCCGAAGGCCGGTTGGGGGGAGGACGTCGGCCGCGAGGTCGGCGCTTCGGCGGTCGGCGTCGCGCATGCCCAGCATCGCTTTCAACTCGACTATTCGATCTCCGAGGCCCTTCGCGAGCTCTCGCACTTCCGTGCGACGGTGCTCGATCTTTGCGTCGAGCAACGCATCTTACTCAACCCTGACGAGTCGGGCCTTCTGCACGCGACCATCGACGAGATGATGCGGACATCGGCGAGCGAGTTCGAGCGTGCGGCCGTCGGCTCGTGCGAGGTCGCCATGGGCGTCATCGCCCACGACCTGCGCAACCCGCTGAGCGCGATCTCGATGTACGCGGCGCGGCTTCGCGATGGCCATCCCCTGGACATGGCCAAGATGGCCGACGTGCTGTCTCGCAACGTCCAGACCATGGAGAGGCTCGTCGAGGACCTGCTCGTCTACTCGAAGATCGAGAGCGGCCAGTTCTCCGTCCATCCCGCGGACGTCGACCTGACCGCGCTGGTCCGCGCAGCTTGCGACAACTACTTGCCCGCGGCGCACCGAAGGCGCATCGACCTCTCACTCACGGTGCCCGATCACGAAGTCTCCGCGTACTGCGACGCGGATCGCATCCTTCAGGCGCTCGGCAATCTCGTGGGCAACGCGATCAAGTTCACGCCCGAGGGCGGATCGGTGCGCGTCGAACTCGAGCAGCACGACGGCCGATGCCTGCTGCGCGTGCGCGACAGCGGCCCGGGCATCCGGCCCGAGCACGAAGAGCACGTCTTCCGGTGCTTCTGGCAGGCGCCCGGCAGCAGCAGCCGCGCAGGTTTGCAAGGCGTCGGGCTCGGCCTCGCGATCGCCCGCGGCATCGCGGAGGCGCACGGTGGCGAGCTCGCGCTCGAGCGCCACCCGCCGCCCGGCGCGTCGTTCGTCCTGAGGCTGCCGTACAAAGGCTCGCCGCGGCCCAGCATTTCGCTACCGCCAGCGGCCCCGGTGGACGATCTCGCGTCGAGGCGCTGACACATGGTGATGCCGTGGCCGTGGCCCTTGCAAAGCCTGTCCTGGGGGGCGTGCGCATCCTGGTCGCTGAGGACGAGGATGACATCCGAGAGGCCCTGGCTGACTGGCTACAGCTCGAAGGCGCCGGCGTGACGACTGCCGAGAGCGGCGACGCGGCCTTCGCCGCGTTCCTGCGCGAGCGCCCCGACATCATCGTCTCCGATCTCTGGATGCCAAACGGTAGCGGCTACGACTTCATCAAGCGCGTGCGGCAACTGCGCCCCGAAGAGGGCGGGCTCGTTCCGGCGATCGCCCTGTCGGCCGCCGAGAACATGCCCGCGGCACTGATGGCCGGCTTCCACGTCTTCGTCGCGAAGCCCTTCGACGTCGGCAAGCTGATGGACATCCTCGCTGACTTCGCGCGGAAAAATGGCGGCCAAGCCGCCTCCCCATGGACGCTCACGGCAGTCGAACCGGGGCACCTGCTCGTCACGCTCGCTGGACGGGTCGAGGGCGGCGACATGCGCGCGATGACGAGGGCCCTCCTCGTGCACCTCGAGCAAGGACCCATTGAGCTCGTGTCCGATCTGCGGCGCCTCACGTCGTTCGCGCCGTCTGTCGGCAGCATTGCGGAGCGAGCCCTGTGGGCGCGCCGCGACCGCATCCGCGCGGTGCGTGTCATCGGCGGCTCGTTCCTCGCGCGCGTCGTGTCGGCCGCCGCGTGCAAGGTGCTCGGAGTCCCCTGCACATTCTGCGAAACGCTCGAGGGCGCGGCTCGCTCTGAGCCGTGAAGGCGGGATCTGCTCCCTTATGGGCCCGGCTCGATCGCTTTGTCTATTCGCACGCGAACCCGCAAGTAGAAGTTGTGAATGCCTAGACCCGAGAGCGGCATCACGAACGTTGTCCCCTCGCCGACCGCCCTCTCCGGAGTCTCGTGTGCCCAGGTGGAGATCGCCCGCTTGTAGCCGAGGGCGCGCAGGTGCAGCTCGCGGGCAAGCCCACGCGGCGGTACGCGCGCGAGCTGACGAGCCACGTCGTGCAGCACGGTCTCGGCACGGCGAATCTCCAACACGGGAGCCAACCCCAGCTTCATGTTCGCATGCATCGTACGTGGCAACGGTTTCGGGATCAGAGTTCTTCCGCAGACAATGCGGGTCGGCGCCGTGACGCGGGCGCAAACGAGGCCCCCCCCTTGCGCTCCGCTTCGTCGCCTGGGGCCAGTCGGGGCGAGCGGCTCCTCCGCGATTCGCCCCCTCGGTCGACGTCGCCTTCAAACGAGACAGCCGCCGGCATGCATTCGGGCAGACTGCTTGGGGACGTTACCGAGACTTCATGGTACCTTCCGGGCTCATCACCTATGGCGGCCAAGCGCGCAGAGGAGCTCAAGACGTTCACCTGGAAGCTCTCGCCCGAGGAGCGGGACCTGCTCCAGCGGCTCGTGCAGGCGCGCGCCGCCGAGGTGCAGGAGGCGACCGGGCAGCAGATCGACGTGAGCATCGCCTCCTACCTGCGCTGGCTGGTCGAGCAGGACGCCAGGAAGCGGGGGCTGCTCAAGCCTGCCCCCGCTCCCGCGCGTCGCAAGTGACTCACGCGAGCACGTCGCGCGCCTTGACGAGCCAGTCCTGCAGGCCGAACGCCTCGCGCTGCGGGCTCGGGATGCTCTCGACGACGCCGATGGCCTCGACGACGAGCGCCCCGAGGGTCCCGACCGCATCGTGTCCGATCTCGCCGCCCGTGGGCTCGCGATCCACCTTGCCGGGCGCGCGCGGCGGTCGCTTGCTGACCTTCTGCCGACGAGCGGGGGCGGGCGGGTAGTAGCCGGCCGGGCGGACGCACATCGGCCATTGGGCGCAGTCGGGCAGACCGCGGCGCCCCTTGACGCCGACGGGCGGCAGGCCGAGCGCCGTGCCGATCTCGTTGCACTTCGCCGCAAAGCGCGGGCCGTGGCCCTTGTAGCCATCCTCGGCGTCGCCGTCGATCTCGCTCTGCCACGCGTGCACCAGCTCATGGAGCAGCACGTCCTCGGCGAAGCGCTCGCCGCGGGCAAGGGCCTTGGGGGCGATGCGGATGCGCGAGCGCAGCCCGTGCACGTCCCGGCCGATGTAGTCGCCGAGGGCGCGCGGGCTTGCCGTCTGCGTGATGAAGAGCAGCGGCGCGCCGAGGGCGCTGCCGAAGTAGGTCGCGTTCATACGGTCAAAAGCGCGGTAGAGCGCGCGTGGCGCCTCGCCGCCCAGGGCCTCGACGACGGCACGGGTGGCTTGGTGCGGGACGCGCTCGAGGCGGGTCAAGTTCGTCGCGTTCATAGGGGACAAGCATAAGTCTAACGGACGTCCTGTCAACTGCTATGGTACTGCTAAGTGCATTACCAGTTGGGTCGGTGCGCCGAAGCACTTCCCCGGCCCCCGAGGAATCGTCCCCCATGCCCAAACCCCGAACACCGCGTAGCCCCCGGGCCGAAGTCCTCTACCGGCTGCGGCTGCTGGAACGCTTCTGCGTCTCCGAGCACGAGACGACCGAGCAGCCCTACTTCCACGCGCTCGCCGAGCTGCTCGCGGTTCTTGGGGCCGCCCTCGAAAACACACGGGACCCCGCCCTATGGTTGCTCCTCGTCGCTGTCGTAAGCCGGCGCCGCGCGGAGGCTCTCTTGCTGCGGCGGGCACGCGCGTGGCCGCCATGAGACGGGCCGCGCCACGCAAGAGGGAAGGGGCGGGCGGCTAGACTTCCGCTAGGCTCTGCGAGTCGGGGGGCGCTCCGTCGCTGTGCAGCAGGGCGTCCATCTGCGCGGCGAGGGTGTCGAGTGTGACCTCGCACCGACGCGAAGCAGCGGTCAGGAGAGCCGACGCTCGTGAATCGTCGGTGTCCCAAGGCGCCTCGCTCAGCCGCTCCAGCATGTCGAGCGCGCCCAGGATGTCTTCGCAGGCTCTTTGTGCGGTCAGTAGGTTCGAGAACAGCCTGGGGCACTTCGCGCAGTGGGGGCACTTGGGCAGGCGCTCCACGTGATCGCGGATCGCGTCCGCGACGCGCGTCGCGAGCTGCCTGGCGCGGTCGCGCACCTCGTCGGTCGCAGTGGTTCGCGCTGGTGCGCCTCGGCCGAGCATCTCGTCGAGCGCGTCGTCGAGCTCCCAGCGCGCTGCGCAGGTGCAATCGCCCAGGCGCGCCCCGCAACGCTCGCAGTAGTCGTCCCTGTCGGCCATGGGTTCCTGCCTCGTCTTTGACCGCCGGCAGTTCGAGCACAAACCCGAGCTCACGCCAAGACCCGAGGCTCGCCTCCTCTTGCAGGTCCGCGCCCCTGGACGGCTATCGTGCGCAGGGAGCTTGCGTACGCGTTCTCCAGCCGTTCGCGCGCGCGGCGAGCCGTGCGCGCCGGTCTGGAGCGAAGCGCCGTCCCCGCGGTACACTCTCGGTCGCCGTGGACGTGTTCGAACGGGTGCACGCTTTCCTGAGCGCGTCGAACCAGGGCGAGGGGCGCGACTCGCTCCCATTGCTCCTGCGTGTGCGCGAAGCTCTCTCGAGCATCCATGCCGAGCTCGCTCGCGATCCGGCGCGCGCGCCCGATGCCGGTGCGCTCCTTGGCGAATTGTCGGCGGAGTACGAGAGACTCCTCCGAGATGTGGGCGCCGAAGCACTCCGCCGCGCACTTGACGTCAAGGCCGAGCCGCCGCCCGTGGAGTCGCAGCTACCGGCTCCTGCGCAGCCCAGCGTGAACGACGAGCCGGCACCCAGTCCCGCGAGCGACGACGAGATCCGGTCATGGGCTGACCGATACCGTTCGGGCGAACGAGCCTCCTCAATCCAGCCATCCCCCCTGCCTGCGGCGGCCCTTGTGCTCGGTGGGTTGCTCGATCAGATGGGGCCACCTCCCGAGGGAGCGATGGCGCCGCCCGAGCGCACCCAGGAGCTCGAGCGTTTGCAGCAGGCGGTATCGGAGGACGCGCTCCGCGCACTGCGCCAGGTTCCCAACGACGAACAACGCACCTACCTACGTCTTGTGACCGCCAGGCTGAACGCGCTCCGGGAAGCGCCCGATCGCGACGTGCTCTCGCGCGAGCGCGTCCGGCGGCTCCTCAGCGCGATCCGTGACTACACCGCCGAACACCGCCCCGGCACTGTGCATGGCCTGGCGTCGGCTCACGAGCCGAAAGCCGGCTCATGGCAGGCGGACGCGGCCCACCTCTGGCGCCTGCTCGCCGGTGACGAACAACGCCCCGAGCCCCGTTCCCGTCCCGCGGCTGCCAAGCGCCGACGTCGGCTCGACGACGAATTGGACGACGAGGATCGCGGCGTGGCGCACGCGCCACCCGACGAGTGGCCCCTCTGGTCGTCGGTGCGAGACCGAACGGTGCTCATGGTCGGAGGCAACCCTCGCGAGGACGCGCGCGAGCGCGTGCAGCGCACCTTCGGGATGCGATCGCTCGAGTGGATCGCCGACGAGCCGCGCAAGGCACAGAGCGCCGAAGCGCGCATTGCCGCGGCTGGTTACGATCTCGTGCTCGTGTTGCTTCGGTTTGTGTCGCACACAACCGCCGAAAGGCTGGCGCGCGCGTGCAACGCGAGTCAGGTCGCCTACGCCGCCGTCGAGCACGGCTACGGAGTGGCGGCCGTGCGACGCAGCCTCGAGCAGTTCCTGTTGCCTCGTGCGGCGGCGGCACGATGAGGGCGGCCGAACGGTCGGCGCTGCGGTCCGCTCCGCGCGGCAAAGGCTCGCCGAGCGGCGACGTGGGGGCAACAGACGATCATGTTACCGATGCGTTCCGCAGCCGTGCCCGACGGCTCGCCTTGAGGGCGGGCGCGTGCTTTAACTCGGCCTGGACAAGGCTCGCGAGCCGCCGCGGAGAGGGCGCTATGGGTGGACGGCGGCGGCTTGTGGCGACGGCGTCCCATCGGCGGCGTGTCCCGACGTTGCAGCAAGGAGGGCGTGCGGATCGGTGATCTCCCCTTCCGGACTGGGTTCGTCGGGTGACCGAACGGCGGTCCGGTGTCGCGCAGGGGCACGTACCCTCCGCGAGTCGGCCCCGTTGCGTCGAGGGCTCTCGGAGGTCGGCACTAGCAGCGCGGCGACCTCCTCGACCGTCGCCTCGGCCAGAAGGCGAATGACATCGGCAGCGAAGCGAGCGACGAGCGGCTGGAGTCGGCGCATGTGCGGGGAGGCCATAGCATGCGCCGTCTCACGAGAGTCGCTCACCGCTGACGTCGCGGCGGCGTCGTGGGGGTCGCGCGTGGGCGACCCGGTCGTACCGAGCGGAGGGCCGGCTTCGCGAACAAGTCCGGGATCGAGACGTGCAGCAAGTTTGCCAGGCGCACGAGCGATCGGACGGTGAGATTCTCCCGGCCGCCCTCGACGCGCTGAAGATACTGCACCGCAAAGTCGCCCGCTTCGGCGAACTGTTCCTGCGTCATGCCGCGCGCCGCCCGCAGCTCGGCGACACGACGCCCAAGATCGCGCAGCACATCCCCAGCCAGTACGCCCGCCATCCCATGGCGTGTAGAAGGGCTGGCTAAAGAAAAACCCCAACCTAGCCGTTTGTGTTAGGTGGAAGGTGGGAACCGCGGCGGGGGACGGCCTTGCGGCTGTTCCCCCAACGTTCCCCGAGCGCCACAAGCAACCTCGGACGCGCACAAGAGCCCATGGCGAGCGACACCAGCCCCCCGTCTTCCCGACCGCGTCTTTCCGAGCCCGGGTGCGAACGCGAGTTGATGCACGCGCTGGAGCGCAGCCTCCATGACTTCGAGGCCGCCGGTATGGAGCCGTCGATGGCCGAGGTGCTCCGGGCCTTCGAACAAGGAGCCGCGCCAGGAACTCGGGACCCGAGGTTCCGGCAAGCGCGCATCGTTCCGCTCGTGCGCTATCTCGATCGCGTACAAATGGGGATCGACGGCTTCTACGCGCAGGTCGAGAAGGAGCTCGGTTCGCTCTCGCCGGACGATCGCGCTCGCCTGAGCACGTTCGCGGTGAGCCTCGGCGCTCGGCTGATGGCCACCCTCGGCGCCGCGTACGACGCTCTGGACGGATGGCGAATGGGCGAGGTGTCCGAGGAGCACCTGGCCGCTCTCTTCTGCCAGCCGTGGGCGATACTCGAGGACGCGCTGTGCAACGGGATGTGGGACCCAAACAGGTACCGGGTCGAGAACAACGCCTGACCCGCGGTAGCCAGTCAGCGTGGTCGCGCCTGACGTCCTCGCCGCAGGGCGATGCGAATGGCCAGCCTCAGCACTTCGAAGTGCCGGGTGTTGAGCAGATCGCTCAGCCGCACGAAGTCTTGCCATTGTTCGTCGGTGAGCACGCGCCGAATCGCGCGTTGCTTGGCGAGGATCGTCTTGCCGATCTGGCGCAGCGCCCTATTTCGGGCCGTCGCCCGATCCAACGCGCGAAACACGGCTTGTTCATCGGGGTTGTCCATGGGGCTAGCTGACCTCCGTGCCGCGCCCGGCGTCCACGCGGCGGACGTGATCCTCGGCCGAACGAAGGGCTTCGCCCGGGCGCCCGGTTGCTCGAAAAGTCCCGTAGATCGGCTCGTCAAACTCGACGGCCCACCCGTCGCCATCGCGGCGCATGCAGGCCCGGTGTCCGAGCACGACGACCAGGTGCCCGTCCTCAGTGGCCATTGCCTTCGGTCCCTGCGAGCTCTTGGAGTTGCCGTGTCGCGTCGAGCAGGCGCGTCGCGATCTCGACGCAGCGCCCGAGGTCGGCCGACAGATCGCATCCCGCGCGCGCGTCGTCACGCGTCCGGCTCAGCGCCTGGGTGAGCTCGTGCGACGCCCGCACGGCATCGACGATGCCTGCCAGAAGCTCCAGGTCTTGCCGCCTGCTCACGACGACCCCGCGCCAGCTTGGGCTTCCCTGGCCAGCTCCGCAATGCCCGCGAGCCTCGCGACGACCGCCTCGAGCATGGACCGCGATCGGCGCGCCGCCTCCGCTGTCGCCTCGATCTCGCTCGCATCGAGCCGCGCCCGCGGCTCGCGCGAGAGCGCTGCGAGGTGCTCGAGGGTCACGACCACCTCGGCGACGGCTTTCTCCGCGTCGAGCACGTCGGTGAGCAGGCCGGGGTGTGCGGCGCAATGCGGGCAGGGCGGCTGCGCGGCCAGGTGTTCGCGCAGCGTCGAGCGGATGCCGCGGGCGAGCTGCACCGCGTCCTCGAACGGTTCGCGCGGAAACGGAGGGTGGACGGTCTGCTCGAGGTTTGCAGTGCATCGCGCGCAGAGCGCACCGTCACCCGCCGGTTCGCCGCACTGCTGGCAGGCGCTTGTCTCGATCATGATCTCACCGTGGAGGCAATGCGGGCTGTTGCGGAAAGGGGAGGGTGTGCGGCCTGCTCTTGCTCGTTGCGGCACGCCAAGCAGAGCGGCCCTCCCGGCTTGAGTCCCCCGCACTCGGTGCAGAGGTAGGAATCGCCAAGCTTCATGGGTTACCAGCCGGCCGCGCTGCGGAGGTATGCCTCGACAGCGTCGATGAAGTACACGTACGAGCCGAGCATCTGCTGCGCCCGTTCCAGCGTCGAAGCGGGCTCGCGGGAGCCCTCGCGGACCATCTCGCAGGCCCGCAGAAGCTCCTCTCGCGCGCTGGCCTCGTAGTTGTCGAGCCCCGCCGCGCTGCTCACGTCGTAGATCAGGCTCCGCAACTGATCCACGACTTCGGTGGCTTGTACACGGACGAGTAGCGGAGGCGTTTGCACCAGCAGCTCCCCGCCTCCCTCAATCGCGACGCGGTACTCGTGGACAATCCTGCCCGACCGCTCGTCGCGATACACGATCTCCGTATCGCCAATGCGTTGCTTGCTCACGAAAGTGAACTCCTCTCATCCTCGCCTTATGCGGGGATCAACGGCTGAAAGACGCGCGCTGTTGCTGGGCGAGCCGCCTGCGGGCGGCCGTTGGTGCGTAACGAGTGACCGGGTTCGATCGCATGGGCCTATTTGGAACCAGGCCGCTGGGCTTCGATCTCAGTGCTCCTCAACTCGGCTCCGTCGGCGAACCGACGGAGGTGGGCGCGAGCACTCGCGGCGAACGCGGAGCGCTTGAGCGCCAGGTGCTCGGAGAGCGTGCGGTGCCGTTCCGCGTACCGCTTCCAGCGCGTCCGGTACTCGTCCCCCGGCGGACCGACGTGGCCGGTGATGGCCGCGGACGGAATGGCGGTGGGCGCGAGCTCCGCGAGCGCGCGCCCGAAGTCGTCGAGTAGGTCCAAGCAGCGGCAGACCAGAGCGGAGGTGGAGTCGAACGCGTCATCCGGCGGCGCCTGCGTCGGAGGCGCCGCGGTACGTTCTTGTTCCGAGAACTGGCGCGCGCGGTCGATCGTGCTCTCGAGACTCGCCAGGGTCGCGGAACGCGCGTAGAGGCCGCTCCCCCGCGAGCTGGGCGTTTGAGGGTCGAAGGGCGACGAGTGGGGGGCCTGCTGCTGCCCGCGGGTCGTGCTCTGAGGGCGCTCTTTCACGAGGAGAACTCCTTGGCTCGAACCGACGCGTCCGCGCGCGCCTATTGCGTCAGGGTGAACGTGGAGTGGGCCTGCCCGGACGGCCCGTGCGCGCCGCCATTTCCGAGGCCTCCGGGCCCGGGCCTGGCGACCGTGACCGACGTCGGGGTGACAGGTGTCGCCGACGAGTCGATCGCAAGATGGACGTC
>Ga0102924_1003220_pt1 | contig 17205 bp, 22 predicted proteins | sample PaiPotPPM11metaG_FD_80116 | JGI IMG/M metagenome (GOLD analysis project Ga0102924, IMG submission 80116) | Iron sulfur acid spring bacterial and archeal communities from Banff, Canada, to study Microbial Dark Matter (Phase II) - Paint Pots PPM... ...
CATAGCCTTAAATGGGTACGGATAGACGCCGGGATTTCGTTCGGCGCAGACCCGAATTTGCCCCGCAACCGCGTCTGGGCTTTCTTCTCCAATCATCGACACAAGTTCCACCTGTTGCAGAAAGGCTTGCACTTCGTCGCGGCTCACATTCTTGAGTACCGGACGTTTGCCGCGCGCGCCGGTGATGCGGCTGCGCTCGTCCAGGCCGTTGCGAAACAAGCTCTCAAAACACTGCCCCGGCAGATGCCCCACGGCCTGTTGCGTATCCTCCCCGCAGAGCAGCAGGAAACGAATGTGCGGATTGGCCAGCGTGTTTTTAATTACGCGCTCGATGCCGAGATTTTCCGTGTGCATGGTGCCGACAATGGCGAGGCCATCGGGTTTGCGTTCGGCAAGATTCTTGACCAGCGGTTCACTGTTAAGCGCACAGACGGCAACCGGCGCACCGTAGCGGATGACGGAGAAATCACCGGGCAGCGGCGGCCAGCCCTGCCGTTCTTCCGGTTCTTCGGTCGGGCAGAGGTCGAGGCCCGCGCCCGCTTGCGGGTAGGCTTCGGCAAAAGCATTGGCGGCAATGGCCGGGTAACAGACGGGGCAGCCCAAGCAGTCGTACTTTTTCGGTATGAAAACGCTGCGTGCCTGCGTGAGGATAGGAGCCAACTCCCCTCTTCCCGCCTCGGTTTGCGCGAGTGCTTCCACGGTCTGTTGCAGGCAGCCGCATTTGTGGCACTTCGGAGCGGCGATTGCCTCTGTCAGTTGTTCTGTAATAATGTGAAAAGCCGACACATTGGGTGACTCAGTGGTGGCCATGTTGCATCCTTTCCCGCTCGTCGGTTCTGTCTATTGCTTGCTGACGGCGAATGACAAATTCACACGAAGGATGACCAAGCCCCAGGCATGAAGTCTCTTCCACGCTGATGGCTTCGCCCGTGACGCCGGAAAGAAGACCCTCGAACAGCCCGGCATCGAAGCCGCAGACCGTGCGTCCCACGTTCGCAATCCGCCAGCCTACCGCCTTGGCGCATCCAGTAACCTGGAGCAGCGCTGCGTCTGCATTGCGTCGAAGGAAACGCGACTCAATCGCGCCTTCCAGCCCGCAGGCGGAAATCAGAGCAGAGAGAGCCGCATCCAGAGTTAATACGCTTTCGCCTTGCTCCCGAGCAATGCGCTCCCCGAGTACCCGGCCCATTTGTCGCAATGGCGCGGCGAACCCGCTATCAAGGCAAATGAGTTTCACCGCCAGCTCGTCCAGCGTCGCAAAATCCGGGGCGGCGAAACCACCCAGCCATGCGACGTTGCCGCAACAGGAAACGGACTGGCAACTCTGGCCCTTCATGACGCAGCGCCCTCGGCGCGGCTGAAGGTTCTCACCTGTGCGTCTTCCGCCAGGCACCAGCCCTGATGCAGCAGAGTGAGAACGCAAGGATCGAGAATCGAGTAGCGCATTTGCAGCCCATCGCGCCTGGCTTCGACAATGCCCCGATCGGCCAGCCGTTGAAGTTGATTGGAGACAGCTTGCGGCTTCATGCTCAGCTCGTTCGCCAGCTCGCCCACGCACAGCTCACCCGCGCGGGCCAGCGCATGCAGCATTCGTAAACGCGTAGCATTGGCAAGCAATTTGAAAGTGGACTCCAGCGCCTGTGCCTGCCGGACAGAAAGCAGTGGCCTAGTGGTCAGAACCGGCTTGGGTGAACACTGGAAGTCTGCCTTACACATGATCGTTTCGTTTTCCTCATTAACACTATTACACAGCATAATGTAATATGCAAGACCCCCCTCCTCACTGCGCCTACCTGCAATTAAGTCAAAACGTACTATTCGTGGGGTGTTTCCTTTCTGAGCGTCACTCGGAAAAGCTTCCTGGGAAGACCACCCTCTTCGAATTCGTCAATGCTGACGATCTCGAAGCCTTTCGCCAGATGAATCACTTTCTCCCTGTTGAAAAAGTGCACAATAAAGCCCCCAACCTCCCACATGTCCTCCCCGCGATGAACTCCGGCGCCGCAGTGAGCGTCGCCGGTGTGCCGGACCGTGTAAACGTTCAGCCCGCCCGGTCTCAAAACTCGTCCTACTTCCCGCGAGAGGCGCTCCAGTTCTGTAGTTGTTAGCGCCATGCAATACAGCATATGAGAGTAGCAGGCATCAAAGGATTCATCGGGGAACGGGAGGAGCGGCTCTCTGACGTCTTGACGCACTGCGGCGGTCAAGTTGCCCAGTCCCGCCGATTGCGCCTTCGACACTATCGTTTCCACGGCGGCCTGCGAGTAATCCGCAGCGATCACCTGAAATCCCCTTCGGGCGAAGAACAGGGTGTCCCGTCCCTGACCGCTTCCAAGCTCCAAGATCTTTCGTTTTCCTTCCCGCTCGAATTGCTCGGCTGCTTTGACGGCCGGTTCACTCGGATCCAAGCCGAACATGTCGGGCTTCTGCGAAAAGGTAGTCTGCCAGTGCTGCTGCTGCGCGTCCAGAATGATGTTCTTCCCGGCGCGTGCGTCTTCTGCGTTCATCTTCACCGCCTCACGCAAGGATGTCTCGCTTTACCCGCTCGAACTCCTCTTTGGTGATCTCGCCTTTGGCGTAGCGTCGCTTGAGAATCTCCAAAGGGCTATCCGGCTTCTGTTCTCCAGGCCCGCCGTCGTGTGCATTCCACCCTCCGCATGGGGGCCGGAACCCACCACGCCCAAAGATCAAGTACACGACCAGCAGCATCACGATGAGACAGATCAGCGGAAATATCCACATCCACGGAAACCACTCCCACGGTCCATGCGACCCCATGATTACGTCACCTCCCTGGTTCTCGGTGCCGCCGAATTACGCTTGGCCGGTCGGGCGCGCTGCTCAGCGTCGCTTGTGACGGCGGTTTGCCGTGCGTCCAGCCAGCTCGTCAAGTCGTGCAGGATGCGCAACAGCTCGGAATCGGCGAGGCAGTAATAGATGAAGGGCCCGCGACGCTCGGCACGAACGAATCCTGCCTCGCGCAGCACGCGCAGGTGGAATGAGACGTTGGTCTGTCCCAAGCCCGTAGCGTTGATGATGTCTGTCACCGGGCGGCATTCCAGCCCCAAACCACACAAGATGCGAAGGCGGTTCGGCTCTCCGAGCACTTTGAGGGCCGGAATAATCCGCTCTTGGTCGCGTTCAGGGAATTTAATGGTCAGACATGAACTCGCACTCATATAAATCCTCACTTATATTATAGACGGAAACGTGCCGATGTCAAACAAACCAATCTGCGAATGTCCATCGCTCCGTGTTTCTTGGTCGTTTTCGCGGGGCAGGCGCTTTTCTGCCCTTCCGGGCAGTTACAGCCCGTTCCCATAAAAACTAATCCCCTTGCCGTTCTGTTTTAGAGTGATAACGTCCTTGGTCACACACTCTGACTGGCCCGCCGCCTCTGCCCGGCGGCTTTAGTGAATTCGCTAAACTTAGCGATCCGCCGGCGTCGGCCGGCTTTCTTCTTCGACCGCGCGAAGGTCTGCCAGTCATTCGCCATTGCCCGCGACAGCTCGAAAAGCTTGGCCGCCAGGTCCTCCGCTCCATAAAACTCGATCCGCAGCTCGCCTGGCTTCAGCTCCATGCGGTCGGCCAAGTCCTCCACGCGGATGTCCCGTGCGTCAGCCGCGGCCGGGATGCGGGCCCGTAGCGCGGCGCTCAACCAAACCGCCTCTTTTCCCCCTCCTCATTTATTTTCCGCCCATCTGGTTTTTTAGGCGTGCGCGATTTTTGACAGAAATCCGCTTCGGGTTTATCAACAATCTCAGCCGGGTTGCGCGTCCGAGAAGTTCTCGGGCGGGCAGCCTGGCGGAAAGGAGAATTGCATGCGAATCAAGCTTGAGGCGAGATCGAAACGAGCTCTGGCGTTTCTCGGGATCGCGCTACTCATGGGCGGGACACACGTCTGGGCGCAGAACCTCGGCGGATCACCCCAGACCAACGTGGCTGTTCAGGGTGAGACGGGTGCGCAACCCGAGGGCGCGTTTCTAAACTTCGTCAATTGGATCGGCAACGTCATCGCCCCGGTCGGCGCCGGCGGGGCGGTCGTCGGAGCCATTATCGCGTGGCTGACCGGCCGGGGGTTCGGGCGGTGGCTGTTTGCAGCCGGGGCGCTCTTGGGCGTCTCCGGCCTGACACGGCTGCTCGAATTCTGGATTGCCAACGGAACAGGAGGTGTGACCTAGAGAAAAACAAGGCGAGTGGAAGGAACCCCGGCAGGCAACGGGAGTTGATTCCGGCTGCCTGCCGGAACAAAGACCCAACTTCGAGGAACGAATGCAGACCCCACAACTTCTGAACGACATCATCAACGTCCTCCTGCTGCTCGCCCCGGCGGCGGCGGTGATCTGTCTGGTGCTTGGCGGGATCAGCCTGCGACGCGAGGGCGGGGGCATCACGTTTGTGCTGGGCGGCGGCTTCTCGAAGTGGATGTTCTGGTGTGTCGTGTTTCTGACGCTCCAGCCGCTCTTGACCTGGTTCAGCTCGTTCGGTGTGGGCGTGCCGCTGCCGGGCGGCGGCATCAACGCCTCATGGCTTGCTTCGTTCGAGTCCGACATCACGAGTTTCGTCAATAACTTCATCCTCGGAAAACTGGTCACGACGCTCGCTGCCTATTTTGTGCTGCGGGCGATTCTGGATGCGGCGGCGGGCGATGCTTTTCTTCCTTCAGTTGTGGCAGCGGTGTTTCTGCTCGGCGCACAGACAACGCTCAATCTGCTTTCAAGCTGGAACACCGGAACGCAGTACGCGACGGTGGATGTGCTCAATAGCGCCTGGACCTATCTCGCGACAACGATCATGCCCATCGCAGCGGGCCTGGCTATCGTTGGGGCGATCTTCAATTTCGTGGCCCAACGGCCCATGATGCGCCTGGTCGCGGTGGCGCTGGCGCTGTTGTCGGTGTCAGGCATCTGGTACTTGGTCGTAGCCATGGCATCGTAGGCGTCTTGGAGGAAAAGGATCGTGTCGTTCTACAACGGCTTTTTGAACTTCACCAACTGGTCAGGGAACGTCATCCTGCCAACGCTCGCGGGGCTGTTCTTTGCCCTGGCGGTTCTGTGCTTCTCGAAAGGCTATCCGTATTCGCACGCTCTCTACGGCGGCATGATGGCGCTTGCGGCCTCGGGCCTGCTGCGAGCGCTTGAGCACTTTGCCGCACAGCGGGCGTGGAACGATCCGGACGTCTATTGGATATCCATCGTGAGTTTCGTCGACTGGGTGACGAACGTGCTGATGCCGGTCTATGCGGCCGTTGAGGTGACGGCGGGCGGGCTCGCGCTCGCGACGGATCAGCGATTTCAACACACAGGCGGCTGGATGCGTCATTTTATGACGGCCGGGCTCTGCCTCTTGTTGTCGGGCTTTGCGCGCCTGGCTGAATACTTCGTCAAGCAAGGTGTAGGAGGAGTGACGTAAAGGAGGATGAGCATGGCACTTGATGTGACGCCGGTTTACCGTAACCTCGGAACACGAGTGACATTTCTGGGTCTTGAGGCCGAGGACTTGTTCGCCATTCTCGCACTGGCCGTAGTGACCAACATCCTCGGCCGTTTCCTCAACCGCGAGATGTTCGGCCTGCCCATGAACCTGGTTCTGCAATACCTCGTGCCGCTCGCAAGCATTCCAGCGCTGATGCTGTTCAAGTACGGCAAGCAGCAGGGTTATCTCGAAGATTGGGTGATGTTTCACTCGAAGCCGCACGTCTACTCGGGGCTCGAGCGGGACTCAGAAATCACCGCCAGCACGATCCGCGAAGGAGAAGCGTAATGCCGGTCACCTGCGAACAATACCAGCGGTCGCTCAGGGAGCCTGCCCTATGGGAGCAACTGAAGATCCGGGACCTCGTGGATAACGTAGCGATTCAGATGAACGGTTCGTTTGTGGCCGGCTATGAGCTCAGCGGCCTGCACAGCGCTTACGGCTCGGACGAGGAACGGAATCGCGCCAAGGGACATCTCGAAGCGCTGGTGCGGTCGCTGCCAGAGCGTTCGATGCGCATGCAGATGCGGTTTGAGATCGCAGAAGGGACGGGGGACCTGCTGACGCGCTACAACGCCCAGCAGCGAAACCCGAGCAGCGTGCTCCAGGCTATCGACCGGGTGCGCGCTGAAGCCTGGCGGGCGCGCGAGGCGGGCGGATTCTTTCTGCAGCATTTTCTTCATGCCTACTTCATCTGGGATCCGAGGGTTCATCATCAGCCGTCCGGCTTCGAGTGGAAGAGAAAGATGAAAGGGACGTCAGGCGGTGGCTGGAGCCTGTCGGCAACGAAGGGCATCGAGCGGACGCGCCGGGAGCACGAAGACCTTCTGGCCGAATTCGAGAGTCTGCTAAGTGGAGTCATGGCGACGCTGGAGGCGGCCGGGATGCGCGCCCGGCGCATGACGCACCCGGAAATGTTTCTTGAAATCAAGCGCGCCCTGAACCCGCTTGCGAACGATACGCTGCCTTACCGGCCGCCTGGAGGGTCGCTATTCCCGGACAGCGCCCGTAGCCAGATGGCGAACGTCAACCTGGAAGACGAACTGGATGATTATCTGAAAATTGGCGGGCTGCTCTATTCCTGGATCACCGTCAAGGACTTGCCGGACGCAACTTTTCCGGGAATCTTGCGGGAACTTCTGCGCACGGACTTTCCGCTGGTGGTCAACGCCGAGGTGAGCCTGCCCGACCAGGCGAAGGTGGTGAAGAAATACAAAAGCCGGCTGCGCAAGATGATGGCGGCCCAGCGGGACATTCACGGCGGTTTCCGGATGAACGTGGACGCGCAGGTAGCCGAACGCCAGCTCGTGAAGGTGCTGGAGGATGTGATTTCGAGCTCGCTCAAGACCTGCCACTTAAGCCTCATCATCACCGTCAGAACATCCAGGCCTGTCCGCAACCGCCAGGAGCGGGAAGAAGCAGAGCGAATTCTCGCCAGCCGCCGCCAGCAGGTGCTGCACGCGCTCGCCCGGATGAACGGGGCGCGTGGCATGCCGGAGATGCTGGCGCAGAAGCGGATGTTCTTTGGCGGCCTGCCTGCCATGGCGGGAGAGAACAAGCGGGAGATCGATATGTTGACGCTCAATGCGGCAGACCTCCTGCCGGTTGAGCTTCCCTGGCAGGGTACGCCGAACTCACCGCTGGCGCTCGTCGAAACTCCCACACGCCAGCTCATCCCCTTTTCGCTCTTCGATTCATCGCTTGGCGACGCGAACCTCCTGGTGATGGCCAAATCGGGCGGCGGGAAGACGTTCATGGCACACCTGCTTCTACTGATGATGGCACGGGCGAACCCGCTGATCTCGATTCTTGAGCGCGGTGATTCGTATCGCCCGCTGGTCGAGTTAATGGGCGGGCGGGTGATTGAAGTGAATCTCGAAGGCGCGGAGACGCTCAACCCCTGGGACCTCCCGGCCGGTGAGACGGCCCCGGCGAAGGAAAAGATCGCCTTCCTCAAGAACCTGACATTGCACATGACCGGCGACAGCCTTGCTTCCGATCACACCTTGCTCGACAACCTGCTCTCCGAGGCCATCGCCCGCACCTACAAGCGCTGCCGCATCCGCTACTCGAACCCCATTCCAACCTTTAATGACCTGCGGGAGGAGCTTGCCAACTGGCGGGATGAGGAGCGGCTTGAGCGAACGATGGATGAGGCGAAGCTGGCTGCGGCGAAGTTGCGGCTCTGGACCGGCGAGAAAGGTATCTACAGCAAGCTCTTCGATTCCCCAACGACGATGCGTCTGGATGCAAGCTGGCTGTTTTTCAACATCGAAGGGCTGAGTTCCGATCCGGCGCTCGAGACCGCCATGAGCATGGTGATCGCCAACGCTGTGGCCGGGCGGGCTTCGGGCCGGACGGGCCAGCCATCGATCACGGTGCTCGATGAGTGCTGGGCGCTGCTCGATTCACCGGCCCTGGCGCCGGAGGTGGTGCAATTGTTTCGCACGGCGCGGAAGCGTTACGGGAGCGTGTGGGGAATCTCGCAGACGGTGGAGGATTTCGTGGGGACGGAGTCCGAGCCGCGGGTGCACGGACCGGGAATCCTGAAGAACGCGACCACCAAGATCGTGGGCCAGCAACCGGGTGATACCTTGCCCCTCACCCGCCACCTGGCTCTGAACCCGGTCGCGATCAACGAGATCAAGCAGTTTGGCGCGCCGCGCAAGGGACGGGGAGCGGAGGCGTTGCTGGTGCTGGGCGAGAAGGCGGAGACGACGCAGGTGATTCGCATGGTCCCGACACCGCTCGACTACTGGATTGCAACCACGTTCCCACGCGAGCGCCGCTACCGGAGTTGGTTCTTGAGGAAGAACAAAGGACGGCCGCTGCCTGAATCTTACCAGGAATTGGCGGGGAAGTTTCCGCAAGGGCTGGCGGATCTCGCGGAGCTTCCTGAAGAGATTTCCGGCGCGGTATTGCAAGGAGAAATCGGGTGAGGAGGCGCAAATGACGGCAGTATTTTTGATTCTCTTTTCCTGGGGCATGGTCGCGGTCAAGAGCCGCCGGCAGGCGATTTCGCTGGCCGCGGCCGGAGCGGTCGCGGTGATGCTGATCTCGCCGCCGCGAGTCTTGGCTCAAGGGAGTCTCGTTGGGGCTATACAAGCAGTCCTGAACGTGATTAACGGCGTTATAAAAACCTCCTTAAATAGCATCAATGCCGTGAGGAGCGCCATCAGCCAGTTCTACCAGTTAACCGTCTGGCCACAGCAACTCATCAGCCAGGCAAGGTCGCTGATCACCCAGACGATCAGCCGTTACCGGGGCCAACTTGCCTCGATTTTCAACCTCAATCTCAAAAGCGCCTCTCTGCCTGCGACACAAAGGCTTGAGACAGTGATCAGGGACGCGCAGACGGGAGACTTTGGGGCGCTCGCGTCGAACTACAGCGCGGTTTACGGGCCGTTACCCACGCCCACAACTGCAAGCCCCGCTACACGCACACTGACCGATATGGACGACGCACTGGCAGAGGATACGCTGAAGACGCTCAAGGAGTCAGACAATGCGGACAACCTGACGCTCGGCACGGCGGACCAGATCGAGAACGCGGCCAGCCAGGCGGCGCCCGGCTCGGCGCCGTTTCTGACCGCAGCGTCGATGGCGGCGGCCATTGAGGGCCAGGCGCTGACGCAGAAGTTGCTGGCCGCCGAACTCCGCGAGGAGGCGGCGCATCTGGCGCATCGGAACACGCTTCGTAAGCAAGCAGCGGCCTTCGCAAGCCAAGTCAGCGGCTCGATCCAGAACAGCCTGCAACCACAACAGTAGGGGAGGCACGATGACAGGAATGCTCAAAAAAGTGAAGCCAGGTTTGAGATCGACTATAGGCTGGGCGCGTGACCACCGGCTGCGCGTGGCGGCATTGGTGCTGGTATTTTTGATGGCCCTGCCGCGGCCGGTCAAGAGCCAGTTTCTCGACCCCTGCTGCGTCATCATGGCGGCAGGACTTTCAACCATTTCAAGTACCCTGAGCAGCGTGATCGGCGGAGGGCTGACCTCGGTTCTCTCCGTTGACCGGACGATTTCGAACTTCGAGCAAGGTGTTGTCTGGCCGCAGCAGCTGATCGCCCAAGCTCAGGCGCTAGTCGGAACGCTGCGCGGCGTCTCGACTCAGATCCGGTCCGTGATGAGCCTTCCGGTGGCGAGCGCCACACTGCCCGCGAGCCAGCAACTTGAACAAAACCTGCTCTCCGCCAACGCCGGCCAGATTCCAAGCACCGGTTCGGCATATACCGGCGTCTACGGCCAGCTCCCCGCTGTGACCCAGGCCTCGCCCCAGTCGCGCAACATCATGGATATGACAGACGCTATCGCCCAGGACGCCATGAAGCGGGCGATTGAGATCGACAACCTGGCGAATCTGGAGATCCAGGCAGCGAACCAAATCAACCAGAGCATCCAGACAGCGGCCCCCGGCAGCGCCCCCATCCTTGAAGCCGAAGCGGATGCCTGGCTGGTAAGGGCAAACGCTTACACCCAGGCGGCGACCGCCGACCTGATGCGGGTGCGGGCTGCGGCGCTGGCAGACCGGAGCGCGGATTTGAAGCTTGGGGCAAGCAACGCGCAGGGTCTCGATCAGAAGCTCCAGAACATGCTTCAACCCAAGCAGTAAAGGACAGGCGATGTTTTATTTCCAGACGATGTTCCTGCAGGCGCTCGGCTCGATCGACAGCTTCAATATCACTTCCGGCGTGGTAGGGATTGCCGGGACGATCTTATTGTTAAGTTTTCTCTACAGCGCCTACCAGGCTTTTGCCATTGGCGGCGATGTGAGATCGCTCGCCATTTCAGGAGCGAAGTACCTTGCGCTCGGGCTGGTGTTTGCCGTCTATGGAACGGTCTTCCGGGACGTCAACAGCGCGTTCAACTCAGTGGCCATGTCGATTTCAAATTCCGTAGGGGCGGGCGATTTGTTTTCGAACTGGATGTCACAACTCGGGCACTACTGGAGCCAGAACGGCAATCCGTCACTGTGGTCGCTGGTAGGCGGAGGCATCTCCGGGCTGCTCGATTCGTTGTTGATCATTGTCGCCTACCTCATTTTCCCGATCACCTACGCGGTCTTCGCTTTGTTCTACTCGCTCTACGGCTCGATCTTGTACGTGACCGGGCCATTGGTGTTGGCGTTATTGCCAGCCTATGGCATGGGCGATCTGGCGCGCACCTATCTCGTAAACCTGCTGATCTTCCAAGCCTGGGGTCTGGTGTACGCAATCATCGGGGCGCTGACGGTGGCTATCAACATGAACAGCGTCCAGGCGGTGCTCAGCTCGGGCGGGGTCGGTGGATTCTTCCAGAACGCCAGCGCGGACCTGCTGCTGGCACTCGCGAGCATCATCTTTTCGGTGGCGATTGCGTTCATTCCACACCTCGCCAGCCGGATTGTGAGGGGAGAAGTTGGAAGCACGATGCTCATGATGATGAGGATTCCAAGGATGAGCGCGGAGAAAAAGTGAACATGGCTGGAAAAAGTCAAAGCGCAAACATAGAGATGGCTTGTCACACGAAATATTACGAGCACGACGGCATGCTGCGCGCTTATGCCAATCGTGCCATGGTGCTGGCCTTTCTCTTCGGATTCATCACCTTCGGGTCACTGGCCTTCGCGATCTACGTCCGCTTGCAGCCGCCCACCGTGATCCGCGTCGATAAAGACGGCAACGCAACGGTGGTGGGGGCGGCGCGGATGGGACCTCCCAGACTCTTCTCGCTCTCAGCGGAGGCGGCAAGCGAAGCGGCGCCCACCGGACTCGAAGGGCGCGCGGCCGTGCGGCAGTTTCTCGACGATTACCTGATCTACACGCCTGACTCCGCGGGCCAGAACTTCGCCGCCGCGCTCAACATGATGACGGACAACCTGCGCAGTTATACCCTGGCCAAACTCCGCGACCAGGACACGGTGGGCAAGATCCAGGAAGACCACATCATCTCGGACTTCGAGATCCGCTCCATCGAGCACGTCAAGAACACGCCGTGGACCTACATGGTCTTCGGGGTCAAGGAAGTGCATCGGCTGAAGAACGGGTCGGAGGTGACCGCCCGGATTGTGGGGCAGTACAACGTGCGGCTGTTGGAGGGACGGCGGTCGGAACTCGACCCGAGTGGGTTGCTGGTGGCGGAATATTCCGAGCAGGAAATGGTCGGCGACCGCAATACCGGCCTCGTGCAGCACAGTGAGCTGGATGCGGCCCCCAGCATCCAGCCATAGACAGTGAGTGGTTGCCGCAAAGGGGCGGCAGGGCCTGCCGGAGGCATTCTGGCAAACACAGTGCGGTCTTGATTGAGGCCGCCGAAAGGAGGTTTTCAATGGCGGGAGGGGCTGAAGCAATACCCGAGGGAAAAGCCGCGCAGCCTGTAAGCCGGCGGCGGCGTCCGGCGGCGGCTGAGACGGATTGCGTCCGCGCCAGGTTTTTTCTCGCCCGGGAAGGCGCTCACGGACGCGAGCCGGCGCTCGACCGCGAGCTTCAAAGCGAGGCGGAAGCCTTGGTCGAGTCGCTTAAGACCGGACGGAGCTTTTATTCGGTGTGCGAATACCGGGGAGTGGCGGACTGCTCTTCGGGCAAGCCGCAGATTCGCAAGGAGGCAGTGTGATTTCATCCGGCTTTATTTGAGAAGCGTTCCACAAGCTCTGATTGTGGATGAGTGCAGGCGGGCTCTTTCATAGCGCCTGTCTGAAACTCCGCCCTCCCGTCGCGGAGGCGGAGAAACCAATACTGGCTTGGTCCCGGACGGACCTTGCCGGAAACCATGTTTTCGGCACAGGGCGGAAGGGACAGCCTCCTTTCTGCCGTGTGGCGAAACGGAAAGGAGGAATGGCCATGAAGCGCATCTTGGTTGCGTTCTTCATCATCGGTTGCTTGCTCGTAGGACCGGGCAATCTCGTGAAACGAGCCGTCGCGCCGGAGAAGTCTTCAAAGGCGCAGGCGGCAAAATCCTTGCGGGCTCGAAAGCCTCGGACCCGGAAAAAGAAACCCGTTGAGGACCCGGAGTATCAACGGCTCCTCAAACGGGCACGGCGATGGGAGGAGCAGCGGCAGGGACAGCGCAAACCGCAGCTCCGCAGCCTCAACCACGCAATCTCAGATTTATGGATTGCGTGAGCGGGCAAGACCCATCGTTGAATCAACCCGGCCGCGCTTTTTGAGCACGGCCTAAGACCCTGACAACCTGGCCCGGTTCCTCGCTGGACCGGCCGAGAAATCACCTTTTTTCGGTAACGGAACAGCGATGGGCGAGGCTCCAGGGCCGCGTCTCCACGCTGTTCTGTCGCCGCTTAACAGAACAGGAGAAGACGATGCAAAAAGCAAAGAGAAACAGCGCCATGCCAGTCGTGGCGTTCGAACTTGATCGTACCGGCGAGTTAACCAAAAAGATGCTCCGCTTTGACCGCGACGGCCAACTCGAAAACACGCTGATTCAGGCGCTCTATCCTGAGATGCGGCTCGCCACGGTGGACATCCCGCAGGAGCCGCTCGATTCCTTCGAGCAGGGCCAGGTTGAGCAGTCCCTGGCCAAGCTCGAAATGGACGGGGTGCGTTACGCGCTGATCGGTGCGAGCGGGTCGGCCAAAAACGGCAAGTATTACGCCGTTGAGGCCGGCTACGAGCGCGCCCTCGCCGAGCGTTTCCAGCATTGGCCCGAAGCCGCCATGACCTACTTCGGGATTCTGGTCTCACCCTGCCAGGTGCGGATCGAGATTCCCGACTGCCGCGTCATGGTGGTCGAGGATCGCGAGCTTGGCACGAACGATTGCCGGGGCTGGATCGCGCGCTCGGTCTTCAACCGCCTGAAGCTCCCCGATCACCGTTTCTACCAGTTTCGCTTGGCGTTTGAGAAGACGCAGGCGAAGGGCAGCTTCAAGGTGATGGAGGATGACTGCGCGGAGCGGCTGGAGGCGGAGATCATCCTGCCCCAGTCTTCCGTCAAACCCGAGTACAAAGCCACGCCAAAAATCTTGCGCTGGTTAACGGGCGGCGCAAGGACGTTTCGCGGGCCGGTGGTGCTCGGCATCCGGGAAATCTCCCGATCCCTTACCTTCGAGTCGAGCTACACGCTCATCGAGCACGCGGGCAAAGACTCGATCGAGATGGAGATTAAGCCGCACGCCCTCGAGCAGGCGCGAAAGCTCCGGGCGGCGGTTGAGGAGCGAAACTTCGAGGAACTCTTCCGCTTGCTTGGCACTTCCGAATCGCAGCGCGTCTATCGGGCTGACGAGGAGGGAGAACCGGCAGACGGAGAGTATACCAGCGTCGAGAACACCATTCTCGAAGCAGTGCTCAAGGCCGACCCGACGGGGTTCCTGGTGAGCCATCCCTGGGTCAACGCGCAGCTTGCGCGAAGGCTCGGGCACTGGGCGTTCAAGGTAGCGACGGCGGGCGGGTTGGAATTCGCGGCCTTCGCCCTGGCAGATGACGGATATCTTTTCTGTCATCAAGGTGAAATCTTTTCCGGGTCGGACTGGATGCCGAAGGAAGCGGCAGCAACGAATCTCGCCTGCCGCGAGCTGCTGGTTGTCCGGTATCCGATCCGCATGAAGCAGGACCTCTTGCCGCTGTTCAATCTGGGGACGCGCGAGACCGTCGCGCTGCTTATGGAGGAACTGCGGCGGGTAGGATGCGGAATGAGAGACGCGGAGGCGCTTGACCGGGTGGTTGAGCGGCAACTGCGTCTTGAAGGAACGCTCATGCTTCATTCCGAAACCGCCAAACGTAATGGCGGAGACTACGACTTCGACTGGGTGTGCGTGGTCGAAGGCAACAAATTTCCGCGCTTCGTCCGCGACCGTTTTGCGTATCAGGAAACGGCCGCGAACCAGAAGAACAAACTCAAGAAAAAGCTGAGCCCCTGGTGGAACCTGCCACAGGTGGCCGTGAAGGCCAAGGGGAATCAGATCGGGGTGATTACCGATCTGAAAACCTCGTGCCTGGCGGCAGGCCGCGAGGACTTGGCCGGGCAACTGGCGCTCGAACTCCAGGCAGCGCTTGACCAGTTAAAGCATGGCACCGAACCGAACCGGGAAGTGATCCAGGCGATTCGGGCGCAGGTGCCGAAGGCGCCCTGGCTCAGCCTTAAGGAGGTGGAGCGGGTACGAGACCTGCCGCTGCACCTTGAAATCGCGCCCACGGACGTCGTGGGTGAACTCTATAACTTCGTCCGGAAAGAGATTGAGGAATTCTTTTCGGACGACATGGTGCGGCCGGTTGAAGACTTTCGCGGGCTGATTGCCGCCGGGCGTTTCAGCCGCGAAATGGAACAGGAGGCCGCGCAGGTGAACCGCATCTATGCCGCGAACATCGGCATGATCATAGCGCGAAAGGAAGCTTACCTCGAAGCGTACAGGAAAGCGCAGGCGGAGTTTGAGGCGGTGAAAGATGACGCCACGGCTCGCAAGCAGGCACTTTTCAAACGCAACCAGGCGGCTTCGGCGCTCCGCTTCTACCAACGCGAGCGGTCACGCCAGGAGTTGAAGGCGATGATCACGTTCGTTGAGAAGTGGGCGCAAGGGAAGACGGAGAACCGCGACGGCTGGCTGCAGGCGCTCTACAACCGCACAACCCGCGGCAAAGGTCACGGCTCCATCGTCTTCTACGCCTTTCCACAGGAGATCGTCGATCACATCGTCGCGCGTACCGGAGGCCGCCCCATTGCAGTGCGGATTCCGGACCTGTGCGATGGCGAGGTCAGAATCGACGCGGAAGGGCGCATCTTCCTCATCAACCGCTGCCCGGGATCGAACGGCGAAGCCACGAAACGCGAAGTCTTCGAGCTGCAAGTAAGCCCGAAGGGTGAAGTGTTCCGCGACTACGGCCGCAAGGGCCAGCCGGTAGCGGTCGAACGTGTCCGGCCTTTCCCGATTCAACCTGGCGAAAGCGTAGTCCGTGACGGGATGGTGGTATTTCCCGGGACGGTGCAACGCCCCAAGGTTCAGGTGGGAAGGGTAAACCATTAACCCAGTGTCCAGGAGGCCCCTTTCATGGGGCCTCCTGGACCCAGCCTCTCGGTCAGGAAAAGGAGCAGGGAGTATGAGAAAGCAAGCCATCCTCGTTTTGATCGTTTCACTCGCGCTGGCATGGCCGCTGGTGGGGCAAAGGATTGAAATTCAACCGCGGGGCGGGACGACGATCACGCGTGTCGAGACAGCGCTGAATCATCTCACCGTGATTCAACTGGCCGAGCCGGTGGTCACTGTTGCCGCGGGCAGTCAGGCGTTCAAGATCGAGTGGCGAGGTAACAAGGTCTTCATCGAGCCTACCGAGGCGAATGCGTCCACCAACCTCTTTATATGGACGAAGTCGGGGAGGCTTAACTACGAGCTTGAGCCGGCAGGCCGCGTCGCGCAGATGGATTTTGCGGTTGACCAGCGCAAGATGGATTCCCCGGTCCCGAAGCCGGCGTCAGTGAGCCATTCACCCGCGCAGGCTGCGGTGGATAACGCATTTTTGCTGGGGGGCCAGCCCGTGAGGATGACGAACTACAGGATGGAGAAGAACCGCGTTCAATTGCTCATCAAGGATCTGTTTCAGAATCAGGACCGGCTGTACATCCGCTATGCCGTTGTGAACTCAACGAAGAGAGTATATGAAACCGGCAAGCCCGAAGTTTTCTGCCTCACGGCGCCGCGCGGGCCGAGGCGGATATTCGGGGAGCGAGATTCGCAATTGACCCGAGGGGAAGCGAAGCAGATCGCCAGTGCCGGGCAGACTCCGGTCGAGGTGGTGGATCAGGACGTGCGCGCGCGAAAGGTCGGGCCAGATCAGCAAACCGTGGGCGTGGTGGGATTGAAGATGCCGCCTGCGGGCAATGCCCCATGCGTGTTTCGCATAGTTCTACCAGCCAACGGCCATGAACAAGTTGAGGCGCTGCTGGTGCTCTGAGCGGCAGGTTTCGAATGATGAATAAGACAAAGGACGAATCCCGGCCCGAAGTCGGCGGACAAACGACGAGCGAGGTCTACATGGCGCTTACCGGTTACCTCGAACAGCGACCGGATTTCGGCCTCCAAAAAATATTCCTCGACCTGGCATTGGAACCAGCAAGTCCATTCGATCCGAAGCAGAGCAGAAGACTGAAGAAAAGCTTTGTGCTGGCTGTGTTCCTGGCGCTGGCCCTCGCCGCCACTTTTTTGTACTTCAACTTTTGGAGTGTCTGATGCCAGAAGCCAGGGCGGAAGCGATGCAAGCGGGCGGGTGGCCCGACGAGGCGGAAAGGATAGCAGTGCGGCCAGATGGGCTGGCGCGCAAGCTACGTGCTGCTTGGAGTTGCCTTTCGCGCATAACGTTTCGGGTTGCAGTTTTCTATCCCTATTATTTTACTCTCCATCAACTTCTTCAACGGTTCACCTTGTCATCCGGCGAGGGCTTTTCCATCTACTTCATTGGCGTAGCCGGCATTTTTGCTTACGCATACGTTCTGTTTGGTCGCACCAGCTCCGACGAGGACGGCTGGTTGATCAGTGTCGGGATTCCCGTCGGCTTGAGCCTCATCGCCGGTCTGGTCCGCGCTTGGATCGCTATCTAAGAGGTGTCTATGCGGAGCGAGCAGCATCACGAACACCCCCCATTGCTTCAGGATGCCGGAGTCATTGTCGGCTTCATCGTCACAGGCCTCTTACCTGAATCCGGCGTGAAAAGCGCTGACTTTAGGATTCGAGGGGCCTGAGTCGGCGGATTTTTCGGAGCATGTCCGCCGCCATGCCTCGAAGAAAGGGAGGCCCTCCCAGCCGCAGGAGGG
>Ga0102924_1003223_pt1 | contig 17196 bp, 13 predicted proteins | sample PaiPotPPM11metaG_FD_80116 | JGI IMG/M metagenome (GOLD analysis project Ga0102924, IMG submission 80116) | Iron sulfur acid spring bacterial and archeal communities from Banff, Canada, to study Microbial Dark Matter (Phase II) - Paint Pots PPM... ...
ATGCTTGCTTCCGAGAGGATGAATGAGGCGTATTCGACGCCCGCTATGAGTCCCAACAAAAGGCCAAGAAGCCGGAAGACCCGTTCCACGCGCATGCAGATCACCTCCTTGTTCCAGGATCGGCGATCCGAGGACGAGAATCAGGCCTGCAAAGAGGGTCGCCATCGTGCGCTAATTAAAGCATGAAAATCGCGCCAGCACTGTGGCACGGGCATCGCAAAACCGCGAAGATCCGCCTGCTCCCGGAAGCTGCCCTCTGGCTGGCCGTGGTCGGCCTCGGAATCCTGGCCCTGAAGGGTCCCGGCCTGCTACCGCCTGCTCGGGCAGCTGCCCAGGCGCCCCGGGCGACTCGCGTCGAGCAAACCGCCCGCTACTTCAACGGTGCCTGCCTGAAACACGTGCTCGATTTGAGCGTCGGACACACCGAGGAGCAGGTGGTCGCGGAGCTGACTCAGAGGTGCTTTATTTACAGGCCAAGGACGCCCGCGGTCGCTCCCAAGGCGCCAACCTGCGCCAACGCCTTCACCTGGGGCCCGGCCCTGGCGGCGAGCCCGCGGACCGGCCCCTGCTTTCGCCAAAGCAGAGCCGGATCGCTTCCTGGATGGTCTCCGCCCGCCGCAGTTCCATTCCCTTCAGTTCCGTGGTCCGGATCTCGGCCGCGGTGGGGATGATGGCACGCTTGAAGCCGAGACGGTGCGCTTCAAGCAGCCGCCGCTCCAGCTGGTTTACCCGTCGCAGTTCGCCGCTCAGGCCAAGCTCACCGATGGCGACCAGGTCTGCGCCTGCCGGCAGGTTGCGGACGTTGGAGGCGACCGCAAGCGCCACCGCAAGGTCGACCGCAGGCTCGTTCACCTTGACGCCGCCGGCAGCGTTGACGAAGATGTCCTGCTGACCCAGCGACAGCCCGGCGCGTTTCTCGAGAACCGCGACCAGCATGTGCAGGCGGTTCATGTCGATCCCGTTGACCGATCGGCGCGGTGGGGTGAAGGCGGTCGGACTGACAAGGCTCTGCAGCTCGACCAGCAGCGGCCGGCTGCCCTCGAGAGCGACATGGACGACGTTGCCCACCTCGGTGAGCGAGCGGTCCTGGAGAAAGGCCCGGCTGGGGTCCACCACCTCCTTCATGCCGCTGTCGAGCATCTCGAAGACCCCGATCTCGTCGGTGGACCCGAACCGGTTCTTCTGGCTGCGGAGAATGCGAAAGCTGTGATGGCGCTCGCCCTCGAGGTAGAGGACGGTGTCGACGATGTGCTCCAGCACCCGGGGCCCGGCGATCGCCCCCTCCTTGTTGACGTGGCCCACCAGGAAGATCGGGATCTGGCTGCTCTTGGCCAGCAGCATCAGCTGGCCGGCGCACTCGCGAACCTGGCTGACGCTGCCGGGAGCCGAGGTGACGCCGTTCATGAAGACCGTCTGGATCGAGTCGATCACGGCCATCATCGGGCGGGAAGCGGTCAGGTGCTCCATGATGCTTTCCAGGTCGTTCTCGGCAAGGACCATGAGCCGGTCTCCCGGGATGCCCAGGCGTTGGGCGCGCAGCTTCAGTTGCTGCACGGACTCCTCGCCGGAGACATAGAGCACCGGTCCATAGGTGGCGGCGACCTCGCTGGCCAGCTGCAGCAGCAGCGTCGACTTTCCGATACCCGGATCGCCCCCCACCAGCACAAGTGATCCGGGCACGATCCCGCCGCCGAGAACCTGGTTGAGTTCGCGCATGGCAAGCCGCAAACGGTTCGCCTGGGCGAACTTCACCTCGGCCAGCGGCATCGGCTGGGCGCTGGAGACGGTCCGCCTGCGGATAGCGGCGGCCCTGGACGGGTCAGGCGCGGTCTGTTCCTCGACATAGCTGTTCCAGTTGCCACACTCCGGGCAGCGTCCCAGCCATTTGGAAGACTGGTTACCGCACTGCTGACAGGCGTAGATCGTGCGCGGCGCCTTCGTCTTCACAGTTCGGCGCTAACTATAGAAGTGGGGCGCGACAGCTGTCTGTCGCGCCCCTACCGGGCGGATCGTCAGATCTGGTGGCGCCGACGGACAGCCAGGCCAAGGAGTAGTGATCCAAGGCCGATCAGGAGGGCAACCGGACCCCGGCCCGGGCCTGGCGCGGTGCCAGCCCCAGTCTGCGCCAGCGTCGCGACTCCAGTACTGCTCGTTGTGGTTGTGGTTGTAGTCCCGGAATTGTCGGATCCTGAAGAGGAGCTCTCGGGTGCGCAGTTCGAAGACGCGACCGCGGCCACATCCGCGCGCAGGTCATTGCCGGCCTGGATCAGCCGTTGCGCATCCGCTGGCAAAATTGGCGTGCCAGCGAACTCAGCGCCCTCCAGCCTGGTCGCGATCTCGTTGCCAATGGCGTCCCGCCTGTTCGTGAATGCGGCAAGGTTCGCCTCGCGCTGGCTGAAAACGCCATCATCCGGGCTGGCCTCGGCACAAGTCGAGATGATCAGACTGTTCAGGCCAAGCTCCCCCACCGGGGCCTCGATTTGCTTGTACACCTGAGCGAGTTGCATCGCCTGATTCTCGTTGACCAGGACGCCGGGTGGCACCGATGTCGTGTTCATGACCTCGAAGAGCACCCGTCCCTGGTGCTGGTAGTCGTCCTTCAATCCAGACAGAGACAGGATCGTCGGACGGATATCGGTATGGTCGGACCACACGTCCGCCCGCACCCCACCCTCGGGATTCGCGACGCCAGGTCCCACCAGCCCAAGCCAGGTGGTGGTGATATCCGGGTGATAGTCGCCATGATTCCAGGCGAAGCCAGGATTCTCGGTGACGCAGGGAGAGTTACAGTTGGGCGCCCCGGCAAACAGGAAGTAGTCGGGGTTCGCAAACTGAGTGAACGAGGGCGTCCGAGCCGCATCCGCTGTGATCATGTGAAGCAGGTTCATTTCAACCGGATTGGCGAGGCGATCAGTTAGCTGGTCGTCGTTCCCTGTCCTTGGATTGTGCGCCTTCAGCCGGGCGACGTCCTGCTCCAGGAGACGGGTGACGGAGCTGTCCGACGGCGGGTTACCGGTGATGTAAACAGTAGGAGCGTCGTCCGAGTGAAGCTTGAACGGAGTGGTGTTGTTGCGCTGGGTCGCCAGCAGGCCGGCAAGGTTGGTGTTTAGTTCGCCGATATGGCTGTAGGTGCAGGGCACAGTCACGCCGTCGCACGCCGGATTGTCGGGGGGACCGCTCGCCAGATGGTCATTCTCGTCGGAGGTGAACACGAATAGCGTGTTGCTGCGATCGATTCCATCCTCACTGAGCCGGTTGAAGAAAGCTCCGAAGGCGACGTCATTCGCCTTAAGTGCCGCCACGTAGCCCTGCTCACCAGGCGCGTAGGCCCGGGTTGGCGCCGAGTGCTTGTCGTGCGCATCCGAAATGTACGCGTAGGTTACGGGGATGCCATGCTCCTGCATTGCCGCGACATAGCCGAGCGACACGGAGGCGGTCATCCCGTCGAAGCCCGGAAAGCCCGTGATGACATTTCCATTCAGATCCTTGATCGGGCCGATTGCCTCAGCGGTGTATTTATGGCCGAAGAGCGCCTTATAGCCGGCATAGCCACCGGGTTCATCAGGTAGCTTGTCGTCCTTTGCGTGAGGCGCCGTAATGCACAGCGGGGCCAGGTTCCCGCAGTGAACGCCGATACCCACGAAATCGGCAGTCTGCTGCGCTGACGTCTCCTTGGATTCGTCGGAGCCCGCTCCAAAAACGGTCGGGATGTCGATACTGTTGTTCTCCAGAATCGTGTTGGCTGTCGCTACGGCTCCCACGTTGCAGCCCGCGCGCGTAAAGGGCACCCAGGGCGCCGGCGCGTTTTTGCCGTCCGCCGTAAGCATGTTCGGTTTGGTATCCGTTGGCGCTGACGTGGTCGGGTCAAAGACCGGTGAGGTCCAGTAGGCGAAGGAAACGCCCAGGTTGCTGGTGCCGTCCGGGTTGAAGTAGCGGAAGCTGTTGCTCACGGGCACGCCGTGACGGTCGCCGTAGACCCCGGTCAGCGACGTCAGGATGTCGGTCGCGGTGTGGGAAATGAGGGGCGTGTGATGATTCGTAAGGACGACGCCCTGGCCCTTGAGGAAGTTGAGCAGGTTCGGCATCTGTTCTAAATCGGAGGGTACATTCGGGTTATCCCTGCGGAAGTGGGTGTTGTCGAACTGCACGTAGATGACGTGTTTGACGGTTCCCGACGGGGAATTGAGCAAGCAGCTTGGCCCAACAGCGGTAGCGTGGGCGGCGACCGTCGAGGTGAGCGCAGTGGCGCCGAGAGACCCGACCGGTATCGATGCGGCGATCAATAGGCGCGCGAGTCGACCCCACCCTGAAATTCCTGGCATGAACTGTCCCTCCTTCGTGAAACCGATCCCCTGCCACACTCTGCCAGCGCCACGGAAACGGACGGCTAAGCTCTGGTTAACTTCCGGATCCCCACCCGGCCCCTGTATTGTGGCAGGACGGTGCGAATCGGTCTAGATGTAGCCCAACACCAGCTCCAGTGGCCGGAGCTTCTCCGGCGGGTCAAGTTCGCCGAGGAACTCGGCTTCGACGGGGCGTGGGTATTCGATCACTTCAAGCCGCTCTATGCCGATCCATTTGGGCCCTGCCTGGAGGGCTGGACCGTGCTGGCCGGGCTGGCCGCACAGACATCCCGTATTCGGCTCGGAACGCTGGTCACCGGTATGACCTACCGTCATCCGTCGGTGCTCGCCACCGAGGCCGTCACCGTTGACCAGATCTCGAGCGGCCGCCTCGAGCTCGGCCTTGGCGCCGCCTGGAACGAGCCGGAGCACCGGGAGTTCGGTATCCCCTTTCCCGGTATGCGCGAGCGGGCCGAGCGTTTGGAGGAGGGAATCGAAGTAATGCGCACCCTGATGACCCGGGACAATGCCTCCTTCAAGGGCCGTCACTATCAACTCGACCAGGCGACGTACTATCCGCGCCCGGTCCAGCAACCCCATCCTCCGATCTGGATCGGTGCCAGCGGCGAGCAGTTGATGCTGCCGATCGTTGCCCGGCAGGCCAATGCCTGGCATGGCTTCGGGTCCGTCGAGTCCATGGCTCGCAAGTCCAGGCTCCTCGATGACTATGCCGAGCAGGCCGGCCGAAAGCCAAAAGACATCCTGCGCTCCAGCTCGGTGTCGATTTCCGAAACGCTCGACCAGGCGCGGCGCAAGGTTGAACGCCTGGCGGAAGCCGGCTTCGGCTACCTGGTGGTGAGCTGGCCCTCGGAGGGAGAGCGAAAGGTCGAACAGTTCGTCAAGACGGTGGCGGCGGCGGTGAGCGCCGCCTAGCTTCAGCCTAGTCGACGCGCTGCCGGCCCGCGTAAACGTTCAGTTGCCGCCCGCGCAGAAAGCCGATCAGCGTCTGGTTGCTCGCCTGCGCCAGGTCCCGCGCCAGGCTGGAAGGCGCCGAAATCGCCGCCAGGATCGGAATGCGAGCCTGGAGCGCCTTCTGGACGATCTCGAAGGAGGTGCGGCCGCTGACCATGAGGATATGGCGTTCGAGCGGCAACAGCTCATGTTCGGCGGCAAAGCCGATCACCTTGTCGACGGCGTTGTGGCGACCGACGTCTTCGCGCACCGCGACCGGGTCACCTTCCAGCGTGAACAGCCCGCAGGCGTGCAGGCCACCCGTCCGGCTGAAGACTGCCTGCTCGGCCCTCAGCCTTGCCTCCAGCCCGTAGAGTACATCGGGGGTCACGCGCAATTCGCTATTCGCGATCGGCGGAGCCGACCGGTGGATGGCTTCGATGGTGCTGACGCCGCAGAGCCCGCAACTGGTGGCGCTGACGAAATTGCGCTGCCAGCGCGCATCGACGCCGGGCGCGGACGCGGCCAGTTGCACATCGATGACGTTCTCCAGGTGCGGGTGCTCACCGTTGGCAACCGTGTTCAAGGCATTCACTTCATGCCGGTTGCGGATGATGCCCTCGCCGAATAGAAATCCAAGCACCAGTTCGCGGTCATGGCCGGGTGTGCGCATCATGACCGTCAGCGGCACACCGTTGACCCGAAGCTCGAGTGGCTCTTCGGCCGCCAGCTGGTCATCGCTCCGACTGCCTTCGCGCTCTCCATAGCGAAGTATTCGGACTGCGCGCGAGCTGCGATCAGCCTTCAACGGACGTCCTCCCAGCGATACGCGATTCCGCCGCCCACGAAGGGCACTGTAACGCCGGGCCGCACCAGGTAGGGCTCGACCCCGCTGTAGAGCGGTATCAAGCGGTTCTCATTGAGCGCAATCGCTTCGGCCTGCTGGTATGCCTTGAGCGCGCTGTCGAACGTCACAGCCCCCTTTCCCTGGTCGAGCGCCATATCAACCTGTGGGTCGCTGATGGCAATGTTGTTGAACTGCGCATTGCTGCGCAGCAGGTTCTCGAGCACATCAGAGGGGTACGGATAGTCGGCTGTCCAGGTGTCGATCAAGACCGGTAGCTCGTCGAGGGAGGCACGCCGAAAGAAGTCCCCGAGCGGATGAAGGTTCACGGTCCGGCCGGTTGCCGTCATGAGCTGGTCCTGCAGGTCCCTGGCGACGCGCCCGACGGTGGAGTTGGTGGAAAAGTAGAGGTTGATCTCACCCTGGAAGCCTGCCAGGTCGAGGGACCGACGCGCCGCGGCGGGATCGTAGCCAGGCAAGGCCCTGGCGACGTGGCCCGGAACGCCAGGTGGAATCAGGTCTGTCGCGGGAGCCGCGAGCATCGAGCCGAAGAGCGCCAGGTCGGTCAGCCGGCTTCTATCGATCGCCTGGGCGATCGCGAGGCGCTCGGGCGGCCCGTAGCCGCTGCCCGCAACCGCGTTGAAGCCGAGATAGGTGGAGCGCCCGGTGGGCACACGGTGCAACTGCGCGGCGTGGGCCGGATCGCGGGCGAAGCTCAAGAGTTGCGGACCTGAGAAGCCGTGCGCGACGTCGACCGCGCCGCTCAGGAACCGATCCATCCTCTTGGCGGCGTCAGGTTCGATTTCTATGTCGACGGTAGCCACAGAGGGGCGCCGGCCCCAGTATCCGGCGTTGCGGCTGAGATGCAGGCTGTGGCCGCGATCCCACTTTTCGAGGTGATAGGGCCCGCTGCCACCATCCAGCTGTGCCGGGTCGGTCAGCCAGAAGGGCGGCAGGGCCAGGAGCGTCAGGATGGCGCTATCCGGCCGCGGGAGCCTCAACCGCAACGTTTGCGGATCCACCACTTCGACACCGTCCAGGGGGTCGCCCGGGTGGGAGGCACCCAGTGGACTGAAGAAGACAGCCAGCGGGCTGGCAAGGGCAGGCGTAAGCGCTCGTGTCCACGCCGTAAGCGCGTCCTGAGCGTGTACTGTCGCGCCCGACTGGTATTTCGCTGACCGGAGGTGAAAGGTGTAGGTCCTCCCGGCATCGGCCACCTCCCAGTTGTCGGCGAGCCCGGGCACGGGGTGAAGCGCCGCGTCGAGGCGGGTCAGCCCTTCGAACAGCTCGCTGCCGATAGCCAGCGAGGTCGGGTCGTCGATCAGGGCCGGATCGAGCGTCTGCGCGTCCTCGGCCTCGACCAGGCGGAGGCGGGTGAGGCTGCCTCCCGGGCCAGGCTTACCGGAACTCGACTGCCGGGCCGGACTGGAGGACGTGCAGGAGCTTGCGAGCAGGGCGAACGCCAGCCCTACCGCGCAGCTGGCGCGGCCAAACATCAGGCTGATACTACGTTGACGCGCCGCTTTCAGCTCTTCAGAGGAGCAGGCGGTAGAAACGCCAGAAATCGTGCTCAACGGGAAGGATCTCGACCTCGCGGAAGCCGGCTTGCCGTCCGTACTCGCCAGGCGTCCCGGATCGCATCACCCTCACATGGAAGTCGATCCTGTCGGAAACGCCGGCCTTGGTCGCATTGCGGCGCGCGCGCTCGATAGACGTCCCGTCCAAATCGAACGCAACGACCCGCACGCGTGGGTGGGCGCGGGCAATACTGATCGACGACCGGCCGAACCTGCAGCCCACATCCGCGACCCGAGCCGGTGGGTCGGAGCGAAGCCGCGCATCCAAGGGCCCGATCGCAGGAAACCAGGACGTGCCCAGCTTGGATGGCGCCAAGCATCTCCTTCGGATTTGGACCAATGAAAAAGAGGCTGTCTTCATCCAGCAGGACTTCAACCCGAGCCGCGGGCAAGTGAATAGCTGCGGCTCTTGCCATCGTCGCCGGGATCCGCGACCGCGATCACGCTGGTTACAGCCTGCTGTTCGGTCCACTCGCGCACACAGCGTTCAACCGTTCCGGTCAGCTCAGCGAGCCGGCCAGGAGTGGCAGACCGTGGTCGGCCGACGCCCGATAGAGTCCGGGTTGATCGCCGAGGTACATGGTGACGATGTCGAATATGCCAAGACACGACTGCGCGACTCGAGCTACGAAGGCATCACGCATGGAGGCGAACACTTCCGACTCACTCGTAAGGGTCATTGCTCCTCCCTCCTTACAGGCATAATCCCATGAGGTGAGCTTTCTCTCGCGGGGCCGGCCAAACAGGTTGGTGGCCGCCATCATCTGCGCGCCGCTCGCCATCGCCTGGCTTCCCGCCACCGCTGCCGCGAACGATGCCGCTACCCTGGTAACCGGCACAGTTCTGCCGCATACGCCGTCGATGGACGGAGTCGTCCGGCTCGAACTGCAGGTGCGCAACGACACCGGCCACGGCTGGGCCAAGAGCGACCTGGTCCACCTGGTCTGGAAAGGCCCCGACTCGAAAACCATTTCGGATGAGAGCCGGCAGCTGCCACAGGCCGTTCCGGCCAAAGGCTCGGTCGCGCTGACGCTGACGACCCTGGCGCCCAGTTCAGTCGGCGATTACACCCTGACCACCGAGATCGAGACCGGGGGGAGCCGGCTCCCGGTCGGTGCACCCTCCCCGTTCCACCTGAGTGGACTCCTGTTCAAGGGCAAGGGCAACGGGCATGGTCTTGGTATGAGTCAGTGGGGCGCGCGGGGGAGGAGCGCCGCGGGGCAGGACTACCGCAAGATTCTCGGCGCCTACTACCAGAACACGCGAATCGACAATCGAGACACCTCCGGCTTGGTCCGTATCTCGCTGACGCACGGCCCGATCGATCTCGCCCGGCCGTGGCCCAGGCTCTTCGGATCGCAGGCGTATGTGGCTGGGCCGGTAACCGTCGACGGTCAGCCGCAGCTCAACGCCCCTACGGGTGCGCTGCTGGGCTTCGATGCCACAGCCGACGGGAAATCCGAGGTCTTCCTCCAGGGCATCGATGGCGCGCGCGGCGCCACGGCCGTCATCGGTCAAACGCTCACGATTCGAAGCAGCAGCCCAGCCGGCATTCGAACCAACATCATCCAGGTAATGGGTGGGGACTTCCGCCTCGGCGCCGAACAATGGCGATACGCCGGCGCCCTGCAGATCATCCCCAAAGGGAACGCCAATGTCCTCCCGGTAAACGTTTTGCCCATGGAGGACTACTTGAAGGGCGTGGTTCCGGCGGAGATGCCTCCGTACTGGGGCGGGGAGGCCTTGAAAGCCCAGGCAGTGGCGGCGCGAACGTACGCGCTGCGTAAGATCGCGTCGCGGTCGGGCGGCGACTTCGATCTCGAAGGCAATGAGTTCGACCAGGCCTACAGCGGGCTCACCGAGCAATGGAAGTCCAGCTCAGACGCCGTCGACGGAACCCGCGGCCAGGTCCTCACCTACGGCGGGCAGCTGATCGACGCGCTGTTCATGGCGTCTGGCGGGGGACACACCGAGAACAGCGAGTTCGGCTTCATTCACTGGAACAATGGGCTCAAGCCCGCGGCTACCCTCCCCTACCTGCGCGGCATTGCGGACCCGTTGGACCGCGCGCCCTCCTGGCAGGTCGGACCCTTTTCCCCTGAAGCCGCCGCCCAGATTCTGCGCGATAACGACGAGGACCTGGGAGATCGGCTGCTGGGTATCGACGTACTCCGGCGCGGGCCTTCGGGACGAATCCTGGGAGTTCGATTAAGGGGAAGCAAGGGAATGGATCAGGTAAGCGGGCCAGTCCTCCGGGCCTGGTTCGGTTTGCCCGACACGCTCGCCGACATCGTCGGCGGCGCCTGAATCAGGCGGCTTTCGACTGAGACTGTGCGGCCGGGGTCCTGGTGTGCTGGCGTAGTTGGTAGGCCGCGAGCACCGCCCGCCCCAGAGCGACCAGGATGAAAACTCGAATGATCGAGAAGTGCCCAGAGAAGAGCAGCGCTAGAGAGTCCAGAAAGTACAGAGCAGCGCCCGTGCCGACGGCGATCAGCGATCCGCTGCGCGCGAAGTAAGCGACCACCAGGAAGATGGAGCCTTCAGCAACCGTGAACCAGTTGAGTAGCGCCAGCACCGCCGTCCAGTCGAAGATTTCGGCGGCGAGACCGAGGGCGACACTGAGCGTCCCGATAACCGCGAAGTAGGTTGCGGCCCGTCGCACCTGCTTGCGAGCCTTTTCCAGCTCGAGCGGCTGCGTCGGGCGGGTTGCATAGCCACCAGCCCAACTGGCGGCCGAAGCTGCCAGCTCGCTGGGGGCAGCTGCATCCGCCGGCGGAACCCAGGACTGAGGTTGCTGGACCGGCGCGACGGCCCCGGTGACCGCGCACATATCGCAGGTCTTGCTCCCCAGAGGCATCGCGCAGCCGCAGCGCTTGCAGACGGCCATTAGCCGATACATCGGCGGAGTGGCTGAGAACTTCCGTGACGATCCTGCAACAAAAAACCGCCGGGCCGATCCCAGCGGTTCAGTTGTCAGACCTCGGTTTGGTTAGCTCTCGCCTTTGCCCTTGCCGGCGACCGGTTCCTTCGGTGGCTTCTCCGGCTTTTCCGGCTTCTCAGCCTTGGGCTCGGCCTTCGGCTCGCGCTCCTTCTTCAGCGGGGTGAGTCTGAGCACGCCGTCTGCCATCTCCACCAGGACGGAATCGCCCGCACTGAACTTGGTCGTCAGCAGCGTCTCCGAGAGCGGGTCTTCGATCATCCGCTGGATCACGCGGCGCAGAGGACGGGCTCCGTAGACCTTGTCGTAGCCCTCCTTGGCGAGGTAGTCCTTGGCTTCGGTGGTGACCTCGAGCTTCATCTCGTGCTCCTCGAGTCGCTGCGCCACCTTGATCACGAGCAGGTCCACGATCTGCCGCATCTCGGCAGCCGAGAGGGCTTTGAAGACCACCACGGCGTCGACCCGGTTGAGGAACTCCGGACGGAACGTTTTCTTCAGCTCGTCCATGATCTTCTCGCGCATCTTGCCGTGCTCTTTCTCTTCCTGGGTCGTGCTCGGCATCGAGGGTTGGAAGCCCAGCGAGGTCGTGGCGGCCTGGAGGTTCGAGACGCCGATGTTGGAGGTCATGATCACGATGGTGTTGGAGAAATTCACCTGCTTGCCCTTGGCATCCGCAAGCCGGCCGTCCTCCAGGATCTGGAGCAGCATGTTGAAGACCTCGGGATGGGCCTTCTCGATCTCGTCGAAAAGTACGACCGAGTATGGACGCCGGCGGATCGCCTCGGTAAGCTGGCCGCCTTCGTCGTATCCGACGTAGCCGGGCGGTGATCCCACCAGGCGAGCGGTGCTGTGACGCTCCATGAACTCGGACATGTCCAGCCGGACGATCGCGTCCTCGTTGTCGAAGAGAAAGCGCGCCAGCTGGCGAGCCAGCTCGGTCTTGCCGACGCCGGTCGGTCCGAGGAAGATGAACGAGCCGATCGGCCGCTTGGCATCCTTGAGGCCGGCGCGCGCGCGACGAACCGCTTGGGAGATGACCTTGACCGCGTCATCCTGCCCGATGAGTCGCGCGTGGATGTCTTCTTCCATCCGCAGCAGGCGGGCAGATTCCTCTTCCACCAACCGCGAGACCGGAACTCCGGTCCAGGCGCTGACGATCTCAGCGATGTGCTCCTCGTCAACCTCGGGCACGGTGGCGCCGAGCTTGTCCCGCCACTCCATCTCTTCCTTGACGTACTTATCCTTGAGTTTCTTTTCCTTGTCTCTGAAAGAGGCTGCGGTCTCGTAGTCCTGGTTCGCGATCGCCTCTTCCTTTTTGATCTGGAGATCGCGGATCTCCTTCTGCATCACCTTGAGCTCAGGCGGTGTTGTGGTGAGCTTCATCCGCACCCGCGCGGAGGCCTCATCCATCAGGTCGATCGCCTTGTCCGGCAGCGAGCGATCTGTGACGTAACGGACCGAGAGATCCGCCGCAGCCTTGATCGCCTTGTCCGTCACCGTGACACGGTGGTGCTTCTCGTAGAGGCTCTTGACCCCGTGCAAGATCGAGATTGTCTCGATCAGCGAGGGTTCGTCGACGAAGACCGGCTGGAAGCGACGCTCGAGGGCCGCGTCCTTCTCGATGTACTTGCGGTACTCGTTCAGGGTCGTGGCTCCAATGCACTGGATCTCGCCACGCGCGAGGGCCGGCTTCAGGATGTTGGCGGCGTCGATGGCGCCCTCGGCGGCACCGGCTCCGACCAGAGTGTGAAGCTCGTCGATGAAGAGCACGACCTCGCGGCTGGAGCGGATCTCATCGAGGATCTTCTTGAGACGTTCCTCGAACTCGCCGCGGTACTTGGTGCCTGCCACCAGGGCGCCCATGTCGAGCGTCAGTACGCGCTTGCCACGCAGTGACTCGGGGATGTTACCCAGGACGATCTGCTGGGCCAGGCCCTCGGCAATGGCCGTCTTGCCGACGCCGGGCTCGCCGATCAGCGCCGGGTTGTTCTTGGTACGCCGGGAGAGGATCTGGACCACCCGCTCGATCTCGGACTCGCGTCCGATCACGGGGTCGAGCGTGTTCTTGGCCGCAAGGTCGGTCAGGTCACGGCAGAACTGGTCGAGCAGCGGTGTCTTGGACGGCTTCTTAGCCGCGGTCGCCTCCTCATCGAGGCCGCTCTCGTGCAGCAGGCGGTCGATCTCGCCGCGCACCTTTTCCAGGTTGGCGCCGAGGTCTTCCAGGACGTGGGCGGCGATACCCTCGCCTTCGATCAGGAGGCCAAGCAGGAGGTGCTCGGTGCCGACATAGTTGTTGCCCATCCGGCGGGCTTCTTCGAAGGAGATCTCGATGACCTTCTTCACCCGGGAGGTGGGAATGATCTGCTGGATGATGATGCGCTCGTTGCGACCGAGGACCGACTCGATCGTGGCCCGGACCTTGTTGATCTCGACGCCGAGGTTGTTCAGTACCTTGGCCGCCAGCCCCTCGCCCTCGCGCAGCAGGCCGAGTAGAAGGTGCTCGGTGCCGATATATGAATGGTGCGAGCGCTCAGCCTCTTCCTGGGCCAGCGTCAGGACCTTTTTTGCTCGCTCCGTGAACCGTTCAAAGGGGTACAACCAGTAACCTCCGCATGACTTCTGATGCTATCTACTACGATACCCGGATTCCTTGGATGACTTGCGGCCCGGGATCGGCCCAGCCGCCGGCTGCGACGTTAGGGAGTTACCACCCTGCGGAAAGGTCTAAACAATCGTTCGGGGGCAGTTTAGCGCATATTCGCGGCGAATTCACCGCAACTCTAATATTTGCTTAGTCGACCCCGCCGCCGAGCGGGGCTTTCCGCCCCGCCTCCGATTACTCCTGGGGAGCCGCGCTGATGTGGGCCAGGACCCGTTCGGGTTCGGCTTCCGGCACTCGTTCGATCTCGCCCGGGTAATCCGAAACCTCTGAATCCTCGATCCGCTCCCGGCTGGGAGTCTCCTCCGCCTGCTTCAGCGAAAGGCTGATCCTGCGCCGGGCGCGATCCGCCTGGAGCACCCTGACTTTGAGCTTCTGCCCGACCTGGACGACATCCTCGGTGTGCTCGACGTGCTCCCATGCCAGCTCCGAGATGTGGAGCAGGCCCTCGATGCCATCGCCAATCTGGAGAAAGGCACCGTACTTCTTTGTCTTGGTGACCTCGCCCTCGATGATGGCGCCCGGTGGGTAGCGCTTTTCGATGTGATCCCAGGGGTCCTGGCCGAGCTGCCGGAGGCTGAGCGAGATCCGGGAAGTCTCCGGATCGAGCTTGATCACCCGGACATCGATGTCCTGGCCGACCTGGAGGACATCGCCAACGTTGGCCACCCGGTCCCAGGAGAGCTCGGAGATGTGAATCAGGCCGTCGGCGGCGCCCAGGTTCACGAAGGCACCGTATGAGGTCAGGCCCGACACCTTGCCGCGAACGTCGTCGCCGACCTTGAGGCGGTCGAACAACTCGGTACGCTGGCGGGCGCGGTCCTCGTCAAAGGCAGCCTTCTGGCTGACGATCAGGCGGTTGCGCTTGCGGTTGACCTCGAGGATCTTGACGCCGATGCGCTGATTGACCAGTTCCTGCAGGTTGGCGCTGTGGGTGCGGGAAACCTGAGAGGTGGGCAAAAAGCCTCGCAGCCCGAGGATGTTGACGATCAACCCGCCCTTGTTCTGCTCCCGAACCTCCGCCTCCATCAACTCGCCGGAGACCTGCTTGTCCTGGGCCTTCAACCAGACCGATTCGGCCCGGGCCCGGCGCAGGGAAAGTACGACGTTGCCGTCCTCGTTTTCCGGTTGCAGGACGAAAACCTTGATTCGATCCCCCGACTGGAGATCGGGTGTCCCGGCCTCCTTGGTCCCCAGCTCCCGGCTGGAGATGACCCCTTCTGACTTGGAGCCGACATCGACCAGAACTTCATCCGGATCGACCCTGACGACGACGCCGTCGATGATGTCGCCGTGGGCTAGGCGCTTGCTTGAAGCCTCTTCCTGATCGAGATACTCTTCCATGGTCGTCGCCATGGATTCCGAGGCTCCGTTCTGCGAATCCGAATATTCCTGGGAAGACTCAAAATCAGACAATCCAGTGGGCACCACCTTTTATTATTGGAACTCGTTGGTCGTCAAGTTGTAAGCAGAGGCGCGAGTCACTTCGAAGTATAGCAATCGCCGGGAGGACAGTCCCAGGATTGCGATCTTGGCGATGGACGGGATGCAGGCGGCTGCCTAAACTGAGCAGTAAGCATGATCCATTGGCGCCGGGAGAAGACAGCTTTCGCCATCTCGGGCGGCGGCGCGCGGGGCGCCTTGCAGGTTGGCATGCTGCGCGCGCTGCTGGAGCACGGCATCCGGCCCGATTTCGTCGTGGGAGTCTCGATCGGCGCCTGGAACGGGGCCTGGCTTGCGCATCGCCCGGAGCTCGACTGGATCGAGCGACTGGATGCCGTCTGGCGCCAGGTCAGCCGGCAGAACCTGGACATGGTCTGGTGGCGGGCGGCGCAAAATATGGTCCGCCGGCGGCCCTCGCTCTATCAGGGCAGCGGGCTGGCGCGCCTGATTAGCCTGCACCTCCGGGCGAACGATTTCGAGGACCTGCAGGTCCCGCTTCATGTAGTCGCCATCAACCTGACGATGGGAACCAAGGCAGTCTTCTCACATGGACCGCTGGCGCCGGCCGTGCTGGCATCGTCGGCGATCCCGGGTATCTTCCCCCCGGTAACGATCGACGACCAGCAGCATGTCGACGGTGGAATGGTCGACCCCACCGGTTTGGACACGGCGATCGAGCTGGGCGCGCGCCGGATTTTCGTCCTCGACTCCGGCTATGCGGGTCAGCTACCCGGGCCGCTTGCTTCCATGAACGCAATCGTGGACCACACCTTCCAGGTCGCGGCGCAGCAGCGCACCAGGTGGACGATCCAACATCATGAGCGCTCGATCGAGATAGTGCACCTGCGGCCGAGCGCGGGCTTCCTACGCCACTCGATGGATTTCGGAGCGACGGCGTCCTACCTGGACGAGGGTTACCGCTACACGATCAAGGCGCTGGAAGCCCGTCGGAAGGGCCGGCGACCGGCCGCCGCCGCTATCGCCCAGGCGCCCGTCTACCACTGACTGGCCGTAAGCCAGTCAGCCCTCAGGCTTTCGACTCCCAGCCGTTCCACCGCACGAAATCCTCGCCGGAGAGCTTCCGCCGCTTGAGCGACGGCGAGGGAGGGTCGGGGAGCGCGCGGCCGACAGGCATGACGCCGACTGGCGTGAAGTGCTCCGGGATACCCAGTGCGGATCGGAGCGAATCCATGCCCTGTGGATGTGGAAACGGGCCGGCGAAACCGGCTGCGAGGCCCTCGTTGATGGCCGCCAGAAGGATGAGCATGACGGTACAGCCGACGTCGACCCACCAGTAGGGAACGGGCCATTCCATCTCCTTGCCATCTTCGAGTTTGTCTGGCTGCCGATAGCGCTCGTGGTAGAGCTGCTCGCTGATGCATGGAACGAAATGCGCCGGCGCGCTGCTGACCCACCGGATCCAGCCCATCTGTGCGTAATCGTCCTCGTTGGCCGCTTTTCCCAGTTGGGCCCTCAGGCCGGAGTCGGTCACGACGAGGAGGCGCTGCCCCTGGCTGAATCCGGCGCTCGGCGCGCGTTGAGCAGCGTAGGCAATCCGATCGAGGGCTTCACGCGAGACCGGTTCCGGTGAGAAGCGGCGCACCATCCGCCGTTTCTTCAGTAGCTCGGCGAACTCCACGCAGGTCTCCGCGCGCTGCTAGCGGGAGACCCGGAAGCTGAAGTCGAAGGCCTTGACCGACTGCGTCAGCTGGCTCACGGAGATGTAGTCGACACCGGCGAGGGCGTAGGCGCGAGCGTTATCGAGGGCGATCTTGCCTGAGACCTCGACCTTGGCCCGACCCTGCACCATGGCGATCGCCTGGCGCACCTGGCCGGGCGGGAAGTTGTCCAGCAGAAGCACGTTGACCTTCGCCTGGAGCGCCTGCTCCAACTCCTGCATGTTGCCGACGGTGAGCTCGATCCTCTTCCCCGGCAGGGCCTTCTTGAGTGTCCGCACGGCGGTGGCCACACCATCACTCAGGGCGAGGTGCGACTCGGTCACGATCAGGCGATCAGCAAGTCCCTTCTGGTGGCTCATGCCGCCACCGACCTCCACCGCGTACTTCTCGAGGAAGCGCAGGCCCGGCGTGGTGCGGCGCGTGTCCAGGATGCGGGTCTTGGTGCCCTTGACCGCGTTGGCAAACTTCGCCGTCTGGGTCGAAATCCCGGAAAGATGCTGCAGGAAGTTGAGCGCGGTTCGCTCGGCCTGGAGCACAGTCGTGGCAGGACCTGAAACGCGCGCGACCAGCTGGCCACTGGCAAGGACCGTGCCATCGGTGGCCCTGGCTTCGAAGCTGATGTTCTTGTCGACCAGCTCGAAGACCCGCTTGAAGATCGGCAACCCGCAGAGAACCCCGTCCTCGTTGGCGATCAGCTTGCCCCGCGCCTTGACCTTCCCCGGAAAGAGCGTCTGGGTGGTCAGGTCGCCCTCACCGATATCC
>Ga0102924_1003227_pt1 | contig 17191 bp, 18 predicted proteins | sample PaiPotPPM11metaG_FD_80116 | JGI IMG/M metagenome (GOLD analysis project Ga0102924, IMG submission 80116) | Iron sulfur acid spring bacterial and archeal communities from Banff, Canada, to study Microbial Dark Matter (Phase II) - Paint Pots PPM... ...
GGGGGCTGGTGGGGGGCGTATAGAGGCAGAAAGCGATGACACGTTTGCAAGCTGCGCTTGCGAAGTTCACCGCCACCTCACCGGGAGACGCTGTTGGCTTGGATGCGGATGATGGGGGCCCATTCGGTCGCCTACCACGAGGCGAACGTGGCCGGCCGGGCTGATGATCACGTCGGGGCGGCCCTCGCCTACTACGGGTCTCGGGGTGAGACACCGCTCGTCTGGGGCGGATCCGGTGCCGGGATGTTGGGCGCCGAAGGCGAGGCCACCCCGGAGGCGTATCGGGCGGTGTTCGGTCCGGGCGGCGCCCGCCTGCCCCGCACCGGAGCCGAGCTGGTCGCGACCCGCCGGCCGGGTGTGGAGCTGGTGGTGTCGCCGCCCAAGAGCGTGGCCGAGTTGGGAGTGATCGGGCGGGCCGAGGACATGCACGCGATCTGCGACGCGGAGCGCGACGCGACGATGGCCTATCTCGACGCGATCTGCCGCCAGGTCGGAGGCCGGCGGGGGGAAGCGGCAACCCCCACCCCGACTGGTGGGTTGACCTGGGCCGCGAGCCGGCACGCCACGACGAGGGCGGGTGACCCCCAGGTTCATGATCATGTGCTGGATATCGACGACTCCCTGCTACCCATCTTTCGTCGGGTCCGAGTCGCCCGAATCGCCGAAGCTCAGGCTCGTCGAGGTCGCGTCTGGGAGGCGCTCGAATAATCGATCAACTCCTGCAGTCGGCTGGGTTACAGTGTCTTACATGCAATCGAAGGAGCCGTCCGTGCAGCGGTCCTTCCGTTTGTCGTCGCGAACGGCGGAACTGCTTGATGCCGCTGCCGAGGCGGAGGGGGAGTCGCGCAACGCGCTAGCGGACCGGCTTCTGGGCGAGGCCGTGCGGCTACAGCGTCACCCGCTCATCAGGTTTCATGCCGGCGCGGCTGGTCGGCGCCAACCGCTGGTGGTCGGTACCCGGCTGTACGTACATCAGGTGGTCTCCGCCGTACGGGCCGAGGGGGGCGATGCGGACGCCGCGGCGGACTATCTCGGCATCACCGCCCCGTTCGTTCGCGCCGCCGTCGCCTACTACGCCGATTTCGCCGCCGAGATCGACCAGGACGCTGCGGTGGGTGGGCGGGCTGAGCGTGACGAGCGGGATCGCTGGGAGCGCCAACAGCGCGCCCTGGTGTGAAGCTCGCGCTCGACCATCACTACTCGACCGTGATCGCCCATCGATTGGGCGAGCGCGGTCACGACGTGGTCGCCGCGGTGGAGAAGGGCTGGGAGGTCGAGGACGACGACGCGCTGCTTGCCCTGTGCATGGGGGAGCAGCGGGCCCTCATGACCAACAACGTGGCCGACTTCGTGGTCATCGCCCGCCGTAGGGCAACCCAGGGCCGCCGGCATGCCGGACTCGCCTTCACCTCGGATGCCAGCATGCCCCGCAGCAAGGCGACCATCGGTCGCTACGTCGAGGCCCTCGACGAACTGCTGCAGGCCAACCCGCCCGACGACGCGTTCTTCGACCGGATTCACTGGCTCAGCGACCAGCCTCCAGTGCCGCCCGCCGTCCGACATGCCGGCCGGCGCCGGCCGTAGATCCTCAGTCGTGCGGGCGCCGGCAAGTCGCGGCGTCCGGGCCCGTGGCGAGATCACCGAACGCGTCCGGGGGTCGGCGATCGCTTCGGCTGGCGTTGCCCGGACCGCGGTGTGCGCCCGGGGCGTGCTGCTGGCATTCTGCGCCGCTGTGGCAAACCCTCCGAGTGCCTCCCACCGGCGTCTACCGCTCAGGCCGAGCGTGACGCCGTGAAGACCAGCCCGTTCAAGTCCCGCACCGCCCGTATCCACGGTCACGACGTGAGCTATCGGATGGCCGGGAGCGGCCCGACGGTGGTTCTCGTTCACGGCATCGCCGGGAGCTCGACGACGTGGCGGGCTGTCATGCCCGCGCTGGCCGAGAGGTACACCGTGATCGCCCCTGATCTGATGGGCCACGGCCAGTCGGCCAAGCCCCGCGGCGACTATTCCCTCGGCGCCTACGCCAGCGGCATACGCGACCTGCTGGCGGTGCTCGGCCAGGAGCGGGCCACCGTCGTCGGCCACTCGCTCGGCGGGGGTGTCGCGATGCAGTTCGCCTACCAGTTCCCGGAACGGGTCCAGCGGCTCGTGCTCGTGGCCTCGGGCGGACTCGGTAAGGAGGTCAGCGTCATCCTGAAGGCGGTCACGCTCCCGGGAGCCGAGTACGTGCTGCCGTTGCTTCTCCATCGACGGATCAGAGAGGCCGGCGAGTGGCCGGCCGGCCTGGCCCGCCGGATCGGGTGGAGGCCAAATGACACCCTGGCCGAGGTGTGGCGCAGCTACACCACCCTTACCGAACGACACGGCCAACAGGCGTTCATCCACACCGTCCGAGCGGTGATCGATGTCGCCGGGCAGCGGGTGAGTGCCCATGATCGGCTCTACCTCGCCCAAGCCCTGCCCACATTGATCGTGTGGGGGGATCGGGATCGCATCATCCCCGTCGCCCACGCCTACCGGGCAGCACAGGCGATGCCGGGTGCCCGACTCGAGGTGCTCCCGGGGGCCGGCCACTTCCTGCCGTGGAAGGACGCCGACCGGTTCCTCTCGGTCCTCGACGACTTCCTGGAGTCGACGACGCCAGTCAACGTTCCTGAATCGGAGTGGCGTGAGTTGCTGACCTCGGCGCCAGCCAGCGACGAGGAGGACTAGATCCAGCCGCATCCGGGGATGATCGCTCCTCGATGCTGCGTGAGATCGCGGACGCCGTCCGCCGTCGGGTCCCCGTCGCCGATCTGGACGACCGGGACCCCGACTACATCCGGGAGGTCCTCCCTCTCGCCTGGCTGTACACGACCCTGTGGCACCGAGCTCGTAGCTGATCGAGCCGAACAGCGCCGTCCACGCCAGCAGGCACCGGGCCAGCACTTCACTGCTCACAGTAAGGGAGCGTCCACCATGACCACCGCGTCCACCGCGTCCACCACCGACGACCGTTACATCCGGCCCGCCTGGATCACGCGCAACGTCATGAACCGGGCGGCCCACTGGTTCGCCCGGCACGGCGTCAGCATCGCGGGGAGCCGGGAGCTGCAGGTGGTCGGAAGGCACAGCGGTGTGACCCGCCGGGTGGTCGTCAACATCCTCGAGGTCCAAGGCGCCCGCTACCTGGTCGCCCCGCGCGGCACGACCGAGTGGGTCCGGAACCTGCGGGCCGCAGGCCACGCCGATCTGCGGATCGGTCGCCACATCGCGGCCATCGCTCCCGGCTTCCCGGTGTTCAAGGTGGTCGACGTCGGGGTATGACCCGGAGCCCCGGCCGAGCGGGACAACCGCACCAGCTTCGGGCTACACATTGGGCCCATGCTCCCCCCGGTTTCGCGTCGATACGTTCTCAAGGCCGGCGCCGGTGTCGCCGCGGCCGCCCCCTTTCGGGCGTCGAGATCGGGCCTGCTGGATGCCCTTGGCGGCTGTGCCACCGGGAGCCTCCACGACGTGGAGCACATCATCATCCTGATCCAGGAGAACCGGTCTTTCGACCACTACTTCGGCTCGTACAAGGGCGTGCGCGGTTTTGACGACCGGACTGCGCCCGGCGGCATCGCCGCGTTCCGCCAGGCCTTCCCCCTACCAAGCGGGCCCGGGCTCCCGGACCCGATGCTGCCGTTCCACATCGACACCTCGCTCCACCTGCCTCCGCAGCAGGGGACGTGCACGAACGACGTCGAGCATCAGTGGGCCGGCCAGCACGACTCGTGGGCCGGGGGCGCCAACCACAACTGGCTGCCTTCCCACCTCGCCACCGAGCCCGATCCGCGCCAGGCCGCCCTCACCATGGGGTACTACACCCGCCAAGACCTCGACTTCTACTACGCCCTCGCCGATTCGTTCACGATCTGCGACAACTACTTCTGCTCGGTGATCGCGGGCACCGATGTCAACCGCCTGTACTCGATCACGGGCACGCTCGACCCAGACGGGTGGGACGGGGGGCTCCAGTTCCTCGACACCAAGGTCGGCACCATCCAGAACCCCGGCGCCGACCTCGGGCGCGGACGGCGCTGGGTGCCCTATCCCGAGGTCCTGCAACGAGCCGACATCTCATGGAAGGTCTACGGCACGCCCGACGGCCAGAGCGGGGACAACGTCTTGCGCTACTTCCCGCAGTTCCGACCGGTCGGCGGTGACCCCGCCCTGGCGCAGGCCGCGTTCGGGTCGGAGGCCTTCCCCGCCGACTTCGCGGCCGACTGTCTCGCCGGGACCTTGCCCCAGGTGTCGTGGCTACTGCCCGGACTGGCCGACAGCGAGCACGCACCGGACCCCCTGCAATGGGGCGAGAGCATCGTCCACACCACGCTCACCGCCCTCGCCAACTCGGGGATGTGGAAGTCGTCCGCGCTGTTCATCACCTACGACGAGAACGGCGGGTTCTTCGATCACGTGTCGCCTCCGACCCCACCGCGCGGCACCGCGGGCGAGTACCTGGACCAGGCTGCGCTGTCATCGACCGCCCGGAAGGAAGCGACCACGGTCAAAGGCGTCGACCTGTCGGGTGGCCCGATCGGGCTGGGCTTCCGGGTGCCGCTGCTCGTGGTCTCACCGTTCACGCGCAACGCCACGCCTGACGCCGGACCTCTGGTGTGCTCGGACCCGTTCGATCACACGTCGCTGTTGCGGTTCATCGAGACGTGGTCGGCGACGCGGGGGAACGTGGCCCGCCTCCCCGACCGTGATCCCGTGACGAAGCGCCCTGGCCTGAGTCCGTGGCGGCGCGCGGCGGTCGGCGATCTCACGGCTGCGTTCAACTTTGCCGCTCCGGCCGACCCATCGGTGCCGAGCCGACCGCTGGCCCTCGTCCCCAACCGGGCTGATCCCCGTGTGCTCACCGAGTGCACGGTCACCCGCACCACTGCCACCCTCGTCGTCGGCGCCGCGGTTCAGGACCCGACCATCCCGGCGGCCACGTCGATGCCGGCCCAGGAGGCGAGCCCCGGGCCGGTTCAGCGGCCGAGCGGGGTGTGCGCCGCCTCGGTCAGCACGCCGAGCGGGTCGACCCCCGCCACCGGGACCGGGCCGGGCGCCTCCCCCCCGGGCCGATCCCTGCCCGCCACCGGTGGGGAGCCACCGCGGCCGGCGCTCGTCGGTGCGGCCATCGCGATCGGCACCTTCGCTGTCATCAACCGGCGCCGGCGCCGAGACCGCCCCCCCGAACCCTCCGGGCAGGCCGAAACCTTCAGCTCGTGATCGCGGCCAGCAGGGCGAGCGCGATCGCAGCTGCGGCGGCGACGCCGTGGATCACGAGCAGCGCCGGCGAGGACGCGGCTTTGTCTTCACTCGCCCCGTCGTCCGGCCGCGATGTGGGTGCGAACCTGGCCTTCGCGAACAGCCGGTAGCCGAGGACCGCGGCGCCGCCCAGTGCGACGGCGGCAACCCAACGCAGCGACGCCGACCCGCTCACCGCGGCCGCGCCGACCAGTCCGGCGGCCACGAGCGCCACGGAAACATGTGCGGCTGCGGCAGTGCCCAACGACGAACCGGGGGGCAGGTCGGCCAGGAGCAGCGCGCCGAGCAGCACGCCGACGCCAGCCGAGATGACGGCGCCGATGATCATCGGACGGCGGGCGACTGGCCCTCAGGCAAGGCGCACCGCGAGCAGGCACATGTCGTCCTCCCGCGTCGCCGCCCCCAGCCGCCACTTCAGCACCGCGTCACAAAGGGCCTGTGGCGTGAGGTCCTCGAGTTGCTCGACGAACGTCTTCAACCCGTCCATCCCGTCTTCGAGGCTTTCGCCGCGAGCCTCGACCAGGCCGTCGGTGTAGAAGAGCAGGGTCGTGCCCGGGCGCAGGAGCTTGGACACCTCGTGGAACTGCCAGTCCGGGTCGACGCCCAAGATGACCCCTCGGTCGGGAGGGACGAGGTAGGAGAACTCTCCCGGACGGCAACGCAGCGGAGGCGGGTGACCGGCGCTGGATCGCCAAAGCGTGTGGTGCTCGGGATCCCAGACGCAGACGATCGCGGTGGCCGTCTCCTCCGGTTCCAAACGGCACAGCATCCGGTTGAGCCGCCCGAGGACCCGGGACGGGGATGCGTCCTCGTCGGCGAACGCCCGGGTTGCGTTCCGAAGCTGGGCCATGACCGCGGCTGACCGCAGGCCGTGTCCCGCGACGTCACCGATGACCAGACACGTGCCGTTGTCGACGGGAAACGCGTCGTACCAGTCGCCGCCCATGGCGGCGTCGCTCGCGGGGAGGTACGCGGCGGCCACCTCGAGATGCTCGGTGCGGGGAAGGGTGGCGGGGAGGAAGGCCTCCTGGAGCAGTCGGGCTTCGGCCCGGTCGGCAGCCGAGATCTGCGCTCGGTCCCGTTCGTAGAGGAGGGCCCGTTCTAGAGCCTGGGCCGAGATGCGGGCGATCAGGTCAAGCCGGCGAACGGCCCGTACCCCGAACTGGCGCGGCTCGGACCATCCGAATCCGATCGCCCCCAGGATCGCCCCTTCCGCGGTGAGCAGCGGGAGCGAGGCGGTCGCGGCCAGTCCCGAGGCCACCGTGTCCGGCGCCAGCGCGGGGTAGCTGGCGGCGATCTCCTCGATCGAGCCGAGCAGCACCGGAAGCCCGAGGCGCGTTGCGTCACCGAGCGGGGTGCGCTCGTCGACTTCGAACTCGGCCCACCGGTTGGTGATGGTCTCCTCGACCGACCCACCGTGGACGACGGCGAGCATCCCGGTGTCCTGCCGGTGGACGCCGAGGTTGGAAAAGGCAGCGCCGGCGGCCGCCGCGCCCGATTCCGCGACCGCCACCGCGACGTCAGCGGACGTGACCGCGCTCGACAGGGCGGCGGCCAAGCGCCAGATGTCGTCTTCGTCTACGCCGTCGTTGGGCAACTCGTCCGTTCGCTCCCTTGACGCCTTGGTCTTTCGCCCAGCGTCCTCTGCGTTGACCGTCGCCCGGCGGCCCCGCGTGAGACCCACCGTTGAACTGTACCGATCGCCACGAAGTTCAACCCTCGGCCCGTGCCCGCTGGAACACCCGAGCTGTGACGCGCCGATGGCGCCGGGCCGGCCCTTCGGCCACCCGACGCCATCGATAGAACAGCTCGATAGAACAGCACGGACGGTTACCCGTCCGGGACGGATCAGCGGTGGGTGATGTCGTCCACCTTGTCCTTGACGGTGTCGACGACATCGCCGACCTTGCCCTTGATGGATGCCTTCGTCTGGTCGGACTTGCCCTTGTTCTTGAGGTCGTCGTTCCCGGTCACGCTGCCGATGGCTTCCTTGGCCCGGCCCTTCGCATCCTGCACTCGATCGTCACCCATTGGGTCACCTTCCTGTTGGCGGACGATCAGAGGCATACCCCCACCGGGCGCCGATAAGCGTGGCGCCCGTCACAGGGCACCACCGGATGCCGATCCAAAAGGCGATTGATCCGGCCCCCAGACGGGAACAGTCCGCACCGTCCCCTAACCAAGCGAGGTCAATCGTGTACATCGGCGTCGGCACCATCGTTCTCATCCTGGTCATCGTCCTCGTTGTCTTGATGCTGCGCGGACGCCGCGTCTGAACACACCCGGCGCGGCTTCAATCCGTTTCGGGGGGCAGCGCCGGTAGCCCCGCCGGAGGCCTGAGCCGCCTCGGAACCTCCCGAGCACCAGGAGCGTCATGATTGATGACGACGAGGGGAGGCTGACGTGGCTCTACACCAGCCGGCGAAGGTGGCGGTCGTGGTCCTGGCCGTCGCCATGACCTTGGTCGCCGGGACCGGGTGCTCCACCACACCGGCCCGGGCGAAGGCGAGCAGCGCGGCGGCAGGCTCGCGGGGGCCGAGCTCCACGACCTCGGATGTGCCGTCCGCCCCGGGCTCGCCTACGTCCTCCGGTCCGACTACGACATCACCGCCGGGCACGAGCGGATCGATGTCCGGGACCGCGACCGGGTCGACCGGGCCTGGGTCCTCCACGCCGTCGGTGTCGACCGGAGCGCCGCCGCCCACCACAGCCGCGCCCGCACCGGCGCCGACGACCAGCCCGTCTCCTCCGCCCGGTTCGGGGGTCTACGGCACGATCACCTCCAGCCCGAGTTGCCCGGTGCAACGGGCGGGCCAGCCCTGCCCACCTCGGCCGGTCTCGGCCCCGGTGGAGGCGCAGGCGCCGGACGGCCACGTCGTGGCCACGACCCAGTCCGGCGCGGACGGGACCTATCGCCTCGGTCTGGCGCCTGGGAACTACACCCTGGTCGTGCAGACGGGCTCGGCCTACCCCCGGTGCCCGGCGACGCCGGTGACGGTGACGGCGGGCGCGGCACAGCGGGCCGACATCAGCTGCGACAGCGGCATCCGCTGACCGGGGGCAGACTGGTAGCGGGGCCGCGCCGTGGCGGCCGCAGGAGGGGACCATGCCGTACATCGAGGGTCGCGTCGTCCACGATGCCGACGCCCACATCATGGAGCCGCCGAGCTGGCTGCGTGACCACGCCGATCCGGACATCCGCGACCGGATCGAGCCACTGAAGCTCACCAGTGGCAACGAGCTGCGCCAGACCGGCGATCCGGACGAGCAGCGCAGGGACCTCGATGCCGCGTTCGCCAAGCTGGCCGACAAGCACCGTTCCGAGGAGTACCGCGCCGCGGAGGCGGCCGAGATCATGGCCCGCAAGAACTTTGCCGCCACGGGCTCGTTCCTGGCCGAGGACCGGCCCCGGGCTCTCGATCTCATCGGAGTGCAGAGCCAGCTGGTGTTCAACACGTTCCACAACCGCCGGCTCCACGACTGGGAGCACACCGGCGACGTCGCGCTCGCGTACGGGACCGCTCGCGCCCACAACCGGGGGATGGTGGAGTTCTGCAGCGTCGACTCGCGCCTGCTCCCCTCGCTGTACGTCCCGCTCGCCGACTTCGACCTCGCGGCCGCGATGGCCGATGAGGCGATCGAGATGGGCGCTGCCGCGCTCTTGGTCCCGTCGGGATGCCCCCGCGGCCATTCGCCGAGCCACGTCAAGCTCGACCCCGTGTGGGCTCGAGCGGAGGCAGCGGGCATCCCGGTCGTGTTCCACGTCGGCGGCACCGGCGACCTGCTCGACCCTGACTACTTCAACAACGGGCTGCCGATCCCGCCCGACTTCCACGGCGGGGACGAGAACTTCCGGTCGGTCGACTACATGGGCATCCCGTTCCCTCCCATGCAGACCCTGGCGACGATGATCTTCGATGGGGTGCTCGAGCGGTTCCCCCGGCTGCGGATCGGCGTCATCGAGCAGGGGGCGATCTGGTTGCCCTCGTGGATGCGCCAGCTCGAGGCCGCGTTCGACGCGTTCGCCCGCCACGAGGAGCGGCTGCGGGCGCTGACGCTGCGGCCGAGCGAGTACGTCCGGCGCCAGGTGCGGGCCACGCCGTACCCCACCGAGGACGTCGGTTGGATCATCGAGCAGGCCGGTCCCGAGGTGTGCATGTTCAGCTCCGACTATCCGCACGTGGAAGGCGGCCGCCGTCCCGTCGAGCGGTTCGAGGCGTCCCTCGGGGACGCGACCGAGGAGGTCCGGGACCGCTTCTACCGGTCCAACTTCTTGGATCTCATGGGGACCGCGTGCCGCAATCTGGCGGCATAAGCGGTCGCAATCGCGGCGCAATCGCCCGGTAAGTCGAGTTCCGCAGAGTGTTCTCATGCCGGGTGGCCCGGGCGTTGGAGAACAAGGAGCGGGACGATGATCAAGGATCAGCTCATCACCAGGTTGGCGCAGGAGCCTGCGCTTTCGGACCTCGGCGAGCGCGACATCTGGGAACTGCTCAAGGTGATGGAGGAGATCTCGCTGCCGAGTCAGAAGGTGCTGACCTGGGAAGAGACCCCGGTGCACGAGTTCGGCGTGATCCTGAGTGGCGAGATGAGCGTCTTCTGCGGCGCCACCAAGGAAGGGTCGATCGGCCCGGGTGACCGGTTCGGTGTCGACGAGCTGGGTGGCGACAAATGCTGGCGTCACTCCCTCGTCACGGAATGCCCGACCCGGGTCCTCGTGGCAGAAAAAGTTCATCTGCCCGTACTCGTGAACTCGAACTGCCACATCGCAGCACTGCTCGGCCGGCGCTCCGCCACGCCGCTTCCGGTTCGTCGCGACGCCCGCTTCAATCTGCGCCGACGGTCCCGCGTCGCGACGGTGGGCTGAGATCCGACGTGATCGATCGGCACGAGATGCCACTGGATCAAAGCCGCTAAAATGGTCGTTACTGCCCGGATGGCGCTTGTACCCGGATGGTCAGTCGGCGAGGGGATGATGGGCGCATCCGGGTGAGAGTCCGAGGCCACAAGGGGCCAACTCCTGAGGAGTTGGCGTTCGCCGAGCTCTTCCGGGAGTTGTACCCCTCCGCGTGCCGGCTGGCGTACAGGCTGATCGGCAATGCCGACGCGGCCGAAGATGTGGCGATGGAGGCGTTGGCTCGCGCCTTCGCGAGGTGGGATGCGATCGCGGCGCTGCCGTATCGCGACGCGTGGGTGATGCGAGTCACGACGAACATCGCCTTGTCCGCATTGCGTCGCAGGCCGCTGCCGGCGATCGAGCGTGAAGCAGTCGCCTTCGAAGACGCGGTGACCAACCGGCTCCTCCTCGCTGAGGCCTTGAACGCGCTCCCGCGTCGTCAGCGCGAGGCGATCGTGCTGCGACATCTCGCCGGGCTTTCGGAGCGAGAGATTGCGGCAACCCTCGACATCGCGCCGGAGACGGTCAAGACCCATCTGAAGCGAGGGATTGGGGGGTTGCGCAGAGAGCTCACTGCGCCGGCACATGCTTTTTGACCCGGACAGCACCGCTCCCGTCCCCCGGCGGGCACCCGATGAGCTCATCGGGCGGGTCATTCGCCGCGGGTACCGGCTCCGTCGCCGCCGTCGCGCCGTCTTTGCCGCCCCGGTGGCCGCGAGTGTGCTTGTCGTCGTCCTCGTCGCAAGCGCGAGCCTCACGGCCAGGCGGCCCCAGCGTCTCCACACGGTCTCCCCTCCCGGCCCGGGAATGGTCCCGAACCCGGATGTGTCCTGGCCGAGCGGTCCCTACTTCGCGGGTGGCCCGGATGGACCGGCGCCGAGGCCGGGATCAACAGACGATCGGGTGGAACGCCGGCATCCGGCGCCCCCCCCGGCACCATCCACCGCCGGATCGCGCCTCGATGCCGAGCCGCGCCGGACTCCAGCCATCGCCTATGTGCAAGGGGACGACGCACGAGGCACATCTCGATTGGCCTACCTTCCCGCCGGCGGCTCGGTCCCGCGCTATCTGACCGGCGGGCAGCACGTGGATCGCTCGCCGCAGCTCTCGCCGGATGGCCGCCGCGTGCTCTTCGCCAGCGATCTGAACAACCCTCTTGGTGGTTTGCACACGGTCTTCGACATCTTCGTGGTCAACACCGACGGATCCGGACTGCACCAGATCACCCAGTCGGTGGCCCAGGGCGGGAATGGGGACAGCTACCCGACCTGGTCTCCCGACGGCACCAGGATCGCGTTCAACTACAGCACTTCGGGGGTGGCCGAGATCTGGACCATGAAGAGCGACGGCACACAACAGACCCGGCTCATCTCGTCGGCAGACAACAACTTCATGCCGAGGTGGGCCCCCGACGGCTCACGCATCGCCTTCGTTCGGACGCCTGCGGGAAGTGCCGGGCCGATTGTGACGCTCTGGGTTGCCAGCGCCGACGGCAGCGGGGCGCATCAGATCCTGCAGTCATCGGTGTCGTTCGCCGGAGGTGACATCAACTGGTCGGCCGACAGCCGTCGTCTCATGTACCAGCGGAGGGGTGGTGATGGTCATGTCCGGTTGGACAGCGTCGACCTGACCGACCACGTCGAGCGTCCCATCTCGGTGCCCACAGAGGCCTACGACCCTGTGGTGTGCGGTGACCCGAGCCAGATCGTCTACGTCCACGATCCGGACGGAGCCCGTTTCGCGGGCGGTCCTGCCGGGCCCGCCCCCGCCGCACTGGCCGTGGTGGGCATCGACGGGTCCAGGCCGGCGCAGGTGAGCGCCCCGCCTGCGGGGCAGGAGGATGCCGATCCGAGCTGCGCCCCGTTCTGACACCGCCCCAGAGCCGACGAAGGGCCAGACGGAGCAATTCGGTGATTTGTTGACGACCGTGTCCCCCCAACGGGTACCGCCAGCCGTTGATGATGCGGGGGCACACATCGATCTGAGGCGGGCGAAGGGTGTCAACGGAGCGGGCTGTCGGGCGGGATCACGAGACGGCCGAGATCGCTGCCTTTCTCGATGCGGCGAAACGCGGTTACCGGGAGCTGGTGGTCGAAGGTGAAGTCGGCGTCGGCAAGTCCACTCTGTTGTTCGAGGCACGGGAGGCGGCGACCGAGCGAGGCTTCACCGTGCTGTGCGCCCAACCCCTCGAGTCCGAGACGGCTCTCGGATTTGCCGCCCTGATCGACCTGCTCCACTCGGTGCCAGCCGATGTCTTCGATGCGCTCCCTTCACCACAGTGTCGCGCCGTGGCAGTGGCGCTGCTGCGGGAGGAGCCCGGGGAGACGCCGCCCGATCCGAGCTCACAGGCAGCCGCGGTTCTGGGCGTCCTGCGGATGCTCTCTGAGCGTGGGCCGGTCCTCTTGTCGATCGATGACCTGCCACTTCTCGACGCGCCGACGGCTCGTGTGCTGGCCTACGCGCTGCGTCGTCTGGGCCCCGAGCCGATCGGGTTGATGACGGCGGTGCGCTCGAAATGGTCAGGCGACGCTCCGGCGTTGCCAATCCTCGAGGCACGGGGGCGAGCCGCGGCCGAGCGCCTACGGCTCGGACCCGTGAGCCTCGGTGCCGCCCGGGAGCTCATCGCTCGCGAGACCGGGATGGCGTTGAACCGTCAGCTGTTGTTGCAAATCTTCAAAACGGCGGGTGGCAACCCCCTGTTCGTCCTGGAACTGGCGCGGGTCCTGGCGCAGGGCGAACTACCCGCCGCGCTGGAGGACCTTCGTCTGCCCACAACCCTCGAGAGCTTGGTGCGGGAGCATCTGGCAGCTGTCCCCTCTGACGTCAGCCGGGTTCTGCTGACCGCGGCGCTGGCCTCTCAACCGACACGGGAGCTTTTGGTCGACATCGGTGAGCAAGCATCGGTGGAAGAGGCTCTTCATCATGCCGTTCAGGCCGGCATCGTCGAGCTGCGCTCCGGACTGGTCACCTTTGTCCATCCCCTGATGCGATCAGCGCTGATCCAGGAGGCGGGACCGGGTGAGATCCGTGAAGCCCACCGTCGGCTGGCCTCGGCGAGCATCCACTCGGAAGAGCGGGCTCGCCATCTGGCCTTGGCCAGCGACAGCCCAGACCCCTCGGTCGCTCAACGCCTCGAGCAGGCGGCTCTGAGCGCCGAGGCCCGCGGCGCGTGTGAGATCGCGGCTGAGCTCGCCGAGCTCGCGGCCAAGCTCACGCCGACCGACCAGCCTGGAGCGGTTCGGCGGAGGTTGGTTCTGGCCGCAGAATGTCGCTTCGACGCCCTCGATCCGGACAGCGCCAAGCACCTCGTCGAGGGCGTCATCGCCTCGTGCCCGGCGGGGCTCGAGCGCGCCGATGCCCGAATGAAGCTCGTGAAGTACCTCCGCTATCAAGGGGCCCCCACGGCGGTGTGGCGGTTGAAGCTGAACGATGCCCTTCACGATGCCGGCGATGACGGTCCCACAGTGGCCGCCATCCGGCTCGACCTTGCTCTCACCGAAGCGAACGCGGGCAACCTCGATGCCTCGTGGGAACAAGGTCAAATCGCGGCGCGACTGGCCGCAGAGACCGCAGACGTGGCGCTCCAGGCCCGGGTGTACGCGGGGATGGCGTACCTCGCCTTCCAACGGGGCGAGGGCGTGCGTGCCGACCTGATCGAAGCGGGGCTCGTCAGCGCGGCCCAACCCCGGCACACTCCCCCGGAGGTGCGGCCGCAGATCGTCGTCGGGCACATCCTGCACTGGTCAGACGATTTCGAGGGCGCTCGGCGGCTCTACGAAGCGGAGTATGCGCGCATCAAGGCCGAGGGGGCCGAGACCGAACTGCCCATGCTCGTGTGGGGGCTCGCCGAAGTCGAGGCCTGGACCGGTCACTGGTCACGCGCCGAGGTGCTCATCGAGGAGGGCTACCGGGCTTCTCTGGCGACCGACAACCTGGCCGGGACAGGCATTGCGTGCGCGGTGCGGGCGTGCCTTCTCGGGTACCGCGGTCAGGTCTCCGAGGCCAGGACCGAAGCGGCACGGGCAATCGACATCGCCAAGGCCATACAGGTCCCGCTGGTACAGGTCTTCGCCAGTCAGGCCGTGGGAATGATCGCCCTGTCGGTGGGCGATGCGGCCGAAGCCGAGAGCGCTCTTGCCCCCCTGGTCCAGATGGTCCGGATGACCGGTGTGGTCGAACCGGGCGTTCTTCGGTTCATGCCCGACGCGATCGAGGCCATGGTCCGCCTCGGGCACCTCGACGCTGCGGCGGAGCTGCTCGATCCCTTCGAGGAACGAGCCCACGCTCTCGGACGGCGTTGGGCCCTGGCCACCTCAGGGCGCTGTCGCTCCTTGTTGCTCGCTGCCGGGGGCCAGGTCGAGCACGCTTTGGAGTGTCTCGCAGGAGCCCTGGACGTGCACGAGGCTTTGGGCATGCCCTTCGAGCACGCTCGGACGCTGTCGGTGCTGGGCGAGATCCACCGCCGCGCTCGACACAAGCGAGAGGCGGTCGGTGCCCTGAATTCGGCCGTCGAGCTGTTCGAGGACCTCGGCGCACCGGTATGGGCCGAACGGGCTCGCTCCGAGCTGAATCGCGTGGGGGTGCGGAGACGCTCCTCGTCCAGTCCCGACACCTTGACCGTGGCGGAGCAACGTGTGGTTGCCGCCGCTGCCGCCGGCCGCACCAACGCGGAGATCGCGGGGGAGTTGTCCATGGGCGTCCGCACCGTCGAAACGCATCTGACACGCGCCTACCGCAAGCTGGGGGTCCGCTCACGTACTGAGCTTGCCTATGCGCTCCCCCGGGCCGAGCGCAGTGCCTGAAGCCTCGAGAGCCGGTCACCTTTGTGCGGAATGCCACGATTCCTTCCCGAGCGGGCGGCCGTACCGTCATCGGTGGTGCGATCCGCGAAAGGGATCCGATGGCGTGCTTCATGGCTGAACGGTATTTGGCTTCGTCTCCGATCAGATCGCTGCTGGCCGTGGTCGCTCGTGACCGCCTCGCCGCCCGCATCATGACCACACGAGGGGTTCCGATCTCTCATCTCCGGACCATCTACATGCCTGAGGACGAGATGTACTTCTCGCTCTTCGAAGCACCTTCGGCCCGGTCCCTCCAGGAGGTGAGCGACCGATTGGACCTCGGTTTCGTTCGCATCACCGAAGCGATGCAGATCGGGCCAGAGGTCGGAACAGAGCCTCGCCCGCGCTCATGACGTTCGAGATCCTCGGACCGCTCCGGGTCTGTCGCGACGGATACGAGGCTCCTATCGGGGCGGCGAAAGAGCGGGTCCTGCTCGGCGTGCTGCTCCTCGAGCAGGGGAAGGTCGTGGGACTCGATCGCCTCGTGGACGAGGTGTGGGCAGGACGGGCGCCGCAGAATCCGGTCGGCTCCTTGCGGGTGCTGGCCTCGCGGGTCCGACGAGCCCTGGCCGCAGCGGGCTGTGAGGACCACATACGGACGGTGCCGCCCGGCTACATGATCTCGGTCGAGCCCGACGACCTTGATGCCACCCGGTTTCGACGGTTGGCAGGCGAGGGGTCGGAAATGCTCGCGGCGGGTGAAGCCAAGCAAGCCTCCGAGATCCTCAGCGACGCACTTGGGCTTTGGCGTGGCGACGTTCTGGCCGACCTTGAGCTCGGAGACGAGTCGCAGCGCACCCTGCGCGTGCTGGCCGAGGACCGAGTCGTGACGCTGGAGCGTCGCATTGAGGCTGACCTTCAGTGCGGCGGGCACGATGCGGTGATCATCGAGCTTCAGGACCTGGTGCGGTTGCACCCCTTGCGCGAGCCGCTGTGGCACAAGCTCATCGTGGCTCTCGCACGCGCCGGCCGTCACGCCGAAGCGCTGCGCCGCCTTGCCGAGTTCCACGACGTCATGGCTGAGATCGGCCTCGAGCCGTCCCCGGCATTCGGTGACCTCGGGATGGCCGTCGCGGACCACTCGCCAGAGTTGGCGTGGACCTCCCGTGAGACCCGGCGGGCGCCGACCGTCGGGCAACGGGCACCTCTGCCCCGCCCGCTGGCCCAGGCGCGGATCCAGGCGCTGATCGGCCGGCGTGGCGAGTTGACGCGACTGCTCTCGATCTTCGACTCCGTGGTGGGTGGTGAGAGCGCGACCGCACTGATCAGCGGTGAGCCGGGGGTGGGAAAGACGAGCCTCAGCACCGAGATCGCTGCTCTTGCCCACGAGCGAGGTGCAACGGTCCTCTACGGGCGTTGCGACGAGGACCTTCACATCGCGTACCAGCCTTTTCGTGAAGCATTGCAGGACTATCTGGCGACCCAGCCGCGGCCGATCATCGAGGCGCTGCTTGCTCGGTGGACGCACCTTTCACGATTGGCCGGGCCCTGGGCGCAACGAACCGAAGCTGTGCAGTCTGCGGGTTCCGACGCCGAGGGGGAACGAGCGCTGCTGTTCGAGGCGGTCGAAGGATGGTTGCACGAACTGGCCCTCGAAGGCACCGTCGTGTTGGTCATCGACGATGTGCACTGGGCAAGCGGACCCACCGTCCAGCTGCTGAGGCACCTGTCGCATCAGAAATGGTGGCCCTTGCTGTGCATCGCCACCTTCCGTGACACCGACACCACGGAGTCAACCGTGCTGCGGGAGATGCTGGCTGGCGTGCACCGCCACGTGAACATCCACCGCATCTCCCTCCAGGGCCTCGATCGCGACGGCGTGGCTCAGCTCCTCGAAACAAGGGCGGCTCAGGTGCTCGTGGCGACGGACGTTCGGCTCGCCGAGCGAATCCACGACGAGACCGGCGGCAACCCGTTCTTCGCCACCATGCTGGTTCGCCACCTGCTCGACACCGAGCCTGCCAACGGTGGCCGCGCCGTCCTGCCAGACGCCTTCCAATTGCCCGACGGGGTGCGCGACATCATCCGTCATCGGCTGGAGCGCCTCTCTCCTGCGACCAACCAGGTCCTCCGAGTCGCCGCCGCGATCGGACCCATCTCGCCGTTTGCCCTTCTTTCGACGGTGCCATTGAGTGGCGACACTGCCGGGCTCCTCGATGCACTGGAC
>Ga0102924_1003228_pt1 | contig 17189 bp, 14 predicted proteins | sample PaiPotPPM11metaG_FD_80116 | JGI IMG/M metagenome (GOLD analysis project Ga0102924, IMG submission 80116) | Iron sulfur acid spring bacterial and archeal communities from Banff, Canada, to study Microbial Dark Matter (Phase II) - Paint Pots PPM... ...
CCGATTGGACGACCTACCATCACGATATGGCGCGCGATGGCTATATCGCTCAGACGCCTGATGCGACCAGTCTCAAAAATGCCTGGCGTGTGCCGCTCGATGGAGCCGTCTATGCGCAGCCATTGATGGTGAAAGGGCGTCTTATTGCTGCGACCGAAGGTGATTCGCTGTATGCGCTTAATCCACAGACGGGTCAGATGCTCTGGCATATCAATGTAGGAACGCCGGTACCGCAATCGACATTGCAGTGTGGTGATATCGATCCGCTGGGTATTACTGGCACGCCGGTCTATGATCCTGCGACGAACCTGATCTTTGCAGTCGCCGAGATTACTGGTCCGCAGCATATATTGGTAGGCATAGATGCGAATACTGGCCAGGTGCGCGTGCGCAGAAGCGTCGATCTTCCTGGTATGGATGTGGGGGTATATCAGCAGCGAGCGGCTCTGGCGCTAGAGCATCACATGGTATATGTGGCCTATGGCGGTCTTTATGGAGACTGTGGTCAATACATTGGCACGGTCGTTGGCTCGCAGACGAATGGACAGGGGAATCTACTTTCGTATCAGGTGCCGACCGCGCGTGAAGCTGGCATCTGGGCGCCTTCTGGACCAGCGATCGATAGTGCCGGCAACATTTATGTCTCTGCTGGCAATGGTGCCGCGACCAGTGGCGCATGGGATCATAGCGATGCGGTGATTCGTCTCTCACCGCAATTGCAGTATATGGATGCGTTCGCTCCCGCAAGTTGGGCGCAGGAGAACAGTAGCGATACAGATCTGAGTTCGACGGGTCCATTGCTCCTGCCCAATGGCTATCTTTTCATCTCCGGTAAATCTGGTGCTGGCTATATTCTGCATGCGAACAATCTGGGTGGTGTCGGAGGTCAGGTGAGCAAGGTTAGTATCTGTAATGGCGCGTATGGCGGTAGCGCTCTCGTCGGTTCCACGATCCTGGTTCCCTGCAATAACGGTGTCACGTCTGTCTCTGTAGATAGCCAGGGCCATATGTCGGTCGGTTGGCACGCAAATCAGCTGCTGCAGTCGCCGACAGTTGGCGGGCATACCGTCTATAGCCTGAGTGGTCAGGGGACCCTCTATGCGGCTGATCTGAGTAGCGGTGCTATCCGTACACAGGTCAATATCGGCGATGCTGTGCCGCATTTTGCAACACCGATGATCTCCAATCATAGTCTGTTTATGGGCACAGAGCATGGAGTTGCCGCTGTGACCATCGGATAGCGTCGTCGTAGGTGTATGCAGTAAAGCATCCCTCCATAGCAGAAGGATGCTCTACGTTGAATTTATACTTCGCGACCTGAGAGGTCTTGCTCGACCCAGAGCATGATCTGTTTGTACGAGACCTTGCCCTGCGTGAGGAGCGGCTTAATCTGCGGATTGCGATTTAACTGCTGGATGAAGCGGTCGCGGTTTTCCGCTTCCAGCACAATTGGGTATTCCGTTTTCGCTTCAGTGATGGCGTCATGAATGGCCTGTTGCGCGACAGCCTCCGGTGAGACAATAGGAGCAGCGGGTCGTTGATCCGGATCTTGTGGCCCTGTTGTCGTAGTTGGCGTGCTATGTTCAACTGGCACGCTAGCGAGTGGGCGTACCTCATTGAGCCATGTATGCAGCGTGTCGACCTGCTTGTTGTCCAGACTCAGTGGACGCAGCAATGTCGGACTCTGAATCTGTAGACTATCATCGTCTTCGATGGTGATGGTGTACATTCCCAATTGCTTCTTGCTCTTCATCGCAAAACCTCTTCTGTCTATGCTTACTTTGCCTGCTGTGTCTGCTCGCTATGCCAGTCACTGACACGTGAGAGCTCCTCGCCCTCATCCTGCGTAAGATGCAGTTCTGTGGCGGCCAGCAGTTCTTGTGTCTGTTCGACGCTGGTGGCACTGGCGATTGGAGAGGTGACGTTGCCGCTAGAGATTAGCCAGGCCAGAGCGACCTGCGTCATGCTCACATCGTGCGCGCGTGCTACCTTCTCTACGACGTCGAGTATGGCAAAGTTGCGCTCAGTCATATACCGTTGTTTCACACCCTGCGCGCGTTGCGATGCTGGCAGTTGCTGCCCTTTACGATATTTGCCGCTCAGGAATCCAGCGGCCAATGACGAGTAATTGATAACGCCGATCTCCTGCTCTTTGCAGAGGGAGGCCAGTGCCTGCTCAAACTCTTCGCGATGGACGAGATTGTAGTTTGGCTGTAAGGATTCGTAACGCCCAAAGCCTTGCTGCAGACTGACGGCCAGCGCTTCTGTGAGACGTGGTGCCGTATAGTTCGAGGCCCCGATGTAGCGTACCTTGCCCTGTTTGATCAGATCATTGAAGGTCTCTAGCGTCTCTTCGAGCGGTGTCTCTTCGTCGTCGGCGTGGGCCTGATAAAGATCGATGTAGTCGGTCTGGAGGCGACGCAGTGAAGCATCGACTGCTTGCGTGATATGGCGACGTGAGAGTCCTTTTTGTTGCGGATCATGATTCATCTGCATACCGACTTTTGTCGCGATAATGATCTGATCCCGGTTCTTGCGTGCTGCCAGCCAATGACCCAGTACTGTCTCGGACTCACCACCATGATGACCGGGAACCCAGGCGGAATAGACATCTGCTGTATCGATAAAGTTACCACCACCCGCTACAAACGTGTCAAGTACTGTAAAGGAAGTGGGTTCGTCACAGGTCCAGCCAAATACATTACCGCCCAGGCAGAGTGCCGAGACAGTAAGTTCGGTGCGACCTAATTTACGTGTAAACATGTATGTTCTCCTCTATTGATGGGCTTTCTAACAGGTAACCACTCAGGTTGAATGTGCTTTGTGATGCTCTTCTAGTAATCGTTGTATTGCGCTATCTATGCCTAGAGACAATTTATGGAGCACATGTATAAATTGCTCTAGTTCGTCATCGCTTAATGCTTCACTAATGCGTTTGTGCTCATTAATGAAGAGCGTATTAAGTTCCTTGATACGCGCTCGCCCCTCATCGGTTAGCACCACCTGCACGACGCGTCGATCCTGTGGTACCGCCTCACGGGTGATCAGACCTGCATTGAAGAGACGATCGACAAGATTGGTCATAGCGCCGCCTGTCTGGTGCAGATGTTGTGCCAGGGTCTGCATTGTACTTGACCCCTCATTCTCATCGAGATCCATCAACACGATCATTTGTGGGAATGTTAGCCCTGTCTGTTCCAGGATCAGTGCACTAAACCGCTTGATCTTCCTATTTTGCAGGCTAATAATCTTAAAGAATTCATCCTGCAATACATCTCGGTGCGTCGTTTGACCAGCGTGATCGGAACCCTCTACGTTTTCAGTCATCGCTCGACCTCTAGCCTGCTAGTCTTTTGTGTATATTCAGCCAGGCACTATTTCAACCCGTTAAATAATTGTATTGTGTAGCATTACTGAATGTCAATTACCGATAGCTGTTCCCTTACATAGATAGTGAAAATATGCTAACGCATAGCTACAAAGAGAGCTGTACCATCCCAAAAAGCGTGGATGGTACAGCTCTCTTGAATGCGTTGAATACTATGAATTGGTGTCGCCCTTTGGCATGTCGCGACCAGAGGCCGCTGCCTCGACTACCTCTTGTAGGGTGCTGCCCGAGGCTGCCTCTACGGCTGCAAGGATTGCTCCTTCGACCAGTGGTGCCTGGCTGATGATGACTCTTTGACGCTCTGCGGGGGTGAGCGATTCCATGGCCATCTCAGCAATCATGACCGCGCTCCCAAGATCGAGTAGGATCAATGCTCCATCGGGTCCGTTGGCTATTTGCAGCGCCTGGCTCACCTTTTCGATCGAGGTGCCAATTGTGCCATCGTTCGTGCCACCGGCTGCGATAATGTTGATCTCTGCCGGTGCCATCTGACTTGCCAGTTCGACAACCCCTTCAGCAAGGCGTGCGCTATGCGAGACGATAATAATACCTACCGACACTGCTCCTCCTTCCATCTAACTGCCTGACAGTCTAACAGTCTAACAGTCTACCTGTTTAACTGTTCGTACTTGAGACGGTATCCGAGAGTGCTTTGATCAGTAGCCAGCTTGAAGTAGCGCCTGGATCTTGATGATCTATGCTACGTTCTCCAAGGTAGCTAGCACGCCCTTTGGTTGCGAGCATGGGGACCGTCTTCTTCATACCTTCTTCCGCCGCACTGGTCATACGCTGTAGTATCTGTGACGGGTCTGCGTTCTCTGCTTGCGCCTGCTGTCCAGCCTCAATGGCTGGTGTGAGGGCATCGATCATCGTCTTCTCGCCTGCTTGTGCCTTGCCACGCGCTTTGATACCTTCAAGCATAGCAGTGAAGAGCGCAACAATGTCCGCGCTCTCCAACGCCTGCTTATTGGCGGCCGCTATTCCGGCGCGCAGGAAGGCCGTTCCGTAGAGCGGTCCGCTGGCACCGCCAACGGTAGAGACCAGCGTCGTGCCGACAGTCTTGAGCAGGGTGCTAATATCCGCATCTGGCATACCTGCGATCTTGCTGGTGACAGCCTGGAAGCCACGATCCATATTGGCACCGTGATCGGCATCACCGATAGCAGCGTCGAGTTGAGTCAGATACGCATTCTGTTCGTGCATGACCTGCGCTGAGCGTTCAAGCCAATGACGGATATCCGTATTCGTTAACGACATCATTTTTCTCCATCTAGTGCTTACCGGCCCCAGCGTAGAGCAGGTGTCAGGACTGGAGCATCCCAATACTTGATGAGCTCATCGTCCAGACGTAGCAACGTAATGGAGCAGCCGGCCATCTCGAGGGAGGTGATATAGTTGCCGACAAGATTGCGTGCGATGCTGATATTCTTACTTTTTAAGATACGGTTCAAGGCATCGTAAACAATAAATAGCTCGATCAGAGGTGTGCCGCCCATACCATTGACGAAGGCGAGGACCTGTTGACCTGCCTTGAGGCCAAGGTCTTCAATGATCGGCTGGACCAGCATAGCGGTCACTTCAGCGGCTGAGGCTAATTTAACGCGTCGGCGTCCTGGCTCACCATGAATGCCGATGCCGAGTTCCATCTCACCTTCACCCAGCTCAAATGTTGGTTTACCGGCGGCGGGTACAGTACAGGATGTCAACGCCACTCCCATACTGCGGCCTTGCTCATTCACTTTATGCGCGAGCGCTGCGACCTGCTCAAGTGGAGCACCGGTCTCAGCGAGACCACCGACGATCTTTTCCAGGAGTACCGTCACACCGACGCCACGGCGACCGGCTGTATAGAGGCTATCCGTGACCGCAACATCGTCGTTGGTCACGACATTTGCGATGTTGATACCCTCTGCGCTACCCAGTTCGGCGGCCATCTCGAAGTTCATGACATCGCCTGTATAGTTTTTGATGATATGCAAGACACCAGCGCCACCGTTGACTGCACGCGACGCCGCAAGCATCTGATCGGGGACCGGCGATGTAAAGACCGCGCCAGGACAGGCTGCATCAAGCATGCCATACCCGACATAACCCCCATGCATTGGCTCATGCCCACTGCCACCACCTGAAATGATGCCAACCTTATTCTTTATGGGTGCATCTTTACGTACAATGATCTGCTGTTCGAGGTCAACGCTGATCAACTCTGGATAAGCGGCTGCCATGCCCTCCAGTGATTCTTTTACCACGTCTTCGGGTTTGTTGATGAGCTTCTTCATTGTATCCCTCTTTAGTATACTAGATAGTCTGAACGTACAAAACGTAAAAGAACTGAATGACGAGCTCCTCATCATTCAGGAAGGTGCTCAATCTTCCTTCTTTACTATTATATGCTATGCAAGATGATGCCGTTCAGCCATCTGATCGTATAGACAGTGACTGAGCGGCATCTTTCAACACAGGTAACCAGCCCCACAAAATTATATCTGCCATTCGCAAAGATCACATAAACAGAGAAGAATAAATGCTAAATATTTTTGAGACTTCCGGCTAAAGGATTGCTTGATGAAGTATTGTAATAGCGAAATTTTTCATGCATACTTAATTACAAATTGAGCAACGAATTGTGTGGCATTACACATCTTCGGAGGTTAATGAAGCTAAACGTGATAGAGCGCAATATTACATTGCAGTTATTCTCCTTCTACGTCTTATTTATTTTTCTACTTTTCTTTGCAGGCAAGGCGTTTGCGGGAGACGTTGTCTGAATTTGTCGGCAGCAAGCCATAGTTCTCGTATGTTGCCAGGAAATCTCAGGGTGAAGATACATAGTAGTATAAAAGAAAGGGAACACAACTCATGAACGTACTGAGTTTAATGCGTTCGCTTAATCGCCAGCAACGAAACACATTTCTGGCCAGCTTTCTCGGCTGGTCCCTGGACGCTTTCGACTTTTTTCTGCTTACATTCGTTACCATCCGTGTTGCGGGCACATTCCATGTAGGTTTGCCAGCAATTGCCTTTGCCCTCACACTTACCCTTGCTATGCGTCCCGTTGGAGCGTTCATCTTTGGGCTTCTCTCAGAACGTTTTGGACGGCGCATCCCATTGATGATAGATATCCTCTTCTACGCGTTCATGGAGGTGCTCACAGCATTCTCTCCCAATTACATCGTTTTTCTGGTTCTGCGCGCGCTCTTTGGTGTTGGCATGGGTGGTGAGTGGGGACTTGGTGCATCGCTGGCGATGGAAGCATTGCCGGCAAGGTCGCGAGGCTTCTTCTCAGGACTATTGCAGCAAGGATATGCCTTCGGTTACCTCTTAGGAGCTCTTGTTTTCTTTGGTGTGTTTAATGTCATTCCCGGACTGGATTGGCGTGCTATGTTCATTGTCGGTTCATTGCCTGCGTTACTTGTATTCTTTATTCGCCGGAGTGTTCCTGAGTCCGCTGTATGGGAGCAGCAACATCAAGAACGGAGAGTAAGTCACATCGGTTTCTGGTCGAGCATCTGGAATGCCGTAAAACGCTATCCGCTTCTATTTGTGTACACTATCCTTTTGATGACCGCTTTTAATAGCATGTCACATGGCACGCAGGACAATTTCCCCACCTTCTTACAGTCTCAGATTTTGCTTGGTTCCAGCAAATCATCCATGGTCACCTGGACAACTATACTCACGGTTATTGCTAATGTTGGAGCGATCGGCGGAGGATTGTTCTTTGGCTATAAGTCAGAGCATTGGGGACGCCGCCGCGCAATCATCGTAGCAGCGTGTATTGGCCTGTTGATGATACCGCTCTGGTCAGGGTTATTGCGCATTCCATCGGTGAATGTCTTACTCACGATAGGGGTGGGAGTATTTCTCCTTCAATTTATGGTTCAGGGAGCCTGGGGCGTCATTCCGGCACACTTGAATGAACTTTCTCCAGCCACCGTACGCGGAACCTTTCCTGGCTTCGCATACCAACTTGGAAACCTTTTCGCGTCGTTCATTGTAACAATAGAGGCTCTGGTTGCTCAAGGTTTGGGAAGCACCAGGGCGCCAAATTATACACTGGCTCTGGCGATTTTCTCGGCTGGTGCTTTCGTTGCAGTGATTATTTTCGCGGCCATCGGACGCGAGGCGAAGGGCATTGATTTTATGCAAAACAACGATCAATCACTGACATCTACCAGGCCAGAAGACGTTCCTGCTTGAAACGCTTGTTGCCTTTCCAGCACAGATATGCTGTATTGCCAATGAGTTAAAGGGTAGAACAACTTACTACTTATCCGAAAACTTGAGTGCATAGCACTAGCGACGCCAGTCGCGTTGGTTTTCGGAATAAAATCTTAATGTGGTTCTACCCTGAAAGGGGATGCCTACTTTTTTCTTTTCGCAGCTTCCGTGTTCAGTCATCCGAATCCGTTCATTGTGAGATGATCATTAACGCTCAGTTACAAACTGGATCTTCCCAAACAGCCCATTCGCTTCATCGTTGAGACCGGAGGCGAAGAAGAGTTCATCGCGCTCACCGGCTTGCCGGCCATTGCCGAAGTCGAGCCCCCACAGGCCGTTAATGATGATAGGAGCACCCTTTTGATCTGGCAGCTGGCCGAGGAATTCACCATTTCGACTAAAGACGTTGATACGGCCATCGCCGAAATTGCCAACCAGCAGGTCGTTGCTAAATGGACCGAAATTGTTGGGAGTAAGGGTCAATCCCCAGGGGGAGTTGAGCGTACCTTGCGAGGCAAAACGGCTGAGAAGGTTGCCCTGAGTGTCGAAGACATCGACAAACCCGTTACCTGGTCCGGCCTGGTCGTCGTGCTTACCCACCTTTTGCAGTGCATAGGTGACAAAAAGTTTGCCATTAATGTTGCGGATGCCAAAGGGAGCGAAACATTGACCAGGGAAAGGACAATCCGCTGACAACATCGGGTCAGTGAAGGATTTGACCAGGTGAAATTGTGCATCGAACATCTCTACGGTCCCAAAGCGGAAATTGGTGGCGTAGATGAAGTCCTGCTGGTGGCTCTGACCAATCGCCAGCCCTTTGTAAACGGCTCCTGCATCCACCTTGGAGCGATCCACTGCCAGGATAGCGTGGGTCGGGTCCACTGCGGGATTCCAACCGGAGATGGTGCCGTCTTCGGTCGCAAACATGAACACGGCTGGACCCTGTTTGCCGTTTGCGCTGATAACAAAGTCATCCGGGTTCTTGCTATTCACGTTATTGAAGACGATGCCGGTTGGGGCTGCCTTTGTGCCAGCGGGACTACCTGCTGGTGGTGGGATGGTTATTATAATCGATAATGGCCGACCACGACCATTATAGGTAGTCGCTAAGCCGGTTCCGTTGTCTGCCACAAACCAGGGGGTATTTGGGCCATGCGTCAGTCCCCAGGAATTGACCAGGTTGGGATCTTGAAACCTGGCAATGTTGGGGAGATCAGAGACCAGGTTGGTCTGCACATAGAAGCCCTTTGGGTGCCCACCCCACGCATGAGCAGTCAGACTCGGATACAACGTGAAGGACGAAACTGTGAGACCAACGAGCAGGAGTTCTGCTATCACCTGCATGAGAAACATGCTGTGTCGCTTGGAGAAAGCCGTCATATATAGCCTCCTTAACAAAAAATGCCTGGACAGTAAGAATAGATCACCATGTCAATAGCGACTTTTCTCCACTCCACTCCACTCACATGCATACATTATAATGACATGTTGACCTATTTTAAATGAAGATCCATCTTCATTTTTTGTTTATTTGTGAGAGATCACTCCAAATCCCGCCGGAGGAGATTTGATACATGGGGTAGTGCTACGTAAACTTTTTAACTATTGTACATAAATGTAACGTTTGAGCATCTTTCTTCACTACCGGTTCGTGACGGGGTACGCTCTTAATGACAGTGTACACAACATTACCAAGTCTATTTCAAGCCACAGTCCTCTTTCATAAGGAGATTGAGACATGACATTTAATATTCATCAGCCAGTGTTTGAGAAAGAGAGTGGCGAGTATCTTGAGAAAGATGAGGGCATCCAACCTGGATGGAGTGACACCATGATGGATCTTGGGATAAACTACTTGCGTGATGATGGGTATGCAACGAGGCTTCGATATGGCTTCTGAAGAAGGAATAGACGAATGGATGGCAACGTACAACGCTGAAATAAGATCTGGGATGGGAACTCCTGTCTCCCTGCCCGCAATACCTGGAGTATTCACACAACACGGTACAAGCGGGAGGAAGGCTCCAGCTGGTAAGGCGAAGCGCAAGATGGCAAAAAGCAGTCGGAAGCAGAACCGTCCAAAAAAATAGCGGAGCTCTTCTCATCCGTGGTCAGTGTATCATACCAGTGAGGGTGGCTCCCACGTTGTCGAGTGCGCGTATGTTTTTGTCTATAATGATAATGGAGGATACGTAATGAGCTACGTAGCCCCCTTGCTTTTACCGAATAAAAGTCAGGTAGCTGTTAATCTAAAGAACTATCGCGATGGGGCTCGCGGACCGCCCTGCCTGTGGTGATGGTATCGCCCGATGTTGCCATGTGGCGTGCTGCTAGCACACGCCCTACCGTAAAGTCATAGATGTATGCACCCACAACACCACCGAGTAAAGGCGCAACGATCGGTACCCATGTATATGAGTTGAGACTCCTGCCAGCATCTACGACAGCGACCCACAAACGCGGCCCGAAATCACGAGCAGGATTGATCGCATAACCGGTATTCAAACCAAAGGATGCGCTGATAGCCACAATCACAAGGCCAATGATCAGAGGGTTCAAGTTCCCCTGTACAGGCTGATTACGTCCATCAGTAATTGCAAAAATGAGTCCTACCAGAAGGGCTGTACCGACAAATTCATCACCGAATGCGCCAAAGAGACCGACAAACGGCTTCGGACTTGTATAGAAGACGCCGCCAGCAACGCTACTGACCGTATTCGGCATACCTTTCGCCGTAGCTAGTGCAATGGCGTTATTGATGGCTCCTCGATAGACGAAGTACACGATAGCGGCGGCGATAAATGCACCTAACAATTGTGATCCCATATAAGGCAGGACCTTGGGCCAGGGGAATTTGCCACGTGAAGCTAAGCTGAGCGTTACCGCAGGATTTATATGCGCGCCGCTCACCGCGCCTGCCACATAGATACCAAGCATAACGGCGAGGCCCCACCCCAGAGAGATAAGTACCCAGTTGTTAGCGAACGGGATAGGTTGGGTTGTTGTGCCGCCGGGTCCCAGAGTGTTGAAGAGTGTGAAGGAAGCACTGACTCCATTACCGAATAATATAAGGACCAGGGTACCGAAGAACTCAGCAATACAGTCACCGAGTGTGCCTGTCAATGCAGGTGATGCGGTTTTCCCAAGAGCTGGACTTTTCATAGGTATCTCTCCAATCGCGCGGATGTGTGGTTAGCAACCATACATCCGTTTGAGATAATCTCACGAGATAACGATGTACGCACCACTATCGTTGCTACTATTTACTTTGAATCCAATTGCGCGAGCGCTCGACAGCTCGTTGCCAGTTCGCATAGAGACTATCGCGCTGATCCTGGCTCATATGTGGTTCGAACGTGCGGTCAACAATCCACAGGTCGGTCAGTTCTTGTTCACTCTGCCAAAAATTTGTAGCAAGACCCGCCAGGTAGGCGGCTCCGAGTGCAGTCGTCTCTGCGATCTGTGGGCGTTGTACCGCGATACCTAAAATGTCTGCCTGGAACTGCATCAGCAGGTTATTGATAACTGCGCCTCCATCGACGCGTAACGTTTTTGTTGGAATATTACTATCCGCGTTCATCGCCGAGAGGACATCGCGTGTCTGATAGCACATCGACTCCAGAATTGCGTGGGCGATATGGCCCATTGTCGTGCCACGTGTAATGCCTACGATAGTACCGCGTGCATTGGAGTCCCAGTAGGGTGCGCCCAGTCCCACAAAGGCAGGTACGAGATAGATACCGCCGTTATCTTCTTCTGTCTGTGCCAGTGACTCGATCTCGACACTGGAGCGGATAGCGTGTAGTTCGTCGCGCAACCATTGGACCGCAGCACCAGCGATGAAGATACTTCCTTCCAGTGCATATGTCAGGTCCGGTGCTTCCTTTTTTCCTAGCCCCCAGGCGATCGTTGTCAACAAGCCATTCTTGGAGTGAATCTCGTGCTCACCGGTGTTCATCAGCAAAAAGCAGCCAGTACCATAGGTATTCTTGGCGGTCCCTATATCGTAGCAGACCTGCCCGAATGTGGCTGCTTGCTGGTCACCAGCGATACCGGCGATCCGAATCGGTCCCCCAAAGAATTGGGCATCTGTCTCACCATAGATCGCGCTGGAAGGCATCACCGTTGGGAGCATTGAGCGCGGGACACCAAGCTCCTTAAGCAAGACATCATCCCATTCTTTCGTATAGATATTGAACATAAGTGTACGCGAAGCATTGGTGTAGTCGGTGATATGTAAGCGTCCAGATGTAAGCCGCCAGATGAGGAAGGTATCGATATTGCCGAAGAGGAGCTCTCCGCGTTCGGCCTTTGCGCGTGCCCCCTCGACATTGTCGAGGATCCATTTCACCTTGGTACCTGAGAAATAGGCATCGGTGACCAGGCCAGTGCGTTCCCGAATCTCTTTGTCAAAGCCTTTGGCTGTTAACTCTTCACAGATAGGAACGGTCAGGCGGCTCTGCCAGACGATCGCATTATAGACTGGTTTCCCCGTAGATTTCTCCCAGACGACCGCTGTCTCGCGTTGATTCGTAATGCCGATTGCAACGATATCAGTGGCCCTGGCACCCGCTTTGCGCATTGCATTTTTAGCGACCGCAAGCTGCGTGGACCAGATATCTTCGGGATTATGTTCGACGAGTCCAGGGGCTGGATAGATCTGAGGAAACTCTTGCTGGTCAACGCTCACGATATTCCCTGTGTGGTTGAAGATCATGGCGCGTGAACTGGTGGTACCTTGATCCAGACTCAGGATATACTTTGCCATTGCTACTCCTCTGTCAAGTAAATGCCATGCACTTTCATGCACTCTCCAAACACTTTTTTGCGACCTTCTCAAGTAACGTTGAACAATGTTAGAAAGAGACACGGTATAGTTCCTGTTTTATCCGCTGTTCACGTTATCTCTGCTAGACTGAGTGGAAATTTGCATGGCTATCTATCTACAGTCGACTCGCTATAGCATATAATGAGAGTAAAATCTTATTCCGAAGGGTAGGAGCAGTCGTATGCCGTTTTATTCGCGTCGCGTTGAGACCTTTGGCACCACTATCTTTACAGAGATAAATAACCTGGCCCAGCAGTACAATGCCCTCAACCTGGGACAGGGCCGACCTGACTTTGATACACCGCCTGCTATTGTCGAGCAGGTGACTGTGGCTTTGCACGATGGGCTGCACAATCAATATGCGCCCGGACCTGGCACTGCCGAACTGCGTCATGCGGTTGCTGAGCATGCCCGGCGTTTCTACGGTCTGGATATTGATCCGCTACATGGTGTGGTCGTAACGAGCGGAGCTACAGAGGGGCTACTCGCCTGTATCCTGGGCCTGGTCGATCCAGGTGATGAAGTGATCGTGATCGAGCCATTCTACGATTGCTATGTACCGGATATTACTATGGCGGGCGCAACGCCTGTCTTTGTGCCACTTCACCCACCCACCTGGACCTTCGACGAGGCTGAGCTACGCGCCGCCTTTACAGCCAGGACACGGGCGATTATCATCAATACGCCGCATAATCCCACTGGTCGTGTCTTCACCCGCGAAGAGCTGACGCTGCTCTCCGAACTCTGTATTGAGCATGATGTCACAGTCATCCTTGACGAAGTGTATGAGCACCTCACATTAAATGCTGCGCAGTATCTGCACATCGCGACCCTCCCCGGCATGTTCGAACGTACTGTAGCGGTCAGTAGTTCAGGGAAAAGCTTTAGCGCCACCGGCTGGAAGATCGGCTGGGTCTATGGACATCCCGATGTGCTGGATGGAGTTGCACGGGCCCATCAGTTTATCACCTTCGCTGTCCATCATCCCACACAGCCAGGTGTCGCCTATGCCCTCAACATGCCGGATAGCTATTTTCAACAGTTTCGTACCATGTACGAAGCCAAAGTGCAGTTATTGATGCGTGCTTTGGCGGGTAGTGGACTCAAGTATAGTGAGCCGCAAGGAACGTACTTTATCCTGACCGACTTCTCCGAGGTCTTTCAAGGGATGCCTATGGAGTTCGCACGTTTCCTCATCCAGCAGATCGGCGTCGCCTGTATCCCGCTGGAGACAATGTATAGCGCGGAACATATCCATATCGGCAAAGATTATGTGCGTTTTTCGTTTTGTAAGACCGACGAGGCGTTACTGGCGGCGCAAGAACCGCTGGCGAAGCTGGCGCAGTATGTACGTGCATAGCGGCTTTGTGTGGTGAGGAAGAGAACCTGGATAACTCGATGCTTGCAAGCATCGGAGTAACCTGGTTCTCTGTATTTAAAGGCTGTAATATTGTTTTATCGTTGCCAGCAATAGCTCCTGGTGGGAGTGGAGATAGAAGTGGCCGCCGGGAAACATTTTGCTGCTGAAGGTGCGGCTGGTCTGCGTCTTCCAGGCGGAGACCTCCTCTGCGTTGACATCGGGATCGTCGTTGCTGCCGAAGGAGGCGATAGGGATGGCGAGTGGTGCCTCTTCCTGGTAGGAGAAGGTTTCGACGAGTTCGAAGTCGGCGCGGATTAAGGGTAAGAATAGTTCCATGAGTTCGGCGTTTTGCAGGACTGCTTCGGGTGTTCCGCCCAGTGTTTTCAGCGTATCCTTGAATTCGTCGTCGGGCTGGGTATACAGTAATTTACGTCTGCGGGGTAGCTGGGGTGCTGGACGGGCTGAGGCAAAGAGTTGGGTGGGCTGTTGGAGACCCTGACGCCGTAGCTCACGTACCAGTTGTAAGGTGATCAGTGCGCCCATACTGTGTCCAAAGATCTGGAAGGGGCGATCCATGTAGGGGAGGATCACCGGGATGAGATCCTGGATCAGAGGCTCGATGCGTTTATAGGGTTGCTCGCTAAAACGACCCTCGCGCCCTGGTAGCTGGATGGGGCATACTTCTACCTCTGGAGGTAGATAGTGCGCCCATGTGCGATAGATGGAGGCTCCTCCTCCGGCATATGGCAGGCAGAAGAGCCTGTTTTTTGTGTGTAGTGATGCTTGCTTTGTAGGTGCTAAGATCCAGGGTGATGCTGCCATCCTCTTTTATAACCTGACCTGTTCTAGTACTAGTAGAAGAGGGCTCCGTGCAGATACGAAGCCCTCTCTGCTTACTACTTATCCGAAAACTTGCGTGTGCGAGCACTAGCGACGCCAGTCGCGTTGGTTTTCGGAATAAGATCTTAGAAATGATACGTTGCACAACCGACCTGGATACCGGCACCGACGTTGATGATCAGACCGGTATCGCCTGCCTGTGCTTTGCGCTGCTGCTGTACATCTGCGAATGCGTAAGCCAGTGACGACGTAAAGAGGTCATGCTCCGGCTGGACATCTACAAAGTGCTCGCGTGCAACGTGTAGCTCGTTGCTCAGCTCGTCGACAAAGGCGGATGAGATCTGGGGCGGCAAGATGACGCTGATCTGCGACATCTCTAGCTGCTCAATCTCTAAGAGTTCTGCGACGGTCTCACGGATACAGCGCAGATAGGCCTGCATGATCTGCGGATCGGTCTTATTCAGCATGACCAGCTGGTTGTTCTGCGGCTCAGGCGTGGAGTGGACATTGCGTAGCTCGACGTATTCAGGGAAGTCGCGGAAGACAAAGTTGCCGAAGCCGGTCTTGCCGTCCGGGCTCTCCTCTAACAATAGTGCCGAGCCGGTCTCTGCGATGCCAACCAGACCGTACTCTTCGTGCTTACTCTGGCGATTGTTCTCGACCTCGGAGGCAACGACCAGTGCTTTATGGGCTCGCTGCGCTTTAATCAAGCCAATGGCTGAGTAGACCGCATCCAGCGTACCAAGGGCACCGTTCATAATATCGAGGGCAAAGGTCTTTTTATCCTGCTGCGTCTCGATGTCATCATTGATCCCCATGCGTCCCTGTGCCAGCGCGGCGATAGCGGGTTCGCTGATATAATCGTCGCGATAGATGCCTGAGAAGATCAGCAGGTCGATCTCGCTCTTGTCATAGGAGACCTGTGACAGGGCGTTTTGTGCGGCGGCTTCGATCAGATCGAGACTCTGCTTCGCAACCGTGCTGGTGGCAGGAATGGTACCGATACTCGCAACCTGCACGCGCTGGTTAGCTGGCAGGCGTGTAATGAAGCGCCCCTCTGGCGTAACCTTCTGCACAGGCTCGCCCGCCTCACGTCGACGGATACGATCAGGTAGATCATCAAAGGTGTAGAGCGCAGTGCCGATGGTCGCGCCTGAACCAGTGATGCCAAAGATCGCGTTATCGCCGGACTGGATATGGTTGTTGCGGATATGATCCATTACCGCAACCATATGGGTCGTCGTCGCTGTATTGCCGCGCTCGGCGATATTGTTGATGACACTATTGCGCTCGACGACTTCGCGTCCGAAGTACTTATTGATCTCGCGGGGTACATCGTTGATCGTGGTCTTCGAGGTCTGGTGTACCAGAATATGCTGGAACGCTTCTTTGGGCCACTGTGAACGCTCGATGATCAGACCTGCATGCGAGATAGCCTGTTTCAGATTGACTGAAGAGACCGTTACGGCGTCGGTATACATGATGGCACCACCGTGCGGTTTATCGGTCGGTCTGCCGATGCAGGCCTCGCTATAGCGACCAAGCGAGTACATCTCGTACTCATGGAAACCAGTCTTCTTGCTTGGAGCAGCTTCGAGAATAAAGGCCGCACCCGCATCCCCGACCGTCAGGCAGGCGAGCCGCGAGTCCATAAAGCTCTCAATCTCTTGCTGTGCCGTCCTGGCCAGATGGCTGATATACTCACCGGTCACCGCCAGTCCACGGCGGATCAAGCCTGCGCGTATGAAGGCATCGATGATATAGGCTGCGGTAAAGAGGCCGGTGCAGGCGTTATCTTCGTCGAAGGTGATGGCGTTGGTGAAGCCAAAGTGATTCTTGAGGATGATCGACATGCTGGGCTCAAAGTCAAAGTGCAAGTTGGGCTTATTATAGTGCGAGATGTTGCCGCAGATAAGCATGTCGATATCTTCAGGATTGTACTTCGAGTTCGCCAGACACTCTGCGACCGCCTGCCTGGCAATATCGATCGAGAACTCGCTCTCGCCTGCCATACGCCGCGTTTTGACGCCCGTGAGGCGGGACATCGGAAAGCGGATCGGTGTCGTACAGCCAGCGATCAGTTCTTCACTGCTCACTATTTTAGGCGGTAGATAGGTGCCCAGGCTCTCGATATAGGTATTGGGCAGGACGAGCTTTGCTGGCTCTTCTGTCACCAGGCTGGCCGAGGTCACCGTCTCGATTGGCTGCTGGTTGAACTCTGACTCCTCTTGCTCAAGCTGGGGATTGGCTGCCTCCGCTGGGATAGCCTGCTTCGCTGCGATGGCGGAGGCCAGTTCAGCGACGGTCTGAAACTCGAAGAGCATCTCCAGCGCGAAAGGAAGCTGTTTTTCAGAGACCTTTGCGACAATCTCCAGTGCCTGTATCGAGGCTCCGCCCAGGTCAAAATAGTTGTCGTTCACACCGATCTTTTCGATGCCCAGTACCTCGGACCAGATCGTGACCAGGGTCTGCTCAATCTCTGTGCGCGGGGCCAGATAGTCGACTTGCAGCTCAGGACGGCTGGCGTCTGGCTCTGGGAGTGTCTTACGATC
>Ga0102924_1003230_pt1 | contig 17185 bp, 16 predicted proteins | sample PaiPotPPM11metaG_FD_80116 | JGI IMG/M metagenome (GOLD analysis project Ga0102924, IMG submission 80116) | Iron sulfur acid spring bacterial and archeal communities from Banff, Canada, to study Microbial Dark Matter (Phase II) - Paint Pots PPM... ...
GATCAGGCCGGCGTCGATGATGGCCTGGTACTCCTCGCGCATGGCGTCGGCGCAGGCGTAGAGCAGCTCCTCCTCGGAGTCGTAGTACTCGTTGCCGAACCGGGAGCAGCTGCCCGGCGCCACGGCGTTCATGAAGCCCTCGGTCAGCCCGGCCGCGGCCAGCGCGGCCTTGAAGTGGGTGATGTCGGCCTGCAGGGCCTCGGCGCCGGCGTAGGTGATGGGGCCGCGGCAGACCGGGGACATGGTCCGGGCGGCGCGGTTGGGCAGCATGGCGCCCGAGCTGGGGTCGCCGTAGGCCTCGCTGAAGGCCAGCCAGTCACGCCGGTCGTTGAAGCTGCCCAGCACCACCTGGCCGGGCTGGAGCGTCTCGCGGCGCACCTCCATCAGCCCCACCGGGGCCAGCTCGAGGCCGCCCAGGCGCTGGAAGACGTAGGTCCACCAGGAGCCGTAGTCATAGCGCTGGCCCATGGTGTGCCCGTACTCGCCGTCGTTGACCAGGTCGATGCCGGTCTCCTGCTGGCGGGCGACGACGGCGGCCACGGCGGCGGCCAGGTCGCTCTGGTAGCCCTCCTCGTCGGCGAAGCCGCCCTCGGCGCGGCGCCGGTTGGCCTCGATCAGGTCCTCGGGCCGGGGCAGGCTGCCCGCGTGGCTAGTCAGGATCCGTTCCATACCTAATTGTCCCCCCGCTTCTCGCGATCGCGGACATCTACCCCAGTGATCACGGTCGCCTCTCAGTCGATATCACTGAAAAGTGACCGTGATCATGGATGGCGCCTCTGGCGTTGCTGGTGGGCTGCGCCCTGTTATTTCGGTCGCGCGGTGACCAGGTGCTCACGGTAGGGTGCCCGAGTGCTATAGACCACCCCAGGCAGGAGGATGACAGGTGACAGTGCCGCAGGCGAGCCGGCTACGGAACGTCCGCTACGACATCCGGGGCCCGGTGCTGCACCGAGCTCGCCAGCTGGAGGCCGCAGGTCACCAGATCCTCAAGCTCAACATCGGCAACCCGGCCCCGTTCGGGCTGTTCGCGCCGGACGCGGTGCTGCGCGACGTGGTGCAGAACATCGGCGACGCCCAGGGCTACAGCGACGCCCGCGGCATCCACGCGGGCCGCCTGGCGGTGGCCCAGCACTTTGAGCGGCGCGGCATCGCCGGGGTCACGCCGGACGACGTGATCCTGGGCAACGGGGTGTCGGAGCTCATCGTGATGGCCCTGCAGGCGCTGCTGGACACCGGCGACGAGGTGCTGGTGCCCTCCCCCGACTACCCGCTGTGGACCGGGGCGGTGAACCTGTGCGGCGGCCGCGCGGTGCATTACCGGTGCGACGAGACGGAGGGCTGGGCGCCGGACCTGGAGCACGTGGCGGCGCAGATCACCGGCAGCACCAGGGCGCTGGTGATCATCAACCCGAACAACCCGACCGGCGCGGTGTACTCGCGCGAGACGCTGCTTGGCCTGCTCGACCTGGCCCGCCGGCACGACCTGCTGGTGCTCACCGACGAGATCTACGACCAGATCCTGTACGAGGACGCCGAGCACCTGAGCGCCGCGGCGCTGGCCCCCGACCTGGTCGTGCTCACGCTGGGCGGGCTGTCCAAGACCTACCGGCTGGCCGGGTTCCGGTCCGGCTGGCTGGTCATCTCCGGGCCCAAGCACGAGGCGGCGGACTACCTGGACGGGCTGGAACTGCTGGCCAACATGCGGATGTGCGCCAACGTGCCCGCGCAGTACGCCATCCAGACCGCGCTGGGCGGCCGGCAGAGCATCACCTCGCTGCTGGAGCCGGGCGGCCGGCTGCGCGACCAGCGCGACCACGCCTGGCAGAAGATCACCGAGATTCCCGGCGTGACCTGCGTGAAGCCGGCCGGTGCGCTGTACCTGTTCCCGCGCCTGGACCCGGACACCTACAAGATCACCGACGACGAGCAGATGGTCATCGACCTGCTGGAGCAGCAGCACATGCTGCTGACCCACGGCACGGGCTTCAACCTGCCCACCACCGACCACCTGCGGATGGTGTTCCTGGCCCCGGTGGCCACGCTGGACGACGCGGTGGGCCGGCTGGCCACGTTCCTGCGCGATTACCACCAGTAAGCACACCCGGGTTTCTTACGGCTCGCGTCCAGGCGCCATTTGGTTGCAATACGGCTGCGATCCGGCATAAACGGCTTGGCCTCTGATATGTCTGGTTTCGGCATGTGCCCCGCGCTACCGCCACGCGCGGGGAAGGCCGCTCCCACCCAGGAGGCCGCGTGTTCCGACTCCCCCGCCGCTCCGCGAGCCTGCCCCTGGCCGGGCTCGTCGTCCTGACCGCCGCGGGCCTGGCCTGCGCCTCGGGCCTGCCCGCGCTGGCCGCGCCCGCCGCGCAGGCCGGGCGGGTGGTCGCGCCACCGGGCGCGGTGCGGAGCTCGAGCCTGGCCAGCCCGGTGCGGCGGCTGCTGCTCATCAACGGGGACCGGCTGATGGTCCGGGCGGGCCCGGACGGGCGGCTGGCCGTGGGCCTGCGCGCCGCGGCCCGGCCCGACGCGGTCAACTCGCTGCGGTTCGGCGGCCAGACGCTGGAGATCCCGGCCGCGGCGCTGCCGTTCCTGGGCCGCGGGCTGAGCCCGAGCCTGTTCTCGCTGACCGCGCTGGAGAAGGCCGAGTCCGGCGGGCGACTGCCGGTCCAGGTGGCCTTCACCGGCCGGCGCCCGGCCATCCCCGGCCTGACCATCACCCGGTCCGGCCTCGGCCACGCCAACGGCTACCTGACCGCCGCCTCGGCCCGCGCGTTCGGCGCCGCGCTGTGGCGCCAGTTCCGCGCTGACCACGCCCGCGCCGCGTACGGCACCGACGGGCTGTTCGGCCACGGGGTGAGCATCACGCTGGCCGGCGCGCCGCTGACCGCGGCCCGGCCCGCCGCCCGGCCCTCGTTCCGCCTGCACACGCTGACGGTGCACGGCACCAACCTGCAGGGCAAGCCCGACACCGGCGACGACGTGTTCATCACCAGCGCCGACAACATCCAGCGGTTCGACGGCCTCCAGGAGACCGACAACTTCTTCTACCGGGGCAGCGCCAAGTTCAGCCTCCCGGCCGGGCACTACTGGGCGTTCGCGTCGTTCTCCAACTTCAATGGCCGCCGACCCTCCCTCCGCTTCGTCGTGCTTCCGCAGTTCACGGTGGCCGGCCGGCACAGCACGGTGCGCGTCAGCGAGCGGTCGGCCAGCAGCGAGGTCACGATGCCGACCCCGCGCCCGGCCACCGAGCAGCAGGAGGGCTTCGAGGTAGTCCGCGGGGCCAGGACCGGCACGCCCTACAGCTACTCCTGGAGCTGGCAGGGGTTCAGCGCCTGGGTGAGCCCGACGACCCGCAAGCCCACCGTCGGCACGCTGAACGCCTACAGCTCGGGCACGTTCAGCTCGCCGGCCAATTCCGCCACCCACTACGCCTACAACCTCGACTACCCCGGCCCGGCCGGGATCGTCCCGCCCCAGCACTTCAAGGTCGACGCGGCCGACCTGGGCGCGGTGACCGAGCACTACTACCAGGACGTGCCGACCCCCGACGCCGGGTGGATCACGTTCGGCGGGACGGTGGCCCAGCTGTCGTTCGAGTTCCAGCCGGTCATCCAGTTCCGGATGCCGCAGGTGCAGACGCAGTACTTCACGGCCGGCCGCACCCTCCTGTGGCAGCTGGAGACGCTGACCAACCTGAACCAGTTCTCGGGCGGCGACAACGACATCAGCCGCCAGTTCTCCGGCGGCCAGGCCGAGACCCAGAACTGGAACGCCTACCCGCTGCACCCGGCCCCGTTCACGACGCTTGGCGGCCTGTCCGCGGCGTTCGCGACGCCGACCTCGGCCAGCCGCAGCGGCAACGTGCTGAACCTGGACTTCACCCCGTTCAGCGACAACCAGTTCGGGCACACCGGCCCCGGCTTCTTCGGCAACGGCAGCGCCCTGGTGGCCGGCCGCTACGTGGTGGACCAGGACGGCCGGAAGATCGCCTCGGGGAACGCGCTGAACGGCGTCCCCGGCATCCGGCTCAGCGCCCGGCCGTCGGTGATCAAGTTCTCGCTCAGCGCCGACCGGTACAGCAGCTTCTACCACCTGTCCACGGGCAGCCAGACCGTCTGGACCTGGCCTACGGCGCGGGACGCCTCGGCCCGGGTGCCGCGGGCCTGGTTCTGCTCGTTCACCAGGAGCGGGCGGCTGGACCGCCAGTGCGCGGTGCAGCACCTGATGACGCTGAGCTATCAGGTCCAGGGCATGAGCCTGACCGGGCAGACCCGGCCAGGACCGCAGGTGGTCAACGTGACCGCCGGGCACATCCAGCTCGGCGGCACCGCGAAGATTACCGGGGCCACGGCCCAGGTGTCCTTCAACGACGGCGACAGCTGGTTCCCGGCCCACGTCACCGCGCTGGGCGGCGGCCGGTTCAAGGTCACCTACAGCGCCCCGGCCGGCGTCGACGTGACGCTCCGGGTCAGCGCCAGCGACGCGGCGGGCGGCTCGATCAGCGAGACCATCGTGCGCGGCTACGGAGTGTCCAAGTGACCCGGCCAGCAGGAACCGGGCCGATCCGCCGAGCGATACGGGGAGCAGGGCAGATGAGCGTGACATCCCGTGTTACCGCCGCCATGACCGGCCGCCGCCGGGCCGGGCGGGCGCTGGCCGCGTTCTCGGGCGGGCTGGCCCTGTGCGGGCTGCTGGCCGCCGGCATCGCCGCCAGCCCGGCTGGGGCCAGCGCGGCGGGGTCCGGGCCGGCCGGGTCCGGGCTTTCCGGCGGGGTCGCGCGCATCGCGCGGGTGACCGCGGCGGCCCGGCACGGGCTGCAGGCGGCCTGCCCCAAGGCGCGGCCGGGCGACGCGCGGTGCTTCGTGCTGGTGCAGCCGCAGTACGCGGTGAACCGGGCGCTGGCCACCGCCCGCAAGACCCGCCCGCACGGCTGGACCCCGCGCCAGCTCGAGCGGGCCTACCGGCTGCCGGTCAGCCTGCGCTCGCACCAGACCGTCGCGGTGGCCATCGCGGGTCGTACCCCGCACCTGGGTAGCTACCTGCGCACCTACCGGGCGCACTTCGGCCTGCCGGCCTGCGGCCAGCCCAGCGGCTGCCTGCGCATCGTCAACCAGCGGGGCAAGGCCCGGCCCGCCGCGCCGTCCAGCCTGGGCAGCGGCTGGGACATCGAGGCCACGCTGGACGTGTCGATGATCTCGGTGGCCTGCCCCTACTGCAAGATCATCGTGGTCGAGGCCAACAGCCCGTCCGTGAGCGACCTGGGCCACGCCGAGAACACCGCGGCCCGGCTCGGCGCCCAGGTGATCAGCAACAGCTACGGGATCCGGGAGAGCGGCTACAGCCAGTCGCTGGCCCGCGACTACGAGCACCCCGGCCACATGATCGTGGCCTCCTCGGGTGACTACGGCTACGACGCGGCCAACTTCCCGGCCAACCTGGCCAGCGTCACGGCGGTGGGCGGGACCACGCTGTACCGCGCGCACAACGCCCGCGGGTTCACCGAGCGGGTCTGGAACGACCCCAGCATCTTCGGGGCGGGCAGCAGCGGCTGCTCGGCCTACGTGCGCAAGCCGTCCTGGCAGCACTCACCGGCCTGCCCCGGCCGCACGGTGGCCGACACCTCGGCGATAGCCGCGAACATCCCGATCTACAACCAGGCCTGGGGCGGCTGGCTGACGGTGGCCGGCACCAGCGTGGCGGCCCCGCTGACGGCGGGCATCTACGGCCTGGCCGGCAACGGCGCGGTGGTCACCACCCGCGACCTGTACCAGCACGAGGCCGACTTCTTCGACATCACCAGGGGCAACAACGTGCTGTTCGGCTCGCCCCGGCAGACCTGCGGCGACGACTACCTGTGCGTGGCCAAGCGGGGCTACGACGCCCCCACGGGGCTGGGCACCCCCGACGGGACAGGCGGGTTCTAGGCCCTCCGCACCGCCGATCCCGCCCGCCGATCCCGCCCGGCTGGCCAGGACCCGGTCCTGGCTAGGCTGGCGGCGTGAGTGAGACATTTCCGGCCCGGCTGGAGGTCGACGGGCACCCGGCCACGCTGGAGCAGGTGCAGGCCCTGGACCTCAGCCCGCGCGGTCACTTCACGGCCATGCAGGTGCGGGGCGGGGCCACGCTGGGCCTGGACTTCCACCTGGCCCGGCTGGACGCGGCCAGCCGGGGGCTGTTCGGCACCGGGCTGGACGGCGAGCTGGTCCGCGGCTACATCCGCCGCGCCCTGGACGGCACGCCAGACGCGTCGGTACGGGTCAACGTCTTCGTGCCGGACGGCGCCGCGACCCCCTCGGCCATGGTCAGCGTGCGGCCGCCCGCGGCGCCCCCGTCGCGGCCGCAGCGCCTTCAGTCGGTGAGCTACCAGCGGCCGCTGGCCCACCTGAAGCACCCCACCGGGTTCGGGCAGAACTACTTCGCCGGGCTGGCCTCGGCCAACGGGTTCGACGAGGCGCTGTTCGCCGGCCGGGACGGGGCCATCTCCGAGGGCAGCATCACCAACATCGCGTTCCTGGACGGCGACGCCCTGGTCTGGCCCGCCGCCCCGGCCCTGCGCGGGGTGATGATGCAGGTCCTGCAGCGCGAGCTGACCGGGGCCGGGGTGCCCTGGCGGCAGGCGCCGGTACACCTGGCCGACCTGCCCGGCTACGGCGGCGCGCTGGTCACCAACTCGCACGGGATGGCCCCGGTGGCCAGCATCGACGACCTGGTGCTGCCCACCGGCGCCGGGCTGTACGCCACCGCGGCCAGGCTGCTGGCCGCGGCTCCCTACGACGCCCTCTGATCTGAGTCACGAACCCCTGAAAAGACGGTGCGCATGAAGGCAGCCCGGCTGCACGCGGTAGGTGACCTGCGCGTCGGTGACGAGCCGGTCCCGGTGCCCGGACCCGGCGAGACCCTGGTCAAGGTCACGGCCATCGGCATCTGCGGGTCGGACCTGCACTGGTGGGACGAGGCCGGGATCGGCGACGCGGTGCTGACCCGGCCGCTGGTGCTGGGCCACGAGGCGGCCGGGGTCATCGCCGACGGCCCGCGGCAGGGCGAGCGGGTGGCCATCGACCCGGCCATCCCCGACAACACCTGCGAGCTGTGCCTGCGCGGCTACCGCAACCTGTGCACCGGCATCGTGTTCGCCGGCCACGGCGGCCAGGACGGGGCCATGCGCGAGCACCTGGCCTGGCCGAGCCACCTGCTGCCGCCGCTGCCCGACAGCATGTCCGACGCGGCCGGCGCGGTCCTGGAGCCGCTCGGGGTGGCCATCCACGCCAGCGACCTGGGCCACCTGCACCTGGGCGGGACGGCCGCGGTGGTCGGCTGCGGGCCCATCGGCCTGCTGCTGATCGAGGTGCTGCGGGCGGCCGGCGCGGCCTCGGTGGTGGCGATCGAGCCGCTGGCCCACCGCCGCGAGGCCGCGCTGGCCCGCGGCGCGGACGCGGTGCTGGACCCGGCCGAGCTCGGCGACCCCCCGGCCGCGGGCAGCAGCCCGGTGCTGCGCGCCGTCGTCGGCGACCTAGGCGTGGACGTGGCCTTCGAGATCGCCGGGACCGACGGCGCGGTGCAGCTGGCCATGGCCGCGGTGCGGCCCGGCGGGCGGGTGGTGCTGGGCGGCATCCCCGGCGACGACTGGACCCGCTTCCCGGCCTCGGTGGCCCGGCGCAAGGGCCTGACCATCGCCATGGTCCGCCGGATGAACGACGTCTACCCGCGGGCCATCGGGCTGGCCACGGCCGGGAAGGTCGACCTCGACTCGGTGGTCAGCGACCGGTTCCCGCTGCTCAAGGCACCCGAGGCGTTCGCCACCGCGGCGCGCCGGGATGGCCTCAAGGTGGTCATCGAGCCCTGATGCCGGGCCGGGCAGGGAGAATAGCCACGTGATCTACATCGACCAGGAGCGGTTCGACGAGATGGTCGCGCGGGCGTGGGACGGGCTGCCCGAGCGGTTCGGCGACGAGATCAAGAACGTGGCCATCACGGTGGAGCACGGGGCGGGCCCGCCTGGCCTGCTCGGGCTGTACCGGGGCATACCGCTGACCCAGCGAGGCCAGGGCTACGCCGGGGTGATGCCCGACGTCATCACGATCTACTACCGGGCCATCTGCTCGATCTGCGACACCGAGGAGCAGGTGGCCGAGCAGGTCCGCCGGACCGTGATCCACGAAGTGGGGCACTACTTCGGCATCGACGACGCGAAGCTGCGGGAACTGGGCTGGTGACACGCCCGCCCGCGGAGGGCGGCCCCGGATCCCGCGATGGTGTTTAATGGGAGGCGGTTGACGTCGAAATTCGTGCTCGTGTCATAGCGCCTGCGAACTTCTGACAGCGGGCGCCGTGAGTGGCAAGTGCAGTCTTGCAGGCCGGCAGGCGGTCGTAACAGCCCGGGTTCCGCGAACGCGGGACGCGAAGATCTTTCATCCGGGAGAACGCATGCCTGAAGGCACCGTCAAGTGGTTCAACGCCGACAAGGGCTTCGGATTCATCCAGCCCGACGACGGCACCCCTGACGTGTTCGTCCACCATTCCGCTATCCAGGCTGACGGTTACCGCAGCCTGGCCGAGAACCAGCGCGTCGAGTTCACCGCGAGCCGGGGTCAGAAGGGCCCGCAGGCTGACGAGGTGCGCCCGATCTAGACGCCGTGCACCCCGCCCAGCCGGCCGTCCCCTGACGCGGGCGGCCGGTCGGGTAGGCTGCGAGCACACGCTATATCGTGAGGCACGGCTATCAGGGCCGTGCCGGTCGTATTTCGCGCAGATCCGGCGAATCTGGTTCCCACGGACGTGGTGGCCTCGGCATATGCGGCCATCCCAGTCCGAAGGATTAATCTTTGACCGTCCTGCCTCTCGACCGGCCTGCCTCCGGCCAGCCGCGCCACCGCCGGCCCGGCCGCCCGGCCCCGGTCCTGCCTGTCCGCTCGTTTGCCGACTCGTTTGCCGACCTCGGCGTTCCCGCGCCGGTGGTGACCGTGCTGGCCGAGGCGGGCATCACCACGCCGTTCCCGATCCAGGCCGCCACCCTGCCCGACACCCTGGCCGGCCGCGACGTGCTCGGCCGCGGCCAGACCGGCTCGGGCAAGACGCTCGCGTTCGGCATTCCCCTGGTAGCCGCCCTGGCCGGCGGTTACACCCTGGCCGGCCGGCCGCGCGGGCTGGTCCTGGTCCCGACCCGCGAGCTGGCCAATCAGGTGCACGCCGTCCTGCTGCCGCTGGCCCGGGCGCTGGGGCTCAGCGCCGTGACCATCTTCGGCGGCACTCCGCAGCGGCCGCAGGTGGCCGCCCTCCAGGCTCGCGCCGACATCGTCGTTGCCTGCCCTGGCCGGCTGGCCGATCTGATCGAGCAGGGCCACTGCCACCTGGGTGACGTGGAAGTCAGCGTGCTCGACGAGGCCGACCACATGGCCGACCTGGGGTTCCTGCCGGTCGTGCGCAGGCTGCTGGCGGCGACGCCGCCGGAGGGACAGCGGATGCTGTTCTCGGCCACCCTCGACAACGACGTTGACGTCCTGGTCCGGCGCTTTCTGAGTCATCCCGCGGAGCACGCCGTGGACACGGCGGCCCGGCCTGCTCCCATCGTGCACCACGTGCTGACCGTCGCCCCGGCGGATCGCGTGAGCGTGGTCGCCGAGCTGGCCGCCGGGCAGGGCCGCACGCTGATCTTCACCAGGACCAAGCATGCCGCGCGCAAGCTGGCCGGGCAGCTGGCCGCGGCCCGCATCCCGGCCGGGCAGCTGCACGGCAACCTGGCCCAGGGGGCACGGCAGCGCAACCTCGAGTCGTTCGCGACCGGTGAGGTGCGGGTGCTGGTAGCCACCGACATCGCCGCCCGCGGCATTCACGTGGACGGCATCGACCTGGTCATCCACGCGGACCCGCCGGCCGAGCACAAGGCCTACGTGCACCGCTCGGGGCGGACGGCGCGGGCCGGCGCCAGCGGCGTGGCCGTCACCGTGCAGACCGCCGGCCAGGCGCCTGACGTGAGCGCCATGATGCGCCGCGCGGGCGTGATCCCGCTGCGCGCCACCGTGCGCCCGGGCTCCGAGCTACTGCGCTCCATCGCGGGCCCGCCCGCTGACCGGAGCGCGCTCCCCGCGCGGCCCGAGCGGCCGGCGGTGGCCATGACCGGAGGCAGCGCCGCCCCGGCCACCGGCCGGGGCGCGGCCGCCATGTCGGCCGGCTTCCGGGGAAGCCGACGACGCTGACCCAGCCGACCGTTGGCGCGGCCAGCGACACCCCCGCGGCCCGGGCCGCCGGGCCAGGCGCGGCCATCGAGCCGTCCGCCGTCCGGCGAGGCAGCGACTACGCCGAGTTGTCCCGGCGGCTGCGGAGCGCCGGCCTGCTCCGGCGGCGGCCGCGCTACTACACCATCAAGATCGCGGTGAACCTCCTGCTGCTCGCCGGCGGGTGGGCCGTGTTCGGGATCCTGGGCCGGTCCTGGTGGCAGCTGCTGGTCGCCGTCTTTCTCGCGGTGATGTGCACCCAGACCGCGTTCATCGGGCACGACGCGGGGCATGGCCAGATCACGCGCTCCCGGCGGGCCGGCGACCTGATCGGCCGGATCCACGGCAACCTGCTGACCGGGCTGTGCTACGGATGGTGGACGACCAAGCACAACCGGCATCATGCGCACCCCAACCAGGTCGGTCACGATCCGGACATCGTCAGCAAGGCGCTCACGTTCACCACGGACCAGGCGGCCGCCCGGCGGCCGGCCGGCGCCTGGGTGGCCCGGCATCAGGCGTGGCTATTCTTCCCGATGCTGCTGCTGGAGGGGCTCAACCTGCACGCGGCCGGGGTCCGGGCGGTGCTCGGGCGCCGCCGGATCAAGCTGCGGCTGACCGAGGCCGCCCTGCTGGCGCTGCACATCGCCGTCTACCTCACGGCGGTCCTCGTGGTGCTGTCCCCCGTGCAGGCGCTGGCCTTCGTGGCCGTGCAGCAGGGCCTGTTCGGGCTCTACATGGGCTGCTCGTTCGCGCCCAATCACAAGGGCATGCCGATCCTGGCCCAGGACGAGAGGCTTGACTACCTCCGCGGTCAGGTGCTCACCTCGCGCAACATCCGCGGCGGCTGGCTCACCGACTTCGTGCTCGGCGGGCTCAATTACCAGATCGAGCACCACCTGTTTCCCTCCATGCCACGGCCGACCCTGCGGCGCGCCCAGGCGCCGGTGCGCGGGTTCTGCGCGGAGCTCGGCATCCCTTACACCGAGACCGGCCTGCTGGACTCCTACGGGCAGGTGCTGGGGCACCTGCGCGCCGCCGGCCAGCCGGCGGGGGAACTGGGCTGGTGAGAACGGGATTCGCAGGTGAATAGGAGCCGATTCGGCCCCCAGGATTGCTTCGCTGGCAGCATAATTTGAGTTGATGACTCCCTATCGCCCGGCGCCCCGGCGCCCCCTTCCGGGCAGCCCGTTCAATACCCCCGTCGCCACGCCTCCGGTCGAGGACTACGCGGCGGGTGACATGGTCACCCACGACAAGTACGGTCTGGGCACGGTTACCGGCGTGGAGGAGGGGATCGCCGTGCGCGTCGACTTCGGCTCGCACGAGCGGCGCCTCAGCACGCCGTGCGCCAAGCTGACCAAGCTGTGACCTAGGCGGACGCGAGCGTCCGCGGAGCGGGTTACAGCTTCGGGAACAGGCGGTCGGGCCGCTCGCCGTGCTCGAACACGTCGCTGGCCGGGCCGACGATCAGCGGGTCGGGCACCCCGACGACCTCGCGGTCCTTGTCGGTGTAGTCGAGGCCGTGCAGCACGTAGCGCAGCGCCCCGATCCGGGCCCGCTTCTTGTCGTTGCTCTTGATCACCGTCCACGGCGCGTCGGCCGTGTCGGTGTAGAAGAACATGGCCTCCTTGGCCTCGGTGTAGGCGTCCCACTTGTCCAGCGACTCCAGGTCGGTGGGGCTCAGCTTCCACCGCCTGACCGGGTCGGTCTCCCGCCGGGCGAATCGCCTGCGCTGCTCGCCGCGGGACACCGAGAACCAGAACTTGACCAGGTGGGTGTCGCTGCGCACCAGCATCCGCTCGAATTCCGGGGCCTGGCGCATGAACTCCATGTACTCGGCCGGGGTGCAGTAGCCCATGACCCGCTCGACCCCGGCCCGGTTGTACCAGGAGCGGTCAAACAGGACGATCTCCCCGGCCGACGGCAGGTGCTCGACGTAGCGCTGGAAGTACCACTCGGTGCGCTCGCGCTCGGTGGGCTTCTCCAGCGCCACCACCCGTGCGCCGCGGGGGTTGAGGTGCTCGGTGAACCGCTTGATCGTGCCGCCCTTGCCCGCCGCGTCCCGGCCCTCGAAGATCAGCACCACCTTCTGGCCGGTCTGCTTGACCCAGCTCTGCAGCTTGAGCAGCTCGATCTGGAGGGATCGCTTGATCTCCTCGTACTCGTGCCTGGTCATCTTGTGGTCGTAGGGATAGCCCTCGCGCCAGGTCTTCGAGTGGTGGCCATCGTTCTCCGCGACCAGCTCGGCCAGCGCATCCGGCTCGGGCGCGCTGGCCTGGCCGTCACCGGCCGTGCGGGCGGCATCCGGCCCGGACCCCCTTGTTGCCGATCCAGGATGATTAACATGGCCGTCTGAGCTCGTCATATCGCCATCATCACCTAGCCCGGCCCGGGGTCACTACCCCGGGCCGCTAGCTGAGGTGATGCAGGATGCTGGGCTTGGCCAGCGGCCAGCCGCCGCCGGCCAGCCGGGCGCGGACCCGGTTCACGTCGGCGTCGCTGGGCTTCTGGCTGGTCACTTCGCTGATCGCGGCCCGGATGGCCTGGGCCGACTCGGGGTCACTCGATGAGGCCAGCTCGTCGGCGATCTGGGCTACCTCGGCGTCGGTCAGCTCGCTGCCGAGCAGGGCGAACAGGGGGATGTAGTCAACCTCAGGCACGCCCTCGGGGTAACCCGCGCGCAGCCAGCTGATGATCGAGCTGAGGATCGGTGGCAGGGCCATGCGCTTGCGCCTCTCCGTTCGGATGCCCGGGCGGGCGTCCGGCCCGGGCACGAGGTCGTCGTTACTTGGGGGCGGGAGCGGGGTGACCCGACTGGTAGATGGCGTAGATGGACCAGCCGATGGCGGCCAGCACGATCAGGAAGCAGATGGCGCCGAGCACGATGCCGATCGGGCTGCCGCCGACGATGGCGTCGGAGTCAGCGTTGGCGCCCGCGGTCTTGGCCCGTGCGCCGCCGGGCAGCGCCAGGGTGCGCAGGCCGATGGCGAACAGGGCCGGGAGCCCGGCGCCCGCGATCAGGCCGTAGACCACGATCTGCCAGAGCGCCTTCCAGTTGATCCACGGGGGCGGCGGTATGGGTGCAGCCATCGTTGGTTCTCCGTCCCTGTCAGGCGGCCGCGGCGGGCTCGGGCTGCGCGGGCTGGCTGGGGTCAACCCCGCCGGTCCACTCGTTGTTGACGTTGTCGTGGCCCACTCGCGTCTTGCGGGACCGCAGGTAGATGAGCGTGGCCACGCCCAGCAGCAGGATCAGGTCGACGACCACTCCGGCGGTGTTGCCGATGGCGTTGGCCAGGGCGTAGGCGCCGGCCCCGACGACCGCGGCCGACGGCAGCGTGAAGATCCAGGCGGTGGCCATCCGCCCGGCCACGCCCCAGCGCACCTCGGCGCCCTTCTTGCCCAGCCCGGTGCCGATGATCGACCCGGTGGCCACGTGGGTGGTGGACAGCGAGTAGCCGAAGTGGCTGGACAGCAGGATCACCGCGGCCGAGGCCGACTCGGCGGCCATGCCCTGCGGCGGCTCGATCTCGACCAGGCCCTTGCCGAGCGTGCGGATGACCCGCCAGCCGCCCATGTAGGTGCCCAGGCTGATGGCCAGGCCGCAGGACAGGATGACCCAGAACGGGGCGCCGGCCCCGGTGGGCAGCGTCTTGTTCACGATCAGGGCCAGGGTGATGACGCCCATCGTCTTCTGGGCGTCGTTGGTGCCGTGGGCCAGCGACACCATGGAGGCCGACCCGATCTGGCCAATCCGGAAGCCGTGGCTGCGGGCACCCTGGCTGAGCTGCCGGCTGATCCGGTACAGCAGGTAGGTGCCGGTCGCGGCGACCAGGGCGGCGATGACGGGCGACAGCCCGGCCGGGATGATCACCTTGGCGACCAGGTCGCGCCACTGGACCGCGTGCCCGCCCGCGGCGGCCAGCGTCGATCCGATCACGCCGCCGATGAGGGCGTGCGATGAGCTGGACGGGATGCCGAGCAGCCAGGTCAGCAGGTTCCAGATGATGCCCCGGCCAGGCCGGCCGCGACCACGGTCAGCGTGACCAGGTTCGTCTCCACCAGGCCGCTGGCGATGGTGGCCGCGACGCTCAGCGAGAGGAACGCGCCCACCAGGTTGAGCACCCCGGACAGCGCGACCGCGACGCGCGGCTCGAGCGCCTTGGTGGCGATGGACGTCGCCATGGCGTTGCCCGTGTCATGGAAGCCGTTGGTGAAGTCAAATCCCAGAGCGGTGATGACCACGAGGACGAGGACAAAATCGTTCACGGCAACAGGTTCTTGGGCGACAAGTGCAGTTGTGAAGTAGGTAGACCAACAATCCGGCAATATGTCAGTAAACGAACCTGAATAGTTCACCAAAGGTTAAGTAATGCGGCACCCCTGGGACGGGTGAGACGTGAGATGCGCTGGGCTGTCGCTGGTGGTACGCGGCGGGCTAGACCACAGCGGGCCTTCGTTCCGTGATTACGGGGCCGGTTGATCCTCGCGCTAGAGGTCTGGCGCTAGAGGTCGACCGTCACCCCGGGCGCGGCCACGCCGAGCTCGCCGTCGTAGAGCGGCGCCGCCGCGGCCAGCGCGGTCTCCGGGTCGGTGCCCGGCCACAGGTGGGTCAGCAGCAGCCGCGCCGCGCCGGCCTCGGCGGCCTGCGCCGCGGCGCCGGCCGCGCTGGACATGTACCTTCGCGATTCGTCCGGGACCGGCCCGGCGTAGGTGGCCTCGGCCAGCAGCAGGTCGGCGTGCCGGGCCAGCGCCACCATCTCCGGGCTGGGCGCGCCGTCCCCGGTGTAGGCCAGGACCCGGCCGCCCGCGGTCAGCGCCACCCCGGCGTTGGGCACCCAGTGGGGCAGCAGCCGGGTCCTGGCCGTGAACGGCCCGATGCCCAGCTCCGCCCCGGCCTCGAACTCGCGCAGGTCGTATGCGTCCTCCAGCATGCCAGGTCCGTCCAGCGCCAGCACCGCGTCCAGCGCGCCGGGCAGCGCGTACACCGGCAGCGGCGGGGGCGGGCTGGTGTCCAGCGCCCTGGCCCGCAGCAGCGGGTTCAGATCGGCGCAGTGGTCAGGGTGGCCGTGGCTGATGAACACCGCGTCAACGTCCCTGGCCGCAACGTGTCCCAGCAGCCGGGGCAGCGCCGCGTAGCCCGCGTCGACCAGCAACCGGAACCCGTCGTGCTCGACCAGGAAGGCACTGCACGCCCCGCCCGCCTCCGGCCACGCGCCGCAGGCGCCCAGCACCGTAAGCCGCACGCGCCGGATCCTAGCCGCTGTGGCCCTGGGCCTGTCCCTGGCTGCCGTACCTGCGCACCAGGCGGTACCTGCGCACCACAGCCGTGCTGACGCCAGCGATGGCCAGAACGGCCCAGATCACGATCACCGCATCAACGACAGTGTTGTCGCCGCTACCGTTGTTGGCCAGCAGCGCCACCAGGCCGGTTATCGCGGCGCCGACCCCAATGCCGGCCCACACCGCCTGCCCCCTGGCCGACCCCGACGACTGCTCCAGCGGGCGGGAAGCTGGCCGGGGCGAGCCGAGCCGGGCATCGATCCGCTTGTCGATCTCCGCGCCGATCCGATCGACCAGGCCCTCTGCGACCGCGGCGTCATAGTCGCGGCCAAGTTCGCTATGCGCTGCCGCGGCGGCGGCGATATCGCTCCGGGTGCTTTGGTCCACGCCGTCACGATACATCTCAAAAACTGCGTGGTCTACGACTCCGGAACTGTGTCGCGACGGCTCGTGGCCCGCCGCGCCGCTCGGGTCACTCGCACCGCTCGGGTCACCTGGCTCACCAGGGTCGCTCGCGCCGCTCGGGTCACCTGGGTCACCCGCGCCGCTCGCGCCGCTCGGGTCACTCGGGCCGTGAGCACGACGAATGTGCCCGAGGAGTGCCCTGGCGGACCTCTCCCCCGGAGCCTGCGCAGCTCACAGGTGCGCGCGACGGGCGAGTCGGCCTGTAGGCCGGGTTCTGTGCACCCGCTTGCGCGGGCCGGCGGTCATCCATCTCCGGCTGCCGTTGCCGACAGTCTCTTGCGGTCTACCCGCGAGCTCGGGCGGGCCGCCCTCAGGCGCTCGCGCGAGCCCCGCTAAAGCGAGGCTCTTCTTGACCTTGCTCCGGGTGGGGTTTACCAAGCCGCCGCGGTCACCCGCGGCGCTGGTGGTCTCTTACACCACCGTTTCACCCTTACCGCCGGCCAGGCCGGCGGCGGTCTGTTTTCTGTGGCACTTTCCCGCGGGTCACCCCGGGTCGGCGTTACCGACCACCCTGCCCTGCGGAGCCCGGACCTTCCTCGGCGCCGCCCGTAACAGGCAGCGACGCGACCGCCCGGCCAACTCGCCCGTCGCTAGATCAAGGATAAGGGCCGGCGCGGCACCACCCGCCCGCGACAACCCCGGCCGTCATGATCAGGACCGTTTGACCCCCGTATTCCGGGGTCAAACGGTCCTGATCATGCCCTGCGCAGCCGCACTGATGGCCCTCTGGTGCTGCTCAAGGAGCACCAGAGGGCCACCGGTGATGTTCAGCTAGCGGATCAGGCCGCCGAGCAGGTCGCCGTACTGCTCCTCGCGCGACGCCGGGGCCGGCGAGGGCACGGGTACCGCCGGCGCCGGGGTCCGGCGGGTGGCGGTCGACTTGGGCCGGCTGGAGCTGGGCCGCGAGGCGCTGCGGCGGCTGGCGCCGGGCCGGGTGCTGGCCTTGGAGGCCGTCTGCGGCTTGGACGCGGCGCCGTTCGGGCCGCCGTTCCGGCCGTTCTTGGTCCCGCCGTTCCGCGCCGTGCTGGTGCTGGCCGTGCCGCCGTTCGGCTTGGCCGCCGTGCCGGTCCGAGCCGAGGTGCCGGTTCGGGCTGAAGTGCCGGTCCGGGCTGAAGTGCCGGAACGGGACGACGTGCCGGTGCGGGACGAGCTGCCGGTCCGGGCCGAGGTGCCGGTCCGGGCCCCGCCGCTGGTCCGGGACGACGTGCTGGTCCGGGCCGACGTGC
>Ga0102924_1003233_pt1 | contig 17167 bp, 15 predicted proteins | sample PaiPotPPM11metaG_FD_80116 | JGI IMG/M metagenome (GOLD analysis project Ga0102924, IMG submission 80116) | Iron sulfur acid spring bacterial and archeal communities from Banff, Canada, to study Microbial Dark Matter (Phase II) - Paint Pots PPM... ...
CCGCGCGGCCCCCGCACCATGGCCAAGGGTCGCAAGAATTACGTCGGCATCCAGGTCCGCGGCTTCGCCTGGGTCGACGAAGGAGTCGACCAGGTGCTCGACAATCTCCAGCACAAGGGCAACGTCAACACCGTCTGGGCCTACACCTTCGCCTACGGAGAGCAGCGCCTCCGCACCGGCGCCGGCTTCCCCGACCACGGTCATCCGCTCTCGGACGCGAACGCCGGAATCAACGCCGGCGCCCTCTACGATTACGACCTCAAGTATTTCCAGAACACTTCCGTCAAGGACTTCCGCATCTCCGGCTATGGCAAGTTCAACGTCATCGAAGCAGTCGCCCCCAAAGCCAAATCCCGCGGCATGGACTTCTTCGCCTGGGACCTCAACAACCCCAGCCTCACGCTCGCGCACACCGCGCCCAACTATGCCGCGCTCGGCGAGATCGACCTCAACGGCCGCCCCACCACCAACCCCTGCTTCAACAATCCCGACTACCGCGCCTTCCTCTCCGCCAAAATCGAAAGTCTCCTCATCGGCTACCCCGACCTCGTCGACGGCATCGCCTGGGGCTGCGAGCGCATGGGCCCGCTCGACAACATGATCGGCGGCAACGGAACCCCCACCTGCTTCTGCCGCTTCTGCCAGGCCAAGGCCCGCGACCTCGGCATCTCCGTCCCTCGCGCCCAGGAAGGCTACCGGGAACTCCTCGCGCTCTTCCACGCCACCGGGGACGCCGCACCGCTTGACGGTTACTTCACCACCTTCTGGCGCATTCTCCTCAAGTATCCCGAGATCCTCAGCTGGGAGACCCTCTGGACCGACAGCTTCCAGGGCGCGCAAGCCGAACTCTACGGCCTCGGCAAAGCTATCGCCCCGCAGAAGCCCTTCGGCTTCCACATCATGCAGAACATGACCTTCAGCCCCTTCTATCGCGCCGAAGAGGACTACACCCAGCGCAAGAACTACGCCGACTTCCTCAAGATCGCCACCTACAACAACGCCGGCGGCCCGCGCATGTCCGCCTACCTCGCCAACATGTGCCGCACCGTCTTCCACGACGGCACGCCCGCCGACCTGCTCCCGATCTACTACAAGATCATGAACTACCACGAAGCCCCGTACGACCAGCTCGCCTCCGCCGGCCTCTCACCCGACTACGTCTCCGTCGAAACCAAGCGCGCGCTCAAAGGCGTCGCAGGCGAGACCCAGATCTACCCCGGCATCGACATCGACGTGCCCATCCTCGGCAACGGTCCCAAGTCAGGCGACAAGAAGACCTCGCCCGACGACGTCAAACAGGCGCTTCAGGCCGCCTTCTCCGCCGGAGCCGACGGCGTCATCCTCTCCCGCGAGTACGTCGAAATGTGGACCGCAAACCTCACCGCCGCGGGCGACACGCTGAAAGAAATCTTCGCCGCCCAAGCCGCAAAGTCCTAGTCCCGCACACGAGAAACCCCGTACCTCGCGATCCTCCGCGCTGTACGGGGCACCCTCTTTGCCGATCCTCTACTTCGCCGGCTGGTTCGCGATGATCAAATTCTTGATCTTTGCGTAAGTCGCCGCGGGAACAATCCCTTTGCTCGTCAACTGGGTCTTGTTCGCATACGGCCGTCCCGCGATGATCTTCGCGGAGTATGCATCACCGACCCCTGGCAGCGCCTTCAGTTGGTCGGCCGTCGCGGTGTTGATGTCCACCAGCGCAGTCGCCGCCGCTGGTTTCGCGGCTGCAGGTTTCGCGGCTGTAGCCGGCTTCGGCGGCTGAGCCCCCATACCGCTCCCGAATCCCAATCCCAGAACCAGCGCCAGAACCGGCGCCACAAACCTGCTGCGCAAAATCCTCATTGAAACCTCCTCAGGCATTTCAGTTTCTTGCGGCCCATAAGCCCCAACGAGAGTACGCCATCCAAGCCACTTGCGGAAAGTCGCCAGTGGGACAGACAGAAAGTAAATCACAGATAAACGGGAGAGAACACAGAGAGCTTGCCGCCGGCAAAAACCCTCTGTGATCTCTCTTCCCATCTGTGTACTCTGTGATTTGTTTTCTTACGTGCTAGAACACCATCGGAACACAACTACTTCACCCCGGTGTGCTAGGAAGCTTCCGCGCCCTTTCCCCCGCACCAGCATCTATAAGTACAGAGACATGCCGCGCTCAGTTCCGCACCCCATCCGCAAACTCGGTCAACTCTACCGCCTGGTCCGCGAGAGCCACGAGCAACCTCTCCTCGGCGAACCTCAGCTTGCGCCCGCTGTATCCGCCGACGACACCGCCATCACCTTCATCGGACACTCGTCGTTCCTGATCCAGACCGCCGGCCGTGCCCTGCTCGTCGACCCAGTCTTCGCCACTCGTCTCGTCGTCCTGCGCCGCCAGCGCCGGCCCGGTCTGAGCATCCGCGACCTTCCGCCCATCGACGCGGTGCTCCTGACTCACGCGCACATGGACCACCTCAACCGCCCATCGCTCCGAGCCATCACCCGCGAGATGCGCCGCCGTAAACTTCCCGCGCCCATCGCCATCGTCCCCAACGACGTCGAAGACCTCGTCCGCTATCTCGGCTTCGCAGAGGTCCGTTCGCTCGCCTGGTGGGAGTCCACCGAACTCACCACCCCCACCGCCGCACCGATCCGCATCACCGCAACCCCGGCCCAACACTGGGGTGCGCGCGTCTTCCGCGACACCCACCGCGGCTTCGGCGGCTACGTCCTCTCCTCCCCCGAGTCACCCACCATCTACCACTCCGGCGACACCGCTTACTTCAAGGGCTTCGCCGAGATCGGCCGCCGCCTCCACCCCGACGTCGCGCTGCTGCCCATCGGGGCCTACTTCCCCGACAGCTACCGCGCCGTCCACACCAGCCCCGAAGACGCTCTCCGGGGTTTCCACGACCTAGATGCCGGCCTCATGATCCCCATGCACTACAACACCTTTCGCCTGGGCCGCGAACCCATGCACGAACCGCTGCCCCGTCTCCTGCATGCAGCCCGCGCCGCCGGCGTTCTCGATCAAGTAGTCCCCCTCGGCGAAGGTCGAAGCTGGATAGCCAGCGAAGCCGGCATCCCGGCAGCCGCCGTTGCTCCTGCAACTGCCCGCCGCTAGTCCCGCTTCGCAGCCCGATGCGCGATGATTGAGTCCTTGATCTTTGCGTATGCCTCCGCCGGCAGAATCCCCCGCGTCGTCAGCTGATTCTTCGCCGTGTACGGCCGCCCCGCGATCACCCGCCGCACATACGCATCGCCCATCCCCGGCAGTGCCTTCAACTCCGCCGCCGTCGCCGTATTGATATCCAGCAAATCCCCCGAAGCCGCAATCCTCTGCGCTAACGTCTGCTTCGGGATCCCACCCGAACCCACCGTCTGCGCCACTCCAACCGCGCCGCACACGCACAACAACACCGCGCCCACTATCCTTCGAACCGACATCACCTCTCCTGAATCGCTGCTCGCGCCAACAGGAAGCGCAGCGCCACCGCGCTACTTCTTCGAGAAGGACCGCAGCAGGATCACCATGTTCCACAGTTCATCCGGCTTCGAACGTCCACCATCGCCCGGCATCTTCCCTTTGCCGTCCTTGATGATCGTGAACAGTTCTCCGTCGGACATGTCTTTCAGCGAGGCCGGATCGGTGTAGTTCTTCAGCGTAAGCTGCATATCGGCAACCAGGTCGCCTTTGCCATCGCCGTTGGCCCCATGGCACATGGCGCAGTCATAGCCATACTGCTTCTTCGCCTTGGACTGGGATTCAGCCGTCGGCTTCACCGGATTCGTCAGTTGCGCGCCGGCCGCGGGTGCCGCCGCGGGCGCGGGAGTAGCAGCCGGGGGCGCGGGAGCAGCAGCCGGCTGCTCCTGCCCAAAGGCGAACGTTAGCAGCATCGGAAGGATCCATAAAGGCTTCAGCACACGAGCCTCCGCTCCTGTTTCTCGAAACGAAATCCTATGCCACTCCAGCGCCGATAGAAAGCATATTCGTCGCTGCCTATCGAATTGGCCGCACCCGCCGCATCACAGGACGCCGCCGGCATCCGCGTTGTAGCATGGTGTCCTCCTCTGGAGGTATCTCGATGCGACTGCGAGTCCTTGCCGTGGCAGCAATCCTCGTCTGGACAACATCGTCGGCCAACGCCCAGGAACCAGCCCCATGCGTCGCGGCTATTGGTGGCTCGATCGACTACGGCATCAATCCCATCAAGAATGCACCTTTCAGCGCGGTCGTCAAAACAACGTTTGAGCAGAAGCTCGTCGACGGCAATGCGATCCACTCCGTATCGCAAACTCGCCGGGCCCGCGACTCCGCCGGCCGCACCATGACGGAGACCGCTCAGGGATGTGAACGCACTCAGGACGGCCAATCCCATCCGCGCCTGAACATCAACGTGAACGATCCCGTGGCGAAGACCTTAAGCAACTGGCAAACCGGTGACCTGGGGCCGAAGGTGGTCCATGTGTTCCATACTGACCCGGTCCCGAGGCCCGCACCGCCACAGCAGCAGGTCGACTTGGCCCGACTCGCCCGGATACAGCCGGCCCGCAACCAGATCAAGACGGAGAAACTCGGCACCCGGACCATCAACGGCATCGAAACCGTCGGATCTCGCACCACTCAAACCATTCCCGCCGGTCAGGAAGGCAACGACCTCCCGCTGGTGATCGTCACGGAGACCTGGCGATCGCAGACCCTCGGCATCGTCTTGATGGCAACTCGCGACGATCCCCGCCACGGCAAGTCCACCTTCGAATACACAGAATTCAACCTCGGCGAACCCGACGCCCGCGACTTCTCGCTGCCTGCCGACTACAAAGTTCAGGAGGTTCATCCCAACCTGACCGAAGCGCAGTAAACCCGCCACTTCTGTGACCCAACGCACCGCAAAACCCCACCCGCCGGGAGCATAATAATCCTCGGAGGTCGTGCCATGGCCACCCATCCAGTTCCCGCCCTCAGCAGCATCCCGGCTCCAATCCCCCACGAAGTCCCCGTCCGCATCCCCCAGGTCGACCGCATCCTCGTACCCATCGACTTTTCCGAAGCCTGCACCGCCGCCTTCCTCCGCGCGGTCGATATCGCGAAGATCTACCACTCCTCTCTGGTGCTGCTCCATGTCATGACCCACCAGACTTCCAACGGCATGGCCAACATCCTCCCCGGCGCGCTGCTCAAACTCGAACTCGACCTCCAGGCCGACCTCCAGCACCTCGGCGACCTCGCCCGCGACCATGGCATCTCCTGCTCGACCATCCTCCGCAAAGGCCCCATCCTCGAGCACGTCTGCGACCTCCTCCACCACCAGTCCATCGACCTCCTCGTCCTCGCCACCCACGGTGGCCGCGGCATCCGCGGTGTCTTCCTCGGTTCTACCGCCGAGCGTCTCATTCGCCACGTCACCATCCCCGTCCTCACCGTCGGCTCCGCCTGCAATCAGCCCGACTGGAGCGAGCGCGGCGCCCGCCACATCCTCTTCGCCGGCGACTTCTGCCCCGAAACCCTTTGCGGCCTCTCCCTCGCCCTCGGCATCCGGCAAACCACCGGCGCGCGCCTCGCCGTCGTCCAGGCCGTCCCGCCCCGCACCCCACCAGAGAAACTTCGCGCCATCCGCCAGCAGATCGAGTCCATCGTCCCGCCCGGCACCGGCATCCACACTCCCACCGGCCCCATCGGCAGCACCGTCTGTGCACTCGCCCGCGAGTTGGACACCAGCCTCATCTCCCTCGGAGTCCACAAGCATTCCTTCGCCCGCGAACTCTTCGGCACCGCGCTCCTCGAAATCCTCCTCAACGCGCCCTGCCCGGTCCTCAGCGTCCGCCAGTGCGACTAGACGCCCCGTCTCATCTCAGCGGGCGACGCCCCGTCAGTTCTCCGACGGTCGCTGTACGCTGTCGATCACGAGCATCGTCACCGGCCCCTTTGTAGCCTTCAACTCCAGCCCCAACTGCTCGCGCACTGCGGTAAAGATGGACGGCCCCGCATCGTCCGACGGCACTGAGTGCCCCGCCTCATCCGTCGCTCCGGTCATGTCCGGCATCCACTCCAGATGAACCTGGTAGGCCTCCGTGAGTCCCGTCTTGTCGATGACGGTCCTCCCCAGGATGTTTGTTAGCGCCGCAATCAGTCCGGCCTGCGGATCACCTTCCGTCGCCATCGTGATCCCCACCCCAATCAACCTGCCCGTCGGCATCCCATTCAGCCGGCCATTCACCGCCACCTGCCAGTCGTCGCACCACACCGGCTTCACGACCGACGCCGGATCCGCATGCTGCTTCCACATATCGACGCAGCTCTCCGGCGGCTGCACCGGCATCTTCAGCCCGCCCTTCGCCACCGTCAGCTCATACACCGGCCCCACGCGTGTTTCGAGGTGCACCTTCAACTGGAACCGATCCTCCAGCAGCATCTGCAGCATCAGGTGAGCTCGGCGATCCGGGGGGCCCTTCGCCACCGGCACCATCAATCGCTCGCCCGTCGCCTCAATGTCATATCCGTCCGTTTTGATCCACGCCGGCCCGCCGGTCAACTGGTCATCCCGCGTCCAGTACGCATTCCGAATCAGGGCAATAACGGGCGTATTCGTCACTGTAATCCGGTCGCGCGTCATGATCGTCCTCGCCGGGCCGCCCCGCAAATTCTGCCGGATCGATGCCACCTCCACGTGAGGCCGCTCAGTCGCCGACGGAGAACCCGGCGTCCGTGCAGACTGCGCCACCAGTCCCGCCCCGCCCAGGCCAACCACCGCAGCCACAGCCAACACCCAAACCGCACCCAGCCTCATCCGTCGCTCCCTACGCCGCAGTCCGCAGAATACTCCGCACCTGCCCCGTCTGTGTCACTCCCTCGGCACCCTTTCCGTCACCCAGCCCTCCGAATTCAGATAAAGTGATCTAGTCGTTATCTGTCATCCTCGGCCGGGAAATCCTCGTCCGATTCCAGAGCCGAATGCTCCTCACTCGCCGCCATCTCGCGACCTGCACCTCCCGGCTCACTCTTCTCGCGATCCTTGTCGCCGCCCTCGCCGGCTGTCAGGGCATCTCCGGCATCCAGCCCGTATCCCAGGTCCGCGTCATCGACGCCTCCCCCGACTCCCCCGCTCTCGACATCCATCAGACCTCGCCCCAAAGCTCTCCCATGGCGCTCTACAACATCGGCTTCGGCACTGTCAGTTCGTACGTGCCCGTCACCGCCGGCGCCACCACCCACGCCGCCTACTCCGCCGGAACCCAGCAGCAACTCGCCGCCACGCGCGGCACCCTGGCCGCCGGCAGCCAGTACACCGTCCTCGCCGGCAACGTCGCCGCCAGCCTGCAGATGACCGTCCTCAAGGACCAGTCCTACCCTCCGCCCACCGGACAGGTCGCCCTACGCTTCCTGAACCAGGCCACTCGCACCGGCGCCGTCGACCTCTACCTCCTGCCGCCCGGCACGTCGCCCATCGCCGTCCAGCCCCTCGTCAGCGGAGCCATCTTCGGCGCCAACACCGGATATATCAACGCTCCCAGCGGCACCTATTCCATCATGGCTTACCCGTCCGGCACCGTCCCGCTCATCGCCGCCACGCCCGCCTATACGGGCAGCCAGGTCGCCTACCCCGCCGGCTCCGTCCGCACCATCATCCTCATCGACCCGCCCGCTCCCCAGCCCGACGACCCTCCCACCGCCCCTCGCACTCTCCAGATCATCACCGCCAACGACTACGACGCCGCCGCCAACTAGACGACGTCCATGGATCGTCTCGCGCGAAAAAGGCTTCCGGAGAAAATGTCGGCTACCTTAACCCGCCTGGAATCAGCATGTACCACTTTCGGTTCCCCCCACTCCCCCAACTAAGCCTTCCCAATTTGTTAAATCCACATCAAAATACACGGACATCGTTGCTGAAACCTTGGTTTTGGAGGAAAGCGTGCCATCTGCCCAGGATTTCGATTTCGAAGGTCTTTACGGGGTCACCGAGGAGCGTACCCTCAACTTCTGGACCACGAACCTGCAGGAAGCCATGGGCAGCGAGCGCTGGGCCCAGATCCGCGACTCAACCGGCGTCTACCTCGCCAGTGTCATGGGCCACTTCTGCCTCCAGCCCCTCGACCGCAACGAAATCCTCTCCCCCGACTACACTCCAGCGGACACCGACTTCCGCCAGTTCGCCGACCTCACCCAGATCGCCGAACTCATGATGCGCCAGCTCACCAGCGCCCGAAATCCCCTCTGGATGGAGTCCGCGGGCGCCCACATCCTCCTCTACGCCGGCTTCTTCCAAAGCCAGAATCGCGCCCGCCATAACATCGAGTTCTTCTCCACCATCGGCCGCGACTGCTACCTCATGGCCTCCGTCGGCAAGCGCGCCAAAATCATGCAGCAAATGGCCGAGGAATTCGGCCAATACCTCTTCTACCTCGCCAGCCTCCACCGACACCTCAACGAAAGCCGCTACCTCATCCGCCCCGAACAGTAGGCTTGGCCCACGAAGCGTTTTTGGGCGTAGCAGCGCGCTTCAGAGGATACTGAAAAACCTCAGAGCGACAGTCTTTCTGGAGTAGCAGCGCGCTTTAGCGCGCGGTATGACACTCACGAATCAACGAGGCTTTAGCCTCGGGTTTGCCGCCCAACCGCGACTACAAACCGAGTTACTGAACAGACCCTAGACCTTCGATCAGCGTTCGTAACCGCGCAACCGCGGTCCTGTGCCCATCGGAGCCCGTCACCGTGCTCTTGAGATCGGTGATGCGGTATCCCTTGTAACCGAAGGCCGCCAGATGGGCCTCGATGGCCTTGACGCTCGCATTCAATTCCCTCAACTGCGAGGCAATCTCCTGAAATATCTCTTTCGTGCAGGCGCAGTTTTCGCTCATAACTACTCGTTTCCAAAAAATGACGAATTGAGGAGCCGGCATTCGGCAAGGGGATTCGGCGTACACACCCTGTCTCAGCGCTACCGGACCATTGATAGATTATAAAAGAATTAAATTGATTCGTCCGTTCGATCCAGCCTGAAATCTCGGCACCCGAAGCGCCTCCGGCATACCCGCCAAGCCCTTACAAGATCAATTCTCGAAATTGCCGCTCCGGGCGCTGTCAAGCCCCAAACCCACCCAACGCACTCATCCTGAACGAAATAGAGTTGTCCGTTGAGATATGCCCCATCGGCTAGAATAATAATAGGGGAGTAATTGAAATTTTCCTCCGCTCTGGACGTTCTTGATTCGAGACGATCCGGCGTCGTTTGTCTATACTTCCGCGTATATACAAACACGTAAGTAGTTCTATCTTTGGCAGATGCTTTGATATACCCCCCCGGGGGGTATATCCCCTGAGGACACCGCTTGCCGACTGAGACCATTCCGACCGCCGACCTGAAGCAGCTCGCCGCCGACGTCGTCGCCCGCGCCCTCAAGGCCGGAGCCACCGACGCTGAAGCCGTCGTGTACGAGGGCGACGAGTTCGGCGTCAAAGTACGCCTTGGCCACGTCGAGACCCTCAAGGAATCCGGCTCGCGCGCCATCGGTCTCCGCGTCTTCATCGGCCAGAGAACCGCCAGCACTTCCTCGTCCGACTTCGCCTCCGACTCCCTCGAACGCCTCGTCTCCGGCGCCGTCACGCTCGCCCGCATCACCTCCGAGGACCCCTTCGCCGGCTTGCCCGAGTCCTTCGCCTTTGGCCAGCATGACCCCGCCGACCAGCACCTCTACTTCGACGACGTCAACGCCCAGGCGCCGGCCGACCGCATCGAGGTCGCCCGCATCTGCGAAGCCGCCGCCCTCGCCTACGATCCCCGCATCCAGAACTCCGGCGGAGGCGACTTCGACGCCGCCACCTCGCACAAGATCCTCATGAACTCGCGCGGCTTCATCGGCGAGTACCGCCGCTCCTACTGCAGCTTCTCCGCCCAGCCCATCGCCCACGACGACAAGGGCAACATGCAGCGCAACTACTGGTACTCCTCCTCCCGCACCACCCACCTGCTCGAAGACGCTGTCTCCATCGGCCAGGAAGCCGCCCGCCGCACGTTACGTCGCCTGGGTGCCCGCCGCGTTCCCACCCAGCAGGCTCCCGTCGTCTTCGCTCCCGAAATTGCCCGCGGCATTATCGGCAATATCTTCGAGGCGGCCAATGGCGACGCCATTTACCGCCACGCCACCTTCTTCGACGGCAAGCTCGGCGAGCGCGTCGCCGGCAACAATGTCACCGTAGTCGACGACGGCACCCTGGTCTTCGATCGCCCCATCAACCTCAACCGCCTCTACGGCGGCGACCAGGCCGGCACCTACCTCTACGAGGGCGGCGTCGACCCCGGCCTTGACCCCGCCCTGGTCATCGACGGCAACGACACCGGCTCGATCCGCATCGGCGGCTTCGGCACCTCGCCCTTCGACGGCGAAGGCCTGCCCACCCGGCGCACCGTCCTGGTCGAAAACGGCATCCTCAAGAACTACGTCATGAACACCTACACTGCGCGCAAACTTGGGCTCGCCTCCACCGGCAACGCCTCGCGCTCGCTCGCGTCCAACCCCGGCATCGGCGCCGGCAACTTCTACCTCGCCCCCGGCCAATTCTCCCCGGAGCAGATCATCGCCGGCGTCCCCAACGGCCTCTACGTCACCGAGGTCATGGGCTTCGGCGTCAACCTCGTCACCGGCGACTACTCCCAGGGCGCCGCCGGCCTTTGGATCGAGAACGGCGAACTCGCCTACCCCGTCGAAGAGATCACCATCGCCGGCAACCTCAAGGACATGTACCAGAACATCACCGCCATCGGCAACGACCTCGTCTTCCGCTCCGCTGCCGCCGCCCCCACCCTAAGAATCGACGGCATGACCATCGCCGGGAGCTAATGTCGGAATAGCATCGTTCCACAACGGGCAGGTCCCAAGCGGTGCGTCACCTCTGGGCCAAGCCCGCATGTCGCCTTTGTCCCCCCTCATCCCACCCAACACGTGTGTCCCAAATCACAGCCTCTCGCGGCCACACTCCTTACAATGGAACCAAGAGGAGAGCTGTGCCCAGCGTTGCGTCCAGCCTTGGACCGGACCTGGAGCCTGCCCACTCAGGGTGAAGGATGGAAAACTCGAGACAAAAAATGTGCCGTTCAGGCGCGTCTGCTGTACGAGCGCCGTCGCCATATATCCAGGTCGAATCAACCCGAATCAATTCCGAATCCCGGTTCGAATCTAAGCCTTTTAGAAGTGAAATCTTAGAATCAAGAGGCGGGGGGAGGGGGGAGGGTGCCCGCCCTGACCGGCGAGACGCTGGCATTCCTCTCCCACTTGGAATACAAAGGCACATGCTTTCAACGCGCCTTCTTCGTGTCCTCGCCACGGTAGCGCTCTCCGGCACCGTCACAGCGCAGATTCCCGGCCAGACCACGCCGCAGCCGCCAGCCGCCGTCGTCACGCAGTCCACCACCGGCTTCGACGCGACCCTCGGCACCGAGACCATGCGCGTCACCGTCTGCACCGACGCCGCGATCCACGTGGTCACACACCCGCAGGCCACCGACGCCACGCTCGCCCAACCCTGGCTTCTTCCCGCCGCGCAATCCTGCCCGGGCGCGCACTTCGACTTCGCTCAGGACGCGAAGAACGCCACGCTGAAGACCGCCGCCGTCACCGTCTCACTCTCGCTCGCGCACGGCAACCTCACCTTCTCGACGCCCGACGGCAAGAGCTTCCTCCGCGAAGGCAGCAACGTCCCGCGCACGTACACGCCCGTCACGTTGAACGGCCAGCCCACTTACAACATCGTCGACCGCTTCTCACCCGACGCCACCGAAGCCATCTACGGCCTCGGCCAGCACCAGGGCGGCCTCTTCAACTACCGCGGCGCCACCGTCGAACTCGCGCAGAACAACACCGACATCGCCATCCCCGTGCTGGTCTCCACCCGCGGCTATGGCATCCTCTGGAATTCCGCCAGCGAGACTTATATGGACAACCGCTTCCCGCTTGAGATCAAGTTCTCGACCCTCAGCGGCAACGGCGCCGACTACTTCGTCCTCTACGGCCCCGAGTTCGACCAGATCGTCCACCAGTACCGCGCGCTCACCGGCCACGTGCCCATGCTGCCGCGCTGGTCCTACGGCTTCATTCAGTCCAAGGACCGCTACATCTCGCTCGACGAAATCCAGTCCATCGCCACCCGCTACCAGACGGAACACATCCCGGTGGACACCATCGTGCAGGACTGGTTCTGGTGGAAGAACGAAGGCGACCCCATCTTCAACAAGAACTACCACGACGTCCCCGCCGACCTCGCCAAGCTCCACGCGCAGCACATCCACACCATGATCTCCACCTGGGGCATGATGGACCCCGCCGCCGAGACCTTCAAGAAGCTCGACGCCGAGCACCTGATGCTGAAGGACGCGCACGTCTACGACGCCTCCAGTCCTGAAGGCCGCAAGATGTTCTGGGACAACCTCGACGGTCCGCTCTTCGCGCAGGGCTGGGACTCCTTCTGGCTCGACTCCGCCGAACCCGAGGAGTACTTCCCGCATCTCGGCGACGCCATCCTCAACACCCGCACCATGGCCATCGGCAACGGCGCCACCTACACCAATGTCTACCCTCTGCTGCACAACGAAGGCGTACAGGATAACTGGCGCAAGACTACCGATCAGAAGCGCGTCTTCCTGCTCACCCGCTCCGCCTTCCTCGGATCGCAGCGCATCGGCGGCACCGTCTGGTCCGGCGACGTCTACCAGAGCTTCTGGGCGCTCTCTCGCCAGATACCCGCGGGCCTCAACTACGCACTCTCCGGCCTGCCCTACTGGACCACCGACGCCGGCGGCTACCATCCACTCGGCGACACCACCAGCCCCGAGTACCAGGAGCTCTATGCCCGCTGGTACCAGTTCGCCACCTTCTGCCCCATCTTCCGCACCCACGGCCACCGCCCCAACAACGAGCTGTGGAGCTACCCGCTGGTCGAGCCGGCACTGATCACCTTCGACAAGCTGCGCTACCGCATGATGCCCTACCTCTACTCACTCGCGTGGCAGGTCTCGGCCAACGACTACACCCTCATGCGCCCGCTGCCCATGGACTTCCGCGCCGATCCCGCCACCTGGAACAACGCCACGCAATTCATGTTCGGCCCCGCGCTGCTGGTCAACCCGGTCACCGAAGCCGGAGCCACCAGCCGCCGCGTCTATCTGCCGGCCAACACCACCTGGTACGACTTCTGGACCGGCGAAAAGCTGACCGGCGGCCAGCACGTCGAAGCCCCCGCACCGCTCGATCTCCTTCCGCTCTATGTCCGCGCCGGCTCCATCCTGCCGCTCGGCCCCGAAGAAGAGTACGCCGACGAAAAGCCGAACGGCCCCATCGAACTCCGCATCTATCCCGGCGCCAACGGCAGCTTCACCCTCTACAACGACGAGGGCGACAACTACGACTACGAGCACGGCGCACACGCCACCACTACGGTTACATATTCCGACGCCGACCATACCGTGACCGTCGCCGCGCGTCAAGGCACCTACCCCAACATGCCCGGCGACACCACCTTCCACCTCGTTCTCGTCCATCCCAATCACGGCACCGGCGAAGCGACCTCGACTGCAGACCGCACCATTACTTACACCGGCTCAGAACTCAAGGTGAAGATGAATTGACTACTGCCCGGGAATCTTCGCGTACGACGTGTCCCAGTGCGCCAGGATGGTGTGCAACACCGTACTTCCGCACAGCCACGCCGACTCGAACGCCACCATCTCGCCCGGATGCCGCGTGCTGGCCGACTCGATTGCCGTCTGTCCAGACCGCTGTTGCGAGAAATTACTTCCTGAGCGCAGGATCATCACTCGCTCTCCATCGACGCGATGCATCGCCTCCAACCGCCGAATCGCCGCCATGAACGCCGAGTCTTCCATCTCGGTCATCGCAAACGTGCCCTTGCCGCCCGTGAACAGCTTTACCCAGTCGCGCGCGAACTGCGTCATCACCGCTCCGTGCCAGAAGACGTCGGACGACAGGCTGTCGCCCATCAGCACAAACGGCGGCCGCTGCGCATTCGGAAAGCCCGTGAACCCCGCGCGAAACTCGGCCAGTTTCGGATCATCGACCAACTTCAAATCCTTCGTCTGCGCAAACGCCCAGGCCGCCAGCTTCGCGTTCAGTGGAAACAGGTCGGCCTTCACCCGCTCTTCGCGCAGCGGCCCCTGCGAGTTCAGACCGTGCGCCCCACTCACATAAAATCCGTAAGGCCAATCCGCCGGCGCCTCCCGCGAATCGATCTCGTGCGAAATATCATGTACCGCATAGCTGGCCCACGCCGCCGAACCAACCGACGCCACCAGCGGATCGACCCCCGCAATCCCGTTGATCAGAAAATACGCGTGCGTCAGATCGAATCGCGAATCCAGCCCCAGCGCCATCATCGAAGCGGTCGCATTCACGAGCGCTTCGCCGCTCACCATCCCCAGAATCGTGTGCTCCTTGTTCGTTCGCAGCGGATGCACGCCGCCGGGAAAGTCGACCACCTCATCCAGATGCTCGCGCTCCACCCAGTACTGAAATTCACCCGGAGCGTCGCCCGTATCCGCACCCACCTCGAACGTCACCACGATGACAGCGCGTACAGGCCACGGCTTCTGCTGCGCTGGCAGAGTCATCGCAATGAATAGAAAAAGACTCAGGACGCAACCGAAACGCATGCGCATGGGGACTCCTTTGGAAATCGTTGGGGACACTTCCAAAGTAGCACGCATGCCACCGGCCCCATCTACAATCCTCTTTGATGGCCGGGTCATTCCACTTCGAGCACTCCGTCTCCTTCTCACCGGAGACCGCATCCGAAATCCTGCGCGCGATTCCCACACTTCCCGGAGTCTTCGCCCTTCACGGCCCGCGCGCCGAAGACCAACCTTACCTCACCCGCGCAGCCGACCTCCGCCGTCGCATCACCCGCATCCTCGCGCCGCCCGACTCGCAGTCCAAGCGCCTGAACCTCCGCGACCGTGTCGCCCGCATCGACTACACCGTCACCGGCTCCGAGTTCGAATCCACCCTCGCGCTCTACCACGCCGCCGCAACCGTCTTCGGCCTCGACGAAGCCCGCCGGCGCCTCAAACTCCGCACACCGTTCTTCCTCCGCTTCACCGCCGAAAATGCCTATCCGCGCGTCTACTCCACCAACCGCCTCTCGAAGCGCGCCCTCGCCAACTACTACGGCCCGTTCCCGTCGCGCGCCGCCGCCGATCGCTACTGCGACGCCGTCCTCGACCTCTTCAAACTCCGCCGCTGCGTCGAAGACCTCGCGCCCTATCCCGAGCATCCCGGCTGCGTCTACGGCGAGATGAACAAGTGCCTCGCCCCCTGCAACCAGGCCTGCACACCCGAAGGAGCCGCGGCGTACTCGCATGAAGCGGATCAGGTCAAGCGCTTCTTCGACACCCGGGGCGAGAGCATGATTGTCGACATCAGCCTAGCCCGCGAGGAAGCCTCGAACGCCCTCCACTTCGAGCGCGCCGCCGAACTCCACGCCCAGTGGCACAAGGTCAAAGCCGCGCAGTCCCTCGCCGACGAGCTCGTCCAGCCCATCCCCAATCTCCGCGCCGTGATCGTCCAGAAAGCGACGCAGGGAACAGAGAGCGGAGAACAGGGAATAGATGACTCGGCCGCGGTCTTCCTCCTCCACTCCGGCTGCCTCATCGGCCCGGCACGCCTCTCCACCCTCGGCGTCCGCGCTGTCAAGGAGCAGACCTCCGTCGGCAGCTCCCTCTTCGCCCAGCCCCTCATGCTCCAGGCCATCCCGCTGGAAGACTCGCCTGCGACAACGCCGGTCATCCTGAGCGAAGGGCGCAGCCAAGAGTCGAAGGACCCCGACAAGTCCAACCCCGCCACCAATGCTCCACCCCTTTCGGCCACAGACCCAACTCCACTCACCCTCAGCCCCGAACTCCGTGCCACCACCCTCATCGCCGCGCTCGAACAGCAAGCCTCCACCCCCACCGACATCGCCACCCTCAGCGACCACCTCTCGCTCCTCCGCCGCTGGTATTACCGCCCCGAAAAGCAGCGCGCCGGCGAAGTCTTCTTCCCCAACATCAACCACGAGTGGCCCATCCGCCGCATCCTCAACGCCTCCGCCCGCGCCGCTCTCGGCGACCCCAAGCCGATGTCCGACACCCAGCGCGACCTCGCCCAGCGCAACTCCGCCGAGCCCGAACTCCAACCCACCCGCACCAAAGTTCTCCACGCCGGCCGCCCCGACGTCGAACGCGAAGTCCCCGTCATCGACAAGCCACCCACCTTCAAGAGCCGCCGCAAGTCCCAACCCACCGAGCCCCGCTGATACACTTTCCCCAGCGCACCTCGAACCTAGTACCTAGCACCTGGCCCCATGATCGATCTCTGCTTCTCCATCCTCGCCTCTGACTTCGCCCACCTCGCCGACGAGGTCGCCGCAGCCGAGCGCGGCGGCGGCACCATCGTCCACGTCGACGTCATGGACGGCCACTTCGTCCCCAACATCACCTTCGGCCCGCCCATGGTCAAGGCGTTGCGCCCCATCACCAAGCTCCCCCTCGACTGCCACCTCATGATCGAGGAGCCCGACCGCTACATCACCGCCTTTTCCGAGGCCGGAGCCGACATGATCTCCGTCCACCAGGAAGTCTGCCGCCACCTCCACCGCACGCTGGAGAGCATCATCGAGTGCAACGTCCTCCCCGGGGTCGTCATCAACCCCGCCACCCCGGTCGAGACCCTGGTGGAAGTCCTTCCAATGGTGCACTATGTGCTCGTCATGAGCGTCAATCCCGGCTTCGGCGGCCAGCAATTCCTGCCGCTCGCTGTGGACAAAATCGCCCACCTCGCCGAACTCCGCGAGGCTATGGGCCTGAATTTCCGCATCGAAGTCGACGGCGGCGTCGCTCACGACACGGTCGGCTCCGTAGTCCAAGCAGGAGCCGAGATGCTTGTCGCCGGTTCTGCCGTCTTCGAAAAAGGGCGCACCGAACACAACGCCGCCGAACTCCTGCGCATCGCCCGCGCTGCGGCTGCTGAACTCTAGCTCCCTGCACTCCTTTTGCCCTTGGCGCAACTCGTGCGATCCGCCCTTGCTCAAGGGAATTTCGTGCGCCCGACCGGCCCGCGCAATCCCCCGGATTGCTCTAAAATAGGAGGCAGCCCGCACACCGCCGAGTGCGCGCTCGCCCGCAGGTCAGTAAAGCGGCAGATGGAG
>Ga0102924_1003236_pt1 | contig 17158 bp, 13 predicted proteins | sample PaiPotPPM11metaG_FD_80116 | JGI IMG/M metagenome (GOLD analysis project Ga0102924, IMG submission 80116) | Iron sulfur acid spring bacterial and archeal communities from Banff, Canada, to study Microbial Dark Matter (Phase II) - Paint Pots PPM... ...
AACGTCAAGACGTCGGCCAACACCAAGAGAAATAGCGTGGCTTGCGCATAGATCGACGGCCCATCGAGCGCCAGCGCAAAGATCAACGGAATCGCGACGTCAAAATAGCCGGCCAACTGATTCGGCCCTTCGAGCGGCCCGGCAATGCGCGGTAATTCATGACCGTTGAGCCGCAGGAACGAGGGCGCGCCCAAGAATTCTTGCGACAATGCAAGCAGCGCGACAGCGGCTGCTACCACGATGCAGGCGGCCCGGATCACGGAAGTATCCGGATCGAGCCGATACGCCGCCACGATTGCGACAAACAGGAGCACGTATTCCGTGATCTTCAGCGTTTCGCGCGCGACCGGCACGTAATACGCGGCGTGCGCGACCGTTAGCAGCGTGGCTGCCAACAGCACCAAACCGGCAATCAGGATAATCCGCGGTCCGGACGATGCGAACGGCCGCAAGAATCCCGGGTGCGTTGCCAATCCCAGCAGCACTCCGAGCAGCGTCGCTTTCGGAAGCGTCACCGTCGTGACCCAAACGTCGCCGTACAGCGCGAATGGTTGCACGAGGATCAGCAGCACGATTCCATAAGCCGGACGGCGCATCGCGATCAGGGCCCCGGCTGTAAAGAGCGCGGCATATGAGATGGCCGCGAATGCATCGGGAAAGACGTGCGTCGTCACGCGGCGGGCTTCGCTGCCACCGTCGCGAAACCCGGGCGCATGGATGAAACGGCGATGCGGCATTGCATCGAACGCAAACGTGACGGCAAGCCGCTTTCGGCGAGCGAGTGGGATGCGATCGTCGACGGATTCATGGAAGGCCGCATCGACGAAGCGCAGATGGCCGCTTTATTCATGGCGTGCGTTTGGCGAGGCATGACGTTCGAGGAAGCGCACGCACTGACCGACGCCATGGTGCGCAGCGGCGAAACGGTCACCTTCGATCGCAGCCGGGGCATCATCGTCGACAAACATTCCAGCGGCGGCGTCAGCGACATCATTTCGCTCGCGGCCGTGCCGCTTGCCGCCGCGTGCGGCGCGCGCGTCGCGAAACTCTCCGGCCGCGCACTCGGCCACACGGGCGGAACGATCGACAAGCTCGAGGCGATTCCAGGTTTTAACGCCGCGCTTTCACTGGACGCGTTCGTTCGGCAAGTCGAGCGCGTCGGCTGCGCGATTGCGGCGCAGACGCAAGCGCTCGTTCCGGCGGATAAGCGCATCTACAATTTGCGCGACCGCACCGGCACGGTGCCCTCGATGGGATTGATCGCCGCGTCGATCGTCTCAAAAAAAATCGCCTGCGGCGCGCACGCGATCGTGTTCGACGTCAAGACCGGCCCGGCGTCCTTCACACCCGAGCCGGACCAAGCTCGCGAACTTGCGCACTGGGTCGTCGAGATCTGCAAGGGCTTCGGACGTAAGGCGATCGCGTTCGTCACCGACATGCATCAGCCGCTCGGGCGAACCGTCGGCACCGGCATCGAAATCGTCGAAGCTCGCGACCTCTTGCGCAGTTGTCATCCTGAGGTATCGAAGGACCCTGAGGTAACCCTTCGACACCGCTCAGGACAGGCTCCGGGGCGGGGAACGGAGCTGACGCTCAAAATTACCGCCGCACTCTTGGACGCATCCGAGATCGCGGGCGGCGAAGAGCGCGCGCGTCAGGCTTTAAACGATGGCAGCGGTTACGCCAAACTCGTCGAGATGGTCGAGGCTCAGGGCGCTTCGCGCAGCGCGCTCGAGGGCATGGAACTCGACGCCAAGCCGCTGACGGTCAAAGCGGCGCAAAGCGGCTTCGTACACGCGATCGACGTCGTCCACTTGGGCAACGCCGGCCGGCGGCTCTCGCAAAACGACAAACTCGGCGGATTATTTATCTGCGCGCAAATCGGCGACCGCATCGAGGCGGGTCAGCCGCTCGCCCGCGTGTACGGCGCCGACAAAGAGCACGTGCGCAATCTGGAAGCGTCGTTTAAGATCTCGGCAACGCCCGCCGAACCGCCGAAGCTGATCTACGAAACAGTGTCATCCTGAGGAATCGAAGGACCCTGAGGCATCGAAGGGTGACGAGGAATTACGATCGCTCGATATCCGAAATTAAATAGAGCGGCCGGGCCTTGACTTCGTCGTAGATCCGGCCGATATATTCGCCCAGAATGCCGATGCCGATTAGCTGCACGCCGCCGAGGAACAGGATCGCGACCATTGTGGAAGCCCAGCCGCGCGCGTATTCGGGCGTTCCCCAGTGGAACGCCTTGAAGAATACAATAAGGATTGCGTAGATGAAAGCTGCTGTGCTCACGGTAAAGCCCAAATACGTCGCAAAACGGAGCGGTACATCCGAAAACGACGTGATACCGTCGATCGCGAATTTCAGCATCTTCGAAACCGGGTACTTCGTGCGTCCGCTCAGCCGTTCGTCGCGATCATACTCGACCGCAGCTTGATCGAATCCGGCCCAACTCACCATGCCGCGCAAAAATCGATGGCGTTCGCGCGAACGTTTGAGCACGTCAACCACGCGCCGGCTCATCAGCCGGAAGTCGCCGGCATCCATCGGAATCGAAACATTGGTTAAGCGTCTCATCACGCGATAGAACGCGCGCGCGGTTGCGAGCTTGAACGCGCTCTCGCCCTTACGGCTCCGCCGGACCGCGTAGACCACATCGCTGCCGCCGCGCCAGCGCTCGACAAATTCCGGAATCAATTCGGGCGGATCTTGTAGATCGCCGTCCATCAGTACGACAGCCTCGCCGCGCGAGACGTCGAGCCCGGCCGTCGCGGCAAGTTGGTGTCCGAAGTTGCGCGACAGGTTGACGAAAACGACGTGCGGACGCCGGCGCAATTCTTCGCGGATGCGATCGATCGTGCCGTCGGTACTGCCGTCATTGACGAGGATGATTTCGTACGCCGGGTGTTCGGGCAGCGCTTCGAGGATGCCGGTGACTCGCGCGACGAGCGGCGCGACGTTGGCCTCTTCGTTATAAAGAGGAACGACGACGCTCAGAGTAACGGGCGCTGTGCTGGTGGCCATCGCCAGCTCGTTCGCCGCGCGTCAAGAGTATTGCCTCCACCGCAGGAAGGGAACACCGCAGTGGACGACCAGCGTTGTCAAGCAAAATGAGTGGGTTCTCGAAAAGTGTGGCGCTCGCGGCCGCCGCGGCAATCCTGGCGGCGGTGGCCGTGCTCGAATGGTATGGACATGCCCAACCGCCCGCCCCGGCTGCGCCTTCGGTTGTGCCTTCAACTGCACCGCGTTCCGGCGCGCCGCTATTGCCGGCGACAACTGGTCAGCCGGCCGTCTCGAGCCCGGTGCCCCTGCAGTCGCCGCTTCCACTCGTAACTCGGTCGCCGGACGCTCCGCCCGAGATCATCGCCGTAACGATCAGTTCGCCCGTCGTCTCCGGCGGACAAATGGTAACGGGCGTGGTGCAAACGTCGTCGAACGTCGCCAGCGTGGAAGCTCGGATTGCGGGCTACTCGTCGTCGCTCACCAAGGTCGGCGTTGGGCGCTTCGCGCTGTCTTACCGAGTGCCGAATCTGCCTTTTTTCTTGCACCGCACCTATGCGATTGTAGTGATCGCCCACAACGCGCGGGGACAGGCAGTTTCGAGCTCTTTACCGATCACGATACGTTGAGCTGGCGATGAATCTCAAACTCGCGCTCGCTGCGCTGGCTTTCGCGCTTCCGCTAGCAGCATTCGCGCAGACGATTCCGCCCAGCCCGACGCCCGTTCCAAGTGCGACGCCGTCCTCGAGTCCTGCGCCGTCGTCTCCCGCGCCGACACCCTCGTCGTCACCCTTGCCGACGCCGCTCGTGCTGCCGCCCGACGCGGCGCCGCAGATACTTTACGTTACCGTAAGCGAACCCGTCTTTCACAGCGGAGACACAATTTATTCAACTGTTATTACGTCGACGAATGTGGCTGCCGTGGAACTACGGATTATCGGCAAGGCGATACGCTTTACTCGAAGTGATTTCGGTGTTTGGCAACTCAACTACAGGATGCCACGCATCCCTCGACGTTATTTTCGCGACTACAACGGGCAAATCGTCGCGATGAACACCGCCGGCGCGGTCACCGCGCGCACCGTCGTCATCTCGCTGCGTTAAGTCGGACGCGGCTGCGGTGTCGGCAGATTCGGAAACGGCGCCGGATTGAACGGCGTGGGCATGGACTGCGGGATTGGCAGCGCGCCGCCGACGATCTCGTCGCCCCAGTGATAGACGTGTCCAGGAATCGCTTGCACGTCGGCGTCGCCGATGCACAGCGAGAACGGTTTTTGCTCGATCCCGTTTTCGGCCAGTTGAATCGACTGTGTGGAACCGCGGTCGAACAGATAATGCATCACCGTTCCCGAGGCAAACGTAAGCTGCGTGCGATAATGTAACGCGTCCGAGCGATCGAGGCGGTACGCTTGCGGATTCCAGCCGCTTTGATCCGTCGTCATGTACACTGTGTCCGTGAGTTTCGTGCTCGGCGGCACGAGCACGTTGACCGTGACCTTTACCTGGCGTCCGGGAATTACGTGGGCGCAGCCGCTGGTTTCGTGAGCGCCGATCTCAGGATTGGGCTGCGGCGACGAGAGCATGATCGCAAAGCGCCGTACCGAGGTCAAGTCGCCTTCGGGCGGCAGCCGCGTCTGCGATAGCTCGAGTTTCGTCACGAGGCCGGTTTGGTCGAACGTGATCCGTGCAAACTGCCTGGGCTGCGGCGGCGCCGGCGCGGGTTTTCCTGTCGCGATCTCTGTGATCGCGACATTCGGCGCGACGCGGAAACCGTCGCCGGTCGTCAGGAAGACGTAGCCTTGCTCGTAATCCAGCAGCTGGGCGGTGACCACCGCTGCGTCGGCGCTGCGCGCGATCGAAGCGCACACCATGGCACAGACAATAAAAAATACAACCGCGCGCTTCACTGCATCACCTGGAAATAGAACGACGGGCTCCAGCGCAGCCCCGAATAGTCGAAGAAGTAACTGCGTTGGATGTCGAGCGACATATGCGGGTTGATGCGAACTCGCACTTCGCCGGTGACGTCATACGGCGACTGACCGAGGTAGTTCTGAACCACATATTGTCCGAGCACGTTCGGCTGCGCGAACGAGAAGAAGAACGGAATCGGCGCGGGAAAGTCGTTGTGCTTGCGGGCGAGCAGATTGAACGTGAAATTCCCGGCATTTGCATAGTTGATACCCAGGCTCAGCGTTCGGAAAGTCGCAATTCCGTGGAACGCCTGATATCCGGGATAGGGAACGCCATTGACGACAGGTGTGAATCCCGGATAGATCGTGGATTGCAACGACCCGTACAGGTCGGCCGTATTTTGCACTTCATAATGCAGATATGCCGACCAATGAAAGTCCAGCAATTTGCTCAAACTGATCACGGTATCTTCGTTGTCGATTTGGTGTGGAATAGAATTCCACTGGCGCTGTTTCATGTAAGACAGATTCACGTAGTAATTCTTTATCGTGAGATCGCTGCCGCCGATTTTTACCTGCGGACTGAATAGGGTTAGCCCGAGCGTGTGCTGCCAGAGCGTCGTGTACTTTTGCCCGCCGAAAGTAAGGAGCGCGTCCGCGTTCGAGGCATTGTGCTGATATCCCAGGCCGAGCGTGACGTGCTCGTAGATCGGCAACCGTCCGATGCGCTCGTCGAACGTTTGAATGGAAAGCTGTCCATTTGACGGATTATTGATGACCGGTCCGTGCTCCGGCGCCGCAAACGGGTTCGGCGGTATCAGCGAGAAATTCTGAAATTGATAGCTGGCCTGCACGAACGCCCGCTGCAAACCCTGGGTTACCTGTAGCGTCGTCACCTGTTCGGATTCGAGCGGATTCCTAAGTGCATATTGAAACGTGTGCAGTTGCGTGAATTCGCGGATCTGCGTGTTGTCGGACGGCCGATACGAGAGCAGCAAGTCCCAAAACTTCGACGGCCGGGTCATCGGATTGATCGAAAAAACTGCATATGCTTTGGGACCGCTAAAATGCTGCTCGAAGCTGAGATAGGTTTTGTTGACGGTATCGTAGCGAAAGTGCAGCGCGCTGATCGCATTCGCGCCGCCGGCAAAGTTCCACGTGGCGTCGTAATTCGCGCCGGCGAGCGAGTTCTCGCCCATGTGCGGATCGGTCGAAAAGTTCACATAAAACGAAGGCACGGGCAGATAGAGCCCGGCGCCCGCGCCCACGTCGAACGCGCCGCCGCTCATGCGCACGAACGATTTCGTGCCGACGACGGCCGAGCCGGCCGTAACAAAAGCCTTGGCATTGCCGAGATCCGGAAAGAAAAACGTGTCGCCGGGCATATCGCGCCCTTTGGCCGGATGCGCGAAGTCGCCGCCCAGAAACGTCCAGCGATCGGGGATGCCGGTCGTCTGCTGCGATTCGCGCACGAACGGTACGAGATAGATCCGATCGAAGTCGAGGAAATCTGCGATCGCGGCTCCGTCTTGCGATCCGGATGGGTTTTGCATGTGCACGTGCCCGGCCACCAAGAACCGGTTGAGCTTCAAATCCATCGAGAACGTGTCGCCCGACATCGTCACGCCGTCGCTCGTCGTCACGTGGACGTTGCCGTCGGCCTCGAGCAAGAAGCGATCGTAGAAGAACTGCACGCGCTTGCCGGTGACATGGACCAGGGTCATCGCCTGGACTTGGGTTTGCGCGCTAAGCACGAGCAACCCGAACAATACCCCGGCGAGGGCGACGATGTGGCGCAGAGCGTTCTCCTTTGGCGAGCCGCACGTTCGGACCGCCGCTGGCGGAATCCGGCCAAGCAAAGCAGGCTTGGGCCTCATGGAGGCCAGGCGCCGGGCCGCTTCGAAGGCCGAAATTCCTATATGCCCCGTATTGCCGCGTTCGTGATCGACTCGGGTGGAGTCGGTGCGCTTGAGGACGCCCAATTGTATGGTGATGCCCCCGGCGCGAACACGCTGGGCAATGTCGCGCGCCGTGTCGGCGGACTGAAGATGCCGAACTTCACGAGGATGGGTCTCGGGTGCCTGACAGAGATCGCGGGCGTGCCGGCGGTCGCGCAGCCGGCCGCCCGCGTCGCGAAATTGCGCGAGCGGAGCAAAGGCAAAGACACCATCACCGGCCACTGGGAGATGGCGGGAATTATCACCGAGAGTCCATTCCCGACCTACCCGAACGGCTTCCCGAAGGAAATCGTCGACGAGTTCACCCGCATCGCCGGCAAGCCGCCCCTCGGCAACAAGACCGCCTCCGGCACGGAGATCATCGAGGAACTCGGCGCCGAGCACATGGCCACCGGGCGTCCGATCCTGTACACCTCGGCCGACTCGGTCTTCCAGGTGGCCACGCACGAAGATGTGGTTCCGCTGCCCACGCTCTACGACTGGTGTGAACGGGCCCGCGCGATGCTGGTGCCCCCTCACGCGGTCAATCGGGTCATCGCCCGGCCGTTTGTCGGCAAGGCGGGCGCCTTCGCCCGGACGCCCAATCGCCGGGACTATGCGATCGAGCCGCCCCCTAGCATCCTGGACCGGCTGGTGGCCGAGGGTGTTCCCGTTCACGCGGTGGGTAAGATCTGCGACATCTATTGCGGCCACGGCGTTACGACCTCGGTCCGGGTGACCGATAACCGGGACGCCATGGAGAAGGCGTTTGAACTGCTGGAGAGGACCGAGCAAGGGTTTATCTTTGTCAACCTTAATGATTTTGACTCGAAGTACGGCCACCGGCGCAACGTTCGTGGGTATGCTGAAGCTCTGGAAGCGCTCGACGCTCTCGTTCCGCGGCTGGAGTCGTACTTGAAACCTGGCGACGAAGTGATCTTCACCGCGGACCATGGGTGCGACCCGACGGCGCCGGGCAGCGACCACACGCGCGAATTCGTACCGTTCGTGCATCTTGGATCGGAGGCTGGAGCGAACATGGGTGTTGTCGACGGGCTGGATCTGGTTGGTAAGACGGTCGCTGCCTCTTTCGAGCGTGCGGCATGCAAGTAATCCGCGACGTCATGGTGAGCACAGCGTGTCATCCTGAGGTATCGAAGGACCCTGAGCTTGTCGAAGGGCGGCGTGTGCCGCTTTGGTGGTTTGCAGCCAAACGCGCGACGGACATCGCCCTAGGTTCGATTTTGTTGCTGCTCGCGCTGCCGATCATCATCGTAGCGGCGCTTGCCATCATGCTGGTCGATCGCGGTTCGCCGTTCTATGCGCAGGAACGAGTCGGACAGAACGGCCGCCACTTCCGCATGTTCAAATTGCGCACAATGGTCCACGGCGCGCATGCAATGCGCGACGACCTCCTGCATCTCAATGAAGTGGATGGGCCGGTCTTCAAGATTCGGAACGATCCGCGGTTGCATCCAATCGGCGGTTTTCTTCGCCGCACGAGCATCGACGAGTTGCCGAACCTAGTCAACGTCGTCTGCGGCGACATGGCTCTGGTGGGGCCGCGGCCGCCGTTGCCATCTGAGGTCGAGCATTACAATGCCGTAGCCCTTCGGCGTTTGACGGCTCCACAAGGCATCACTTGTTTATGGCAGATCAACGGACGCTGCGATGTTTCATTCGAATATTGGATGGCGCTGGACAACAAATACATCGATACGTGGTCCCCGTGGAGCGATTTCACCATCCTTCTTAGGACAATCCCGGCGGTGATCCGCAAGGACGGCGCGCATTAAACCACGTCTTCAAGTCGTCACTTCGCTCGAACCGAATCGCGTCGCGCTGGCAGGCTCGACGCTTTTTATCATGGGGGCGACGCTGGGATCGACGGTGCTGGGTTTCATGCGCGAAGTTGTCAGCGCGAGGTATTACGGCACGCAGTGGGAGATGGATACGTTTCTCGCCGCCGCAGTTGTGCCGACGATACTTTTCGGCGTTTTCAACGGTGCGCTTGTCAGTGCTCTGGTTCCGACATTTTCCGAATACCTAACGCACAAACGCGACGACGAGGCGTGGGGACTTGCCAACACGGTTGTTAACGGCCTCTTCCTCGTGCTGGCTGTCTGTGCCGTGTTGGGATACTTCCTTGCGCCGTGGTTTATCCCGATCATCGCGCACGGTTTTCCGGCGCCGCAGATGGGTGTAGCCATTCACATGACGCGCTGGCTGATGCCCAGCATCATCGCCGTGAGCCTTTCCGGCGTCTTCACCGCGATCCTGAACGCGCACCATCGCTTTCGCTCGGCGGCGCTGACGGGCGTGGCGATCAACATCGTCACGATCGCGACGGTCATCCTTTTGAACCACAAGCTCGGGATCTTCGCGCTGGTGCTCGGCACGACGCTGGGGCTGGCGGCGCAGATGCTGGTGCAAGCACCGGCGCTGCTGCTTACCGGGAAGTACCGGCTGACGCTGGACGTGCATCATCCGGGCCTGCGGCGGATCGCGGTGGTGTTAGGCCCGATCGTGGTCGGCTCTGCCGCCGGTCAGGCGGCGCTGTTCTTTGACCGCTACTTCGCGTCGACGCTTAGCCCGGGTTACATCGCCGGTATGAATTACGCGACGAAGCTGGTGAACTTCCCGCAGCAGATTTTCGCAGCCGCCATCGCGACGGTAATTTTTCCGTTGCTCGCATCTCAGTTTGCAAGTTCGGATCGTCGAGGCATCGGACAGAACGTGGCGACCGGCTTACGCCTCGTCACATTCATCGCGATACCGAGCGCCTGCGCCCTTATTGCGCTCGCACGGCCGATAGTGCAGACGCTTTTCGAGCGCGGCACGTTCGGCCCGACTGCGACTGATTTGTGTGCCGGGCTGCTGCCGTTCGCGGCGGTTGGATTGATTGCGCTTTCCGCCAACGTCATTCTCACCCGGGTATGTTTTGCTTGTAAGGAAACGGGCTGGGCCGTCGCAACTTCGGTCATCGCAGTCGTGCTGAACGTGATCTTGTCGCTGGCATGGCTTCCGACGCTCGGAGCTCGCGGGCTCCTGTTGGCTAACTCGCTGAGTCAGCTTTTTCAGGCAGCGCTGCTCATGATGGTCGTGGTCAAAGTAGTGCACGGCGTGAATTGGGGTGCGCTGGCAATCTCCGCGCTCAAGATAAGCGTCGCAGCATTGTCCATGATCGGTGCGCTGCATTGGATTGCGGCGATGGGCGTGCACCCGACGACCGAGTTTGCGTCTCGCTTTTGGTTTTTGGTCGGTCAACTGGCAATTGGCGGCCTGGTCTTCCTTGCCATTGCTAGGCTCCTCGAGGTTGAGGAGTTGCCGATGGTCTTGCGTCTGATTCTGCAAAAGTTCGAAGGGAACGTACCGAGCGCACCGGAGAATCGCGAAGCACCTATTGCATAGGCCGGCGCGCGCGCCCGTGCCGGGGGAGTTCATCCGGCACAGTTCCTGGATTTTTTCCGCGACGCTTTTTGTCAATGTCGCAATGTTCGCCTTCCATTTCGTTCTGAGCCGCAAACTGGGTTTGGCGCATTACGGCGCGTTGTACACCATTATTAGCATCGCAACATTCATTGCAGTTTTGGGTGGTATCCTGACGATCGTCATCGCGCGCTTGATCGCCGAGCATCGGCGCGAGCCCGATCGGCTGAGCCTCTTGTGCGGCTCATCGGTGAAACAGAGTTCCTACCTCGGCATCGCGATGTGCGCCCTCATGCTCGCTCTTTCCGTACCGATCGCACAGTTTTTGCGAGTGCCCGACATCGCCGTCGTTATGTTCCTGGCGGTCTTCGCGGGCAGCCAGTTGGCGCTGGCGGGATTGCGTGGCGTGCTGCAGGGACTCCAAGAGTTTCCTCGCTTGGCGACTTCGCTCATCGTCGAGGCGTTTGTGCGCACCGGCTTAGCTATCATCATGGCAGCATTCGGCTTTGGTATTGCGGCTGCGGTCGGCGCATACGCGCTCGGTACGATCTTCGCGATCGGTTATGCAGTTGTCGCCGTGCGCCGCTCGACGAGTTTACGTTTCGGCGAGGTGGGCATGGCGCCGGCGCGCGTTGTGCGGCTTTCGTTTGGCGCGGCGCTGTCGACGCTGGCGATCGCCGGTTTGGGTATCGTCGACGTGCTGCTCGTGCGACATTATTTTAGCAACGCCGCATCGAGCATCTACGGCGCAGTTTCCCTGGCTGGAAAGATGGTCTATTTCTCGGTCGGCTTTCTGCCGACGATCGTTCTCCCGAAGGCCACGGCCGGCGCCTTGAGCGGAGACAGGCCGGCGCGCGTGCTCTTTCCGGCATCGCTGATCATCCTATGCATGTCGTTCGTATCGCTGGCCGTGTTTTTGTTGGTCCCCGGTCCACTCGTCGCTGCGATAGTGGGTCATCAGTACGACTCGGCGGTACCCTATGTTTTTCGATATGCAGTGGCCATGACGTTTTTGGGCGCTTCGAACGCATTTGTTGCCTATCGCCTGGGCGTTAACGATTTTTCGTTCATTCCGGCGGCGTTGCTGTTCGTTGTGGCCGAAGCCATTGCGATAGCGTTTCTGCATCGCACGCTCGACGAGGTCATTACGATCGTCATCGTGGTGAATGCCGCGGTTCTTCTGGCAGTGCTGTACGGAATGGGGAAAAGAAACGCTTTGAGCGCCGGTCCCCTTCAAACCGATCCGATGCTCATTGCCGAAGAGATTCAGGCGCACTAGCCGGCCGGACGGCGTAGTAAGTCAGGCACGCCGCTACCGAGAGCGCCGCCAGTATCTCCAGGAAGAGTTGGATCGCGGCCAAGGATTCGATCAGCACGATATGCCGGGTTGCCGATGACGGACCAACGACCCAGCCGTTTACGATCCCATCGAGCGCAACATGCTCGAGCGGCGTCCGATCTGCGTACGCCGTCCAATGACGGTCGTAACGCACGTTGTAACGCAGCGTCGCTTCATTCGACGGCGGTAATTCCGCGGTCGCCAGCCACGGCGTCAGCACGCGCAACGGAATTTCCGTATATGGCGGGGCGGGCGCGTGTTCCGGGCCACGGGGAGAATATGGGAGCGCTGCGACGACGATGCATTCGCCCGCGCATTGCAGTGCGCGCGAGCCGGGCGGAAGATTCCACCAGCGTAACGATCCGGTGCGAGTCGCGACGTTGTCATCGCGATCGTTCGCAAGCCGCCCGGTCGTTTGCGCGAGCACAGAAACGGTGCCGTGAGGCAAGGGAAGCGCAATGCGGCTGGACGTGGCGACTCCGCCCCATGGGTTGCCCCACGCCGGCCTTTTGATGAAGGCCGTGCGCGCATCGATCCACGCGCGCTTCGGATCGATCGTGCTGCGATCGGGTGCGAAGCGCTGAGCCGACTGCATGACCGATGTGACGGAGTTTTCGTCGAGCGCGTCGCCGATCGTAACCGTCTGCGGCGCTGCTGCGTACAGAACGGCAATAGGCAGCGCCTTTAATGCGCGCGTGCCCACGCTCGATTTCCCAAACGGTCGCCGAAACGCCAGTTGATATTGAAGAATGCGCCAATCGGAAGCGTAGTATGGGCGCGCGATTATCTGCGCGACGCTCAATGCGGAGAGAGAACGGAGATCTCCGAAGTATGCGGATGCGAGCGCGGCATCTACCGGGTAGGCCGGAATCGACTCGTTCAGCGGTGTCATCTGGCCGGGTCTTGCGAAGGCATCCGGATCGATTCCCGACCCATGCCCTTGATATGTCAAAGGCTGGAATGCCGGCAGATATGCGACGCGATACGACGTGCCCGCGGGCGCAGTAGGAGCGGGAAGCGATCCGGCAGGCACAAACCAAAGATACGCCGGTTTCTGCACCCAGGGCACGAGTAAGAGAACGGCCAGTGCCGCACACGCCGTTGCAACTGCACGATTGCGCATGGCGCTTGCCGCCAAGATCACGTAACCGATCGCCACAAACGCAAGCAAATCGAATAACTCCCGGAAAACGCCCGATTCCACGACGTGCGCGACGATGTAGCTGTACGCGAAAGCCAGCGGGCCGCGGGTTCCGGTCGCGAAGATTAGGCAAACGACGCCGATCGCCACGACCGTCCGGTCGGAACCTTTGCGCCAGACGCCGGCAACGCCCGTCAACCCCAACAATGCAAACGCTGCGATCAGCCAGCGCAAGCCTTCGAACGCGGCCGCGTAGTGAAACGGATAGCCGAGCAATGTGAGCGCCATGTCCGGCGCAAGCGACTGTGCGCGCTGCCATTCCAGATTGTAGCTCGTGCCGATGAGGTCGTGATAGGAGGCTGCGATTCCGGCAGCGATAGGAAGCGCCGACAAACACGCTATCGCAACCGGCGGATATCTGCGAGCGCGGATGCACCACACGATAAACGGCACGAACGCGACGATCCAGAATTCAATCTGGGTGATCAAGAAAGCCGCGAGCAACAGAAGAGCCCATGACCTCGGTCGCGGGCGCGTGATTTCTGCGACCGTCGCGAGCAGTAACCCGTAAGCCAGCACCATGACGATATGTCCGGCGACGAGCTCGGTATAAACCCATGGATTTAGGATCGCAAAAACGGAGAGCACGACACCTGCGCCGCTGCTCGCGCGTTGTGTACCGATGCGATAGGCCGAGCATGCGATAATGACGACAGCAACCGTAACGATAAAGATCACGGCTGCCAAAGGCGTAAGAATGAAGTGCAACGGCCAAAGTATGAAGCCGACATAGTAGAACGTCGGATACGGCTGTGATTCGCCCATGCCGGCCGGCATCCAACCTTCAAAGAACGTCGCCAGCATCGGGCCGAGCGCTGCCGCATCGGCGGGAAAGCGCCAATCATGACGCAGCATCGGAAGACCGTGTCCGAAGACGGACCAATCGACGATCGCAATCAGTGCGAGCAATGTACCGACGAACAGTACGTTGCGCTTAATCCCCGTCGCGCTGAGGGAAAATATGCGAGTGACTAGAATCCTCCGCTCTACCGGAATGAAATACAGTGATCTGGTGGTTGATTGGCTTAGCGAGTTAGGCTACACCCATTGTTTCTTCGTCGGAGGGGGCAATATCATGCACCTTCTCGACGGCGTACGATCGCGCATGAAATGCGTTCCGGTGGTGCACGAGGTCGCAGCCGGAATTGCGGTCGAGTATTTCAACGAATCACAAGTTGGAGCGCGGCGCGCGTTTGCGATGGTCACCGCCGGTCCGGGGCTCACGAATATCGTCACGGCGATCGCCGGCGCGTGGCTGGAGAGTCGCGAGTTGTTGATTCTGGGCGGGCAAGTCAAATCCACAGATCTTTCAAACGGAGCCGTCAGGCAGCGGGGCGTTCAAGAGATCGCGGGCACGGAGATCGTCCGTCCCATTACGGCATTTTCTCACAGGATCGAACGGCCGGTCGACCGCTCGACGTTTCTCGATTATATAGAACGCGGGCGGACGGGCCGCAAAGGGCCCGTCTTCTTGGAGTTCTGTCTGGATGCGCAAGGTGCTCCGGTCGAACGCGAGGAGCTCGAGAAACGATCGTGGAGAAAGCCCGAACCGATTCAGGAACGGCTCGTCGAAATCGCGCGCGCGAGTGCTTCAAAGGTTGCGGCGATGGTGCGCGCCGCGAAACGGCCGGTCTTCCTGCTCGGAGCCGGCGTGTCACGTTCGACCGCGGCGGACTTGCGTCGGGCTATTGAAGGCGCCAGCGTTGCGCTCATGACGACGTGGAACGGCATCGACCGCGTCGACGCTTTTGCTCCGAACTACGCCGGCCGGCCCAATCTTCACGGACAGCGTCGCGCGAACGTGCTTATCCAGCAGGCGGATCTGGTCGTTGCTTTCGGGACACGCCTGGGAATACAACAGACCGGATTCAATTGGCAGCAGTTCGCGCCGCTGGCTCAGATCGTAATGTACGACATCGATAATGCCGAGCTCCAAAAGGGGCACCCGCGCATCGACGTGCCGGTAAATGGGGATGCGAACACAGCTTTGCGCGAAATCATCAAACTCGATCTGGGAGATCATCGCGAGTGGCTCGACTTCGTCACATTCGTGAAGGAACAGTTGCCGTTGGAGGAGCCGAGCAATGTGACTGCGCCCGGTTATGTCAATCCGTATCGTGTTGCCGCGCAGCTGGCGGCTGCGACCACGGCCGACGATGTCGTCATTCCGTGCAGCAGCGGCGGCGCGTACGTGACGATGATGCAATCCTATCCGCAGAAATTCGGACAGATCATCATCAACAACAAAGGGCTGGCGTCGATGGGCTACGGGCTTTCGGCCGCGATCGGCGCGGCGATGGCGTATCCGGAGCGCCGGACTGTGCTGATCGAAGGCGACGGCGGATTCTCACAAAATTTGCAAGAGTTGGCGACGGTCCACATCAACGCGCTGAATCTGAAGATATTCATCTTTAGCGACGAAGGGTACGCGTCGATTCGCGGCACGCAGCGCAACTATTTCGGCGGCGCCTATCTGGGATGCGATCCGAAAACGGGCCTCGGGTTTCCGGACTGGCCCAAACTCTTCGATGCGTATTCCATCCCCGTGATGGAATTGAGCCAGGAAGGCTTGGAAACTCCCGGATTTCTCGAGCGATTCAATGCGCCCGGCCCGAGTGCGTTCGTCGTCCCAATCGATCCTGCCCAGACGTACCATCCGAAGCTCCCGAGCCGAGTGACGGCCAGCGGCAGCATGGAATCGGCGCCCCTGCACCTCATGGCCCCCGATCTGCCCGCCGACGTAGCGAAGGCCGTCATGCCGTTCTTGCTGGCAGACACGTTAGAACCGGCTTAGAAACGGTGTTATCGAGGGAATAAGCCCGTCGTTGCTGAACCGACGTAAGTCCCTTTTCCGTGGAGGTTATCTGTGAATTCGACTGAGCGTCAGATGGTTGACATCCTGCGACGCGAGGCCCAAATGTACGGGTGCGTCGCTGTTAAAGCGGAGTTTGAAGCAGAAGGTACGCGTACCGACGAGTTGTTGAGGCTCGTGGATATTGCGCGCCGGGCCGGCGTCAAGCTGGCCTTGAAGATCGGCGGCTGCGAAGCTATTCGCGATCTTCTCGAGTCGAAACAAATCGGCGTCGAGTACATCATCGCGCCGATGATCGAAACGCCGTACGCGCTCTCTAAGTACGTTGCCGCCAAGAACACGGCGTACAATGAGGATGAAGCGCATGGCACCGACTTCCTGTTCAATATCGAAACGACGACGGCGTTTCAACAGAAGGACGCTATCTTAGATTTGGCCGCCGCAAAGCCCGGTGTCGATGGCGTCGTTTTTGGTCGGGTCGATTTCGTTGGTTCCTTGGGCGCACATCGCGACAGCATCAACTCCGATTTCATCACGGAGCGCGTGATCGAAGTTGCGAAAGCGTGCAAATCGCGGGATCTCGAGTTGGTTGTTGGCGGAGGCGTTGGAAAAGATGCGCTGCCGGCGCTGCGGCGGATTCGTGAGTCTCATCTGACGCGCTTCGAAACTCGCAAAGTCGTGTTCTCAGCGGAGGCATTAGATGAGCCCCTGCTCGAACAAGGATTGCTCGACGCCGTGCATTTCGAACTGTTATGGCTGATGAATAAGCGCGATTACTACGGCACGATCTATAAAGAGGACGCAAAGCGCATCGAAATGTTGGAAGAGCGCTACACCGTCCTCAAGAACGCCGTATAGAACCTAAACGCAAGGCCCTGGTGACGGGCGGCGCGCGCGGGATTGGTAGCGCCATCGCGGATCGTTTTCGCCAAAACGGGTATTCCGTTCTCACGCCCCCGCGATCGGAGCTGGACTTAAGCGATCTATCCGCCGTGCGAGCATTTGCGTCGAGCGAGGCCGCGTCGGATGTCGATATTTTGGTAAACAATGCCGGCGAGAACAAGCCGCTGCGACTCGACGAGATCGAACCGGAGGATCTTCAGCGCATTCTTACGGTGAATGTTGCGGCTGCTTTCTTGCTGGCGCGCTACTTGGGGGTTCGAATGGCCGAGCGCGGCTGGGGGCGCATCGTAAACATCAGCTCGGTCTACAGTCTGGTCAGCCGCGAACGGCGGTCGATGTATTCGACCTCCAAATCCGCGCTGAACGGTATGACCCGAGCCCTGGCCGTCGAGCTCGGTCCGCGCAATGTGCTGGCGAACGCAGTTTGCCCCGGTTTCGTCGATACAGATCTGACTCGCCAAAACAACACGCCCGAGGAAATCACGAAACTGTGCGAGCTCGTGCCGTTGCGGCGGCTGGCGACAGTGCAGGAAGTCGCGGATTTCGCCTAGTACCTCGGTTCGGAGAACAATACGTACATAGCTGGACAGACGCTTGCGATCGACGGGGGATTCTTGTGTC
>Ga0102924_1003237_pt1 | contig 17156 bp, 13 predicted proteins | sample PaiPotPPM11metaG_FD_80116 | JGI IMG/M metagenome (GOLD analysis project Ga0102924, IMG submission 80116) | Iron sulfur acid spring bacterial and archeal communities from Banff, Canada, to study Microbial Dark Matter (Phase II) - Paint Pots PPM... ...
CCCCCCCAAGGGGCCGCTGGCCTGATGCGCTCAGGCCAGCCGGGCGGGGCACCCTCATGCCGAACCAATGTCGGCTACATGCCAGGTACACCCTCCGTTATCCACCGCCGGATCTCTTTCGCCGCCTGATCGGCCACTGGATGTCCGGGCGGCCGGGTGACCAGGTCGCTGAGCGCGAACATGTCCAGCACGTGACCCAGGTAGGCCCAGTCACGGTCGCGGGGCAGCCCGGCGGGATGGTCCCCGGCAAATCCGGAACGGAAGCCTTCGGCGAAGCGGCCCGGGTAGTCGTCGCAGAACCGCGTCATGTTCGCGGCATCGGCATACGGGCACCCGGAGAAGCTGAACTCCCAGTCCAGCACGGCGTCCACCCGCCAACCGCCCGCCACGCGGGTGACCAGGATGTTCTTGGGATTGGCGTCCGCGTGCACCAGCCGGGCCTGATCGTCGACCGCCGCGAGGGCCTCGGCGTGCACGGCGCACAGGCCGGCCCAGGCTCGCCGCGTCCCCGGATCCAGGCGCTCCTCGGGAACCCTGTCCATGCAGACCGCGGCCATCTCGGGGAGCTGCCGCGACCACGGCGGCAGCTCCCGAACGGCCAGTGCACCGTCCGCGAAGAACCCGGGACGATCGAACTCCACCCCACCAATAGCGGCGATGACCCGCCCGACCTCGGCGCCAAGCTCCGCCAGGCCGTCCCCGCCGGCAGCCAGCACTTCGCTGAGCGGCGTCCCCGCCACGAACTCGAGAACCATGGCCGGCCTGACGTCCTCGCCCGCCGCGGGCACGACGAATAGCACCTCGGGGACAGGAACCAGCGGCCGCGCCCGGGCCATGACCGCCGCCTCGATGGCGGGATCAGGCCCGCCAAGCCGAACGACAACCAGTTCGCCGCCCGCAAGCGTCACCAGGCAAGTCTCATGAGAGAACCCGCCAGCAAGCCGACGAACCTCAACCACGGCGCTCCCGAACGCGGCCTCGAGCGCTCCAACCTCACCCGTCCGCATCGCCCCAGTCTTTCGCAAGCACTGATGCAGCGTCACAACATCGAAAAAAGATCTTGTAGTCCAAGTTGATATACACCTATCGAACTGGTAGTCTAGTCGCAGACAAGGTAGGTCGGCAGCCGGTGATCCGGCACAGGCGCGCGCGAGCGCGACGCGGCGAGCGGAGGTGGCAGCAGGGCGGACAACGACACCATCCAAGGAGGTGGGCCACGATGTGCACCACGGATGCCGTGCGAGCCAGTGGCGACGCCTTCGACAGTGCGCCCGATGCGCTGCGAGCCATCGGCGCCGGGATGGACTACCTGAATTCCGCCGCGGTCGATGACCTGGATGGCGCCGCCGCCGGTGACCTCTTGATCAGGCTCGCTGAGGTTCAGGCGAAGCTGACCGCGGCACAGGCTCGATTCCTGCGCCGGTTCGACGTCAGCGACGGGCATGACGCGGACGGGTACGGTTCAGCGTCAGCCTGGCTGGCGGGTAAGGCGGGCATGTCCAAGGCCGGAGCCAAGGCGGCGGTGCAGCGGATGCGTCAGCTCGGCGCCCGCCCACAACTCGGCAATGCGCTGGCCACCGGCAGTATTACCGACTCCCTGGCGTTCACGATCGCCGGGTGGACCCGCAAGCTCCCGGCTGAGATGCGGGAGGAGACCGACCGGATCCTCCTCGAGGCGGCCGCGGCGGGGGCGTCGCTGGATGACCTGGAGACGATCGCCGGGTGCGCGATCGAGACGTGGCGGGCGCAGCAGCCCGACCCCGACGACCCCGACGGCGCGTTCGAGGACCGCCACGTGCAGGTCAGCACGACGTTCGGCGGGGCCGGGGTGATCCGCGGCGACCTGACGCCGGAGTGCGCGGCGGCGGTCCGCGCGGTCCTCGAAGCCCTGGGCAAGAAGACCGGCCCGGAAGACGACCGCACCGAGGGCAAGCGGCTGCACGACGCGCTGCAGCTGGCGTGCCAGCTGCTGCTGCGGGCGAAGCTGGTCCCGGACCGGGCCGGGGCCGGCACCCAGGTGATCGCGCACATCCCGCTGTCGCAGCTGCGCCAGATGCCCGGCGCCCCGGAGCTGGAAGACGCCTGGCTCCGCGCCCGCCTGGGCGAGGACGGCTACCTGACCGGGCAGGACGCCGAGGCCGCCGCCTGCGACGCGCCGGTCGTCCCGGTGGTGACCGGCACAGTGGACCCGGCGGTCATCGACCAGATGATCAACCTCGCCAGGACCGCCGCCGAGACGGAAGCGGGTGCGGGGGCGGGGGCGAGCCCGCCCGGGCCCGCCGATGCCCCGGACCCAGGCCTCGCCGGTACCGCTGACCCCGGGACCGGACCTGCTAGCAACGCCCCCGCCCCAGACGGCTCCGTCAGCGCCGCCGGGCCAGACCCCGCCCATTCTGGCCGCGCCCGTTCCCGGTCCCTGTCACCCGAGGCGTGGCGCGCCCTGCGCTGCGGGATGGCCCGGCTGGCGATCGACTTGGTCTCCGGCCCCGCCGGGATCGCCGCGATCCTCCGCCACGGCCTCCTGGAAGCCCCGTACAACACCCCGAGCCTGCCGCTCGACATCGGCTACTCGGACTCGATTCCTTGGTACATCCGCCGCGCCGTCCTCCTCAGAGACCGCAAGTGCGCCTGGCCCCGCTGCGGCCGCCCCGCGGTCTACTGCGACGTGCACCACCTGCGGCACAAACAAGACGGTGGCGAAACTTCAATCGAAAATCTCATTTTGGTCTGCCAGTTTCACCATGACGTGTGCATCCACCGAAGAGGCTGGCAGCTCCTCCTGCACCCCGACGGCACGACTGAAGCACGAAGTCCCGACGGCAAGCAGATCCTCTACAGTCATGCACCACCCGCCCAGAACGCCGCCTGATGCGGTTGTGATGCCGTCGTGCGCCGCGAGTTAGGCCAGAAGGTTCTGCGGAAGCTGGCCAGAGCCAGGAGACCGCCTCCGCGGCCAGCCCGCCGGATTCCTCGCTGGCGTGGCGGACCAGGCCACGCAGGCGGCCGAGGTGCTCGACCGCTCCGACTTGGCTGCCGCGGCCATCGACACCACTAACCTTTCCCAGGACGAATCGGCCAGCTTCCTTCGCGATGCCATCGGCTGGCCCTGATCAATCGGGACCACGTTAGGGCTATTCGTCGGCAATTCGGCCGAATGCCGACCCCAGATACGCGAAGCTGCAAGCGTTGGCAATGGAGGCGCAATGCAGCAAAGCCAGGGCGACGACGGCGTCCCAGACGCGATCCTCCCGTTCCTGTCCGTCAAGGACGCCGGGCTAGTGCGGCTGCTGTTCCTTGAGGCGCTAACGGAGCGGGGCCTGGAACTGGTGGCCGACAGCGACGGCAACCTCCGGGATGCCGGGGGATCGCATTACGGGCTGCGGACCATCGGAGTTCTATGCCGCGATCATCCCGGTGGCAAGGCTGGATGGCCGGAGCTCATCGCTCGGTACGCCGACGCGCTGCTGAACGGGCACCGTGAATACGGGCAAGCGGCCGCCGCGATGAACCCAGAGCAGGCGCGGGACCTGGTCCACCTGACTATCCGGCGCGCCGCGTCGCTCGGGCCGGCCCTGGCCGGACACCGAGCGGCTCCGGAGTTCGCCCCGGGCCTGCTGGAACTGCTGGCGCTTGACATGCCGCAGGCTACGCTGCTCCTAGACGACGGGGACGTCGCCCGGCTGGGCGGCAGGAAGTCGCTGCGCGAGGCCGCCCTCGCCAACCTGCGTGCGCTCCCGGTGCCCCGCCATCAGCGGCTCGGCACTCCAGACGCCCATGTCGAGGCCATCATCGACGACTCGCACTTCACCGCGAGCCGCGTGCTGGTCATGCCGGACCTGGTCAGCCGGGTCCTCGGTGCGATCGCGCCGCACGGCGTCCTCGCCGCGATCCCGGCGCGGAACTTCGTATTCATCCACGTCCTTGCCGATCACACCGCGGCCCGGTCCCTTGGGCTGATGGCCGAGGTTGCCCGGGCCGCCTACGCGAGGGAACAGACACCGATCTCCCCGGACGTCTTCTGGTGGCGGGACGGCGACTGGATGCAGGTCCCCTCGGTTGAGTCGGGCGGGAAAGTGACCCTGCGCCCCGGCCCCGAGCTGAGCTTCCTGCTGACCGACCTGGCCGCCCGGCCGCACCCGTGACAGCCAGGGTCCTGGGACATCCCCACCCACGCTACCGGGTGCGGTACCCGTGCTCTTAAAAAACGATCATCCCGAACGTAAGCGCCCTCCTCCCATCCCCAGCCCGCGTGCTCGGGGCACCAACGCGTTCGGAGCAGATTCTTAGCGCGCTCAGAACTTCCGGTGTGCCCGGAGTAGCTACAGTGGTCGGCGTGACATCGCGGATGAGCGTGCAGCCAACCGCCGCCGTGCGGACGGCTGTCGTTCCCGTGACGCGCCCGGGCGCACTGCGCCCGGCGGAGATCGCGAACGCGGGCGTGTTCGGCGCGCTTGCCGTGATCATCGTGTCGGTGGGCACGTTCCTCCCGCACCTCGGCGTGATCATGCTGCTGTCCGCCGTGCCGTTCGCGATCGTCGGGCTGCGGTACCGGGCGCGAGCGGTCGTCGCGGCGGCGGTCGCGGCCGGGTTCGTCGCGTTCCTCGCCGCCGGGGCGTTCGCGACCGTCGTCATCGCGGGATGCGCGGTGCTGGGCGGGCCCTGCGGGATCATCAGGCGCCGCGGCCGCGGAACCGGGACGGTCGCCGTGGTCGCCGCGGGGCTCGCGCCCGTCTCCGCCGCCGTTGTCGTGGGCTTGTCGTACCTGTTCGCGGGAATCCGCGAGCTGACGCTCGGGACGATAAGCGCGACCGTCGCCGGCTTCGTGCACATCGCCGAGATCCTTCGCCTTCCCTCCTCGGCCGGCGACGCCGTGATCCGCGGCACCGACACGGTCGTCGGCGACTGGGCGGTGGTGGTCGCCGTCGCGATCCTCGTCGGCGTGCTTGCGGAGATGCTCCTCACGAACGCCTTCGTCATCCTCGCCGCGCGCCGGGTCGAATGGCTCGCGCAGACCGACCCGTTCGACGCCGCCGCGCGGGCCGACGCGGCGCCAGGTTTGAACGGCACCGGCGCGCCCGTCGCGCCGGTGCCGCTCGAGCTGTCCGGCGTTGGCTTCGCCCACCGCACGGGGTCGGGGCGGAACGCGCTCCTCGGCGTCGACCTGACCGTCGAACCGGGGGAGTTCGTCGCCGTCGTCGGCCCGAACGGCGCGGGGAAGTCCACGCTGGTCTCCCTGCTGGCCGGCGCCGAGCCCACGAGCGGCTCGGTCCGCCGCCCTGGCCGCGTCGGGCTCGGGCTGCCCGGTGGCACGGCCGTCGTGGGGCAGCGGGCCGAAGCGCAGGTGATCGGCAGCACCGTCGGTGAGGACCTGCGCTGGGGACTGCCTCCCGGGTACCCGGTCGACGTCGAGGCGCTGCTCGCCTCGGTGGGCCTCGCCGGCCTCGCTTCCGCGAGCACCGAGTCGCTGTCCGGCGGGCAGTTGCAGCGCCTGGCCGTCGCGGCCGCCATGGCCAGGCAGCCCGCCCTGCTCATCTCCGACGAATCGACGTCGATGCTCGACGCGGCCGGCCGGGCCGAGATCCTCGACCTCCTCGCCTTCCTCCCGGCCCAGCTGGGCACCGCCGTCGTGCACGTCACGCACGACCCGGCGGAGGCGGCGCGGGCCGACCGCGTCGTCGGCCTCGCCGACGGCCGGATCGTCGACGCCGTGGTCATCGAGTCCGACGGCGGTGAGGCGGCGGACGCTCCTGCTTCTGAAGCCAGTGTTTCTGAGGGCATTGCCCCGCACTCCGCTCCAGCGGGCGAACCGGTCATCCGCGTGCGCGGCGTCGGCCACCGGTTCGACGCGGGCACGCCCTGGGAGGTCACCGCGCTGCACTCGGTTGACCTTGACGTCCGCGAGGGCGAAGGGCTCCTGATTACCGGCGAGAACGGGTCAGGCAAGTCCACGCTCGCCTGGGTGCTCGCCGGGCTGATCAAGCCGACCGAAGGCACCGTCACGATCGACGGCGCGCCCGCCGCTGGGTCGGTCGGGACGGTGGCGCTGTCGTTCCAGCACGCCCGGCTGCAGTTGCAACGGCCGACCGTCGCGGAGGACATCCTCGCCGCCGCCGGGTTCGACGCGAAGCCGGGTCAGGACGAAGCTGACGCATTCGTTCGGGATAGTCTCTTTCGCGTTGGACTGCCGGCGGATCTCGCGGGGCGCAGCGTCGACGAGCTGAGCGGCGGTCAGATGCGGCGGGTCGCGCTCGCGGGACTGCTGGCGTCACGGCCGCGGGTGCTCGTCCTTGACGAGCCGCTGGCCGGCCTCGACCGGGAGAGCCGGCGCGGGCTGATTGAGCTGCTCGGGCACATGCGCCGCGCCGACGGCCTGACGCTCGTCGTCATCTCGCACGACCTGGAGGACACGGGCCTCGCGTGCACCCGGACCATCGAGGTGAGCGGCGGCACGGTTGCCTCGTCGGGCGTTTCACCGGCCGGCCGGGCGGCACCGGCTTCAGGGACACGGGCGCCGGCCCGGACCCGGCGCGGCGGCCTCGTGTTCCGCGCGGTGCCGGGTACCTCCGCGCTGCACCGGCTCGGGCCCGCGACGAAGATCGGCGTCCTGGCCGCGGCGACCGTCGCGTCCCTGGTCGTGCCCGAGTGGCCGACCATCGCCGTGCTCGCGGTCCTCCTCGCGGCGGGGGTCGCCGCGGCGAAGCTGCCGATGAGCGTCGTACCGCGCGTCCCCTGGCCGGTCGTGGCGATTCTCGCGCTCGGCGGCGTCGCGGCGGCCGAAGGCGGCGGAATCGTCCTCTACGCGGAGTCGCTGCTCCTTACCATCCTGTTTTTCGCGCTGTCGCTGCTGCTCATCTGGACGACGCGGGTCGAGGACCTCCCGGCGGCGTTCACCCGCGTCGCCGCGCCGCTGCGGAAGCTCGGCCTGCCCGTCAGCGAGTGGGCGCACGCCGTGACGTTCGCGGTGCGCACGCTTCCGCTGTTCCGCGACGAGTTCCGCGTGCTCATCGCGGCGCGCCGGCTGCGCACGCCGCTGCGCGGCGCTGGCCGGCTGACCCGGACGCTTGCCCGCTCCCGCGAACTGCTCGACCTGGTGATCGCTGTCGTGGCCTCGGCCGGCCGCCGGGCCTCCGACCTCGGCCGCACGGCGACCCAGCGCGGCGGCATGCGATAATGACCGGAGGCGTACGGGACGCCTCCGGTCCGCGGACAGGGCAGAGCCCACCCGGAACTGACCTTGAGTTGACGGCCACCGAGCCTCCTTTCGGCCTGACGCAGCGGACCGCGGGCGACGGAAGGAGGTCGCAGTGGCGACCGCACGTCTTCCCGACGACCCCAGCTTCGAGCAGCTGCGCAGGCAGGCGAAGGACCTTCGCGACCTGAGCCGGGCCGGCCTGTCGGGCGCGCTCGACCTGGTGGGCGCCCACCATCCCGACGGCCCGCACGCGGTATCACTCGCGGGGGCCCAGTTCGTGGTCGCCCGGCACTACGGATTCACCTCGTGGGCCGCGCTCAGGCGGCACGTCACGACCATCGAGCGCTACCGCAGGGCACCGGACGAACTGGCCGAAGTCGCACCCGGTCAGCTCGCCGACGAGTTCCTCATGCTGGCCTGCCTGCGCTACGGCGGTGATGACGCCCCGGACCGCTGGCGGCGCGCCGCCCGGCTGCTCGCCGGGCACCCGGAGATTGCCAGGACGTCGGTGCCCGCCGCCGCCGCGGCGGCCGACGCCGACGCCCTGCGAGCGCTGCTTCTCCAGGACCCGTCGCTGGCCGGCGCGCAGGGCGGGCCGTACCGCTGGGAGCCGCTCCTCTACCTCACTTACGCGCGGCACGACCCGTCGATCAGCGAGGACGCGACCATCGAGGCCGCCCGGCTGCTGCTCGACCACGGCGCCGACCCCAACGGCGGCTACCTGTGGCACGGGCTGATCCCGGCGTTCACCGCGCTGACCGGCGCCCTGGGGAGCGGCGAGGGCGACCAGCCGCAGCACCCGCACGGCTTCGCCCTGGCCAGGACCCTGCTCGCCGCCGGCGCCGACCCCAACGACGGGCAGGCCCTGTACAACCGGCAGTTCGGCGGCGACAACAGCCACCTCGAGCTGCTGTTCGGCCACGGGCTCGGCCGCGGCGACGGCGGGCCGTGGCGGGCACGCTTCGGCGAGCGGACCGACTCCCCGGCCGAGCTGATCCGCGGACAGCTGCGGTGGGCGGTCACGCACGACATGCGCGACCGGGTGCGGCTGCTCGCCGAACACGGCGCGGACCTGCGTACCCCGTTCGAAGCCGGCGAGGAGCGGATCGTCCGCTGCTACGACGCCAGCGACGGCAGGACCCCGGCCGAGGCGGCGGCGGTGAGCGGATGCCGGGCCGTGCTGGACTTCCTGACCGAGGCCGGAGTGCCGCGGCCCGCCGCCGAGGGCGCGGACGGGCTCATCGCCGCCGTGCTCGCGGGCGACCAGCGCACGACCGAACGGCTCGCCAGGCACGCCGGCGCCGCCCGCGCGCAGCGGCCGGGACTGACCGTATGGGCGGCCAGCCGGCGCGCCTGGGACGCCATCCCGCTGCTCGCCGAACTCGGCTGGGACGTGAACGCCCGCGGCCGGGGCGACTGCCCGGTCGAACAGGAGTGGGAAACGGCACTGCACCAGGCGGCGGGTTCCGGCGAGCTCGACGGCGCCCGCCTGCTCGTCGGGCTCGGCGCCGACCCGGGCATCCGCGACGCCCGGTTCGGCGCGACCCCGCTCGGCTGGGCGGAGCACTTCGGCGAGCAGGCGATGGCCGACTACCTTCGCCCGCTCACCCCGCCGGAGTGAAAGGCAGGTCCGGTCAGCGGCCCAGCGAGTCGAGCCTGCGGAGCTCTTCCGGCGTCAGCTCGAAGTCGAAGACGGCGTAGTTCTCCTCGATCCGCTCCCGGCGCCGCGACCGGGGGATCACCACGAAGCCGTGCTCCACATGCCACCGGAGGATGACCTGCGCGGTCGTCTTGGCGTGGGCGGCGGCGATCTCCCTGAGCACCGGGTTGCCGAGGTCGCTGCGCTTCAGCGGGCTGTAGCCCTCGAGGACGACGTGGCGGCTCGCTAGGTCGGAGACTTCCCGCGCGCTGAAGACGAACGGGTTCCACGGGATCTGGTTGAGTACGGGCCCGCGCCCGGTGGCGGCGACGAGCTCGTCGATCTGCGCGATGCTGTAGTTGCTCACGCCGATCGCCCGGGTCTTGCCCTGCTCAAGCGCCGCGACGAACGCCTTCCACATGTCCGGCCGGGCCTCGCCGTGCGGCGGCCAGTGGACCAGCCACAGGTCGACGAAGTCGACGCCGAGGTGCCGCAGGCTGGCCTCCAGGGTCTGCGCCTCCCGGCCGGCGTTCCCCGGCGGGCACTTGGTGGTGATGAACACGTTCTCCCGGCCGACACCGCTGTCTCTGACCGCCGTGCCCACCCGGTCCTCGTTGCCGTACGCGGTGGCGGTGTCGATGTGCCGGTAGCCGATCTCGAGGGCGCCCCGGACGCCGTTGTAGGCGTCGTCACCGTCGAGCTGCCATGTGCCGAAGCCGATCAGCGGGATGGAAACGCCCTCGGAGAGCGGTACTTCCTCCTGGCTGGTGCGCGCGGTCATGCACGTCCTTCCTGTTCGCTTCGCTCTGTCGGCCGCTGCGGCATCCTCGGCCCTGCCGTCAGCTTCCGTGTATCAATCACACCAGACCGCCCGGAAGTCTCCGACATCGGCTCGGCCTCCCGCTCAGCGGCCCGCGGCGTAGATTCGCCGGACGACGTCTTCGATGTCGGGTTCTTCCACGGTCAGGTCGAGGACTTCCGCCTTCTCTGAGACGGCTGCCAGCAGCTTCGCGGCCGTGGTCAACTCTCGCCGAGCTCGAGCTGCGGGCGCAGGTAGGTCCCGGCAACCGCCGGCCTCAGGCGTTCGGGGCCGAGATGCCCCAGCGGATGGCGCCCACCACCAGGTGGCCCGCCGGGCGGGCCAGGGCAGCGTCGGCCAGCGGCAGGGACGGGATCCTAAGTTCGCGCCTGGCCCAGCGGGGGAGCAGGGCGACCGCCGCCGCGGCCAGCCCCGCGTACACCGGGCGCAGCACCAGGGGAAGCGGCGGTTCCCGCAGCAGGAACCGCGCCGCCTCCCGTGCCTGCGGGGTCCCGGCCAGTTCCGGGCGGTAACGCGCAAACGTGGCGCGGACCTCGGACTCGGTCGTGGGCGGGTCCGGCACGCCGAGTTCGGCGGCGATCAGCGCCATGTCCGCCACGTAGCCGTCGCGGGCCGCCGGGCCGAGAGAACGCCCGCCGTACACCTGGTACGCCCCCAGGAAGGCGTGCACCTCCGCGACGTGCACCCAGGTCAGCAGGTGCGGATCGGACGCCGCGTACGGCCGTCCGTCCGGCGCGGTTCCCGTGACGTGCTCATGAATGCCGCGGACGCTGGCTATCGCCGCCACGGCGTCTTCCTTGCGGCCGAACGTCGTGGCCGCGATGAAGTGACTCGTCCGCTGCAGCCGTCCCCACGGATCGGTCCGGTACCCCGAGTGATCGGCGACGGCCGCCATGGCCAGCGGGTGCAGCGACTGGAAGAGCAACGCCGCCATGCCACCGACGAACATGGCGCAGTCATTGTGCACCTGCCGGATGGGGCGGTCGGCCGCGAACCAGCGGTCAGCCTCCGTTATCCGGGGCCGCTCGCCCGGCGGCCGCCGCCGCGGCCCGGCGACCCGCTCGATAACGGCCTCCCCGATCCGCCTGCGAAGGATGTCGGTGACTGGCATGCCCAGGACAACGCCGTGAAAGAACCCGATCATCCCGAACGACAGCGTGCTCCACTAGTCCCGCCACCCTCTGCCCGGGGCGCCAGCTATTTACCCGTAACGCGGTCCGCGGGGCCCTGCGGTTTCCATTCCGTGATGGAATCGCAGGTCTTCCTAGGAGTTGTCCTTGTGATCTTCCCTATTCAGGCGGATAATCTACTCAACTTGCAGATGGGGTGACATCCGGCGGGCTGGCGATTAGTGGGGGAATTAGATGAACTATGAGGCGTGTCCCCGTGGCTGTTGAGCGCGCGCAATAAACGGCACTCAGTCACAGGTGTAGAGAACGACTCTTTCCGCTTGATAGCGGATATGAATCTACCGCTGTTCCGCGCCGGCCAACGGCGTGTCCGTGACGACGGAGGAGCAAATGAACCAGGTAAACGCCTGCAGTTGTGGTTTCGTGTTTGAGGAGGCGGACGTATTCTGCGGAACCTGCGGGAAACCGCGTGTCCCCCCCGTGCCGCCGCCTGTTCCCCCGCGGTCCTTTGACGACCGGATTCCGGGACCTCCGCCGACCGTATCGCAGCCAGCCTTTCCCCGAACAGGCGCTGCCGATGAGCGCACGCGCAGGGACCGACAACAGTTCTTCGGACAGCAGTTCCCCGGGCAACCACGGGGGGCGGCAACCTCCGCGGCGCAGTCGCTTGAATCCCTGCGCCCTTCCCCGTTCGATGCCGACAATGTCTATCTGCAGAAAACCCTGCGGCATGAGCCGATGGAACTCGCCCTCGACGATTCGGTCTCGCTGAGCACGCTCGGCATCCTGCTGATGCGCGCCTTCATCGCCTTCGGGCTCCTCTTCATCGCGTTCGGTGTCATCGGCGGTCTCCAGGCGGCCCATGGCGGCGGCGAGTCGCTGCTTTCCCTGGGTTCCTTCGCCAGCATCGTTGTTTTCTGGGTTGTGCTGCTGGCCTCGAAGGTCACCGAGCCCATCGGCGAGTGGCGTACGCTGCTGGCCGACCGGGCGGGGCAGTCCGGTTCCTACTATCGCATGATCGTCGCGGTGCTCAGGCGCCGTGAACTGCCGGTTACCCCGCAGTTGCGAAGCGTTGAGCTCAACACGCAAGGCCGTCCGGTCAAGCACACGATGGTGCTTTCCGAGAACGAGTACCGGGCCTACGTGACCGTCTTCCCCTACGGCACCAGCCTGTACGTAGGCTGGCAGATGTGGCGGCGGCGGTCTGGCTGGCAGCTGATCAAGCGCGCCCTGGTCGATCGGGTGACGGCCGCCAACCTCGTTACCGCGATGCTGCGGACCGACCGCGCGCGCGCCGTGCGCGAGGCAGTGCACCTAGCCTGCCGTGAGGCCATGTTCGCCACCCCGGACGAAGGCCTGTGGGCGCAGGCGCAGCAGGTTCGGATGCCGCAAATCGAACAGGAGTCGGCGCTGCTCGTGCCGCAGCAGCCCGCGAGCCCGACGCTGCCGCCTCCCGTCACGGTGCCACCCTCGTCCGTTGCCTCGCCATGACGCGGTGAGCGGGACCATGGACCCCTTCCAGGATGGCCCGTACCTGAGCACGAGCGACGGCTCCGGATGCTGGACGTGGGCCGGCATCCGCTTGTCCGCGGACGGCCGGATCGACGCCACGCAGCGCTATGCCGACCTGTCTTGGGATGAGCGCCGCAAACGCTTGGCCGAGCAGGAGGCGGCCTGGCTCGCCGCGCAGTGGGACGCGCCCCTCCCAGGAAGCCGCTTCGAAGTGCGGTTCGCCACCGCTGCCACGGCGAGGAAGGTAAAGGCCGCCTTCCTCGTCCGCGTACTCGCCGCGACGCCCGGCGAGGCCAGGTCCCTCGCCGTAGAACGGCTGTGGCGGGCGGCCGACCCAAACGGTGCCCTGCCGCCGCACGTGGTGGCCCAGCCTCTCGAGTCTGAGACGGAGCTGCGTGCCTGGCTTGGCTATCCCGCCCGGGTAGGCGCCTTCATCGAGGTACGCAAGCACCTGGCCGTCGGCCGGATCACCCGTGGCGGGACGGGGCCGGCCTACGCTGTGCGTCACGGATTCTTCGATTCGGGGGCCGCATGGGATGCGTGGTGGCGAAGTTTCGCGGCCCTGGAGTTCCCCGCGGTGCTGAGTATCGGCTTCGACCCGTATGACGCTGACAATCCCGCCTTTCGCAGTTTGCTCGCTCGTCACGCCGTGGAACTGGGAGAACTCGCGAGCCAAGGGGTTCCCTCACCCTTGAACCCCTATTCGGTGCCCCCGGATCCAGCGGCGCAGTCGGCCGTGCCGGCCTACCAGAGGGCTCTCGCCCGCTACACCGGGCGCTGCTTCAGTCTCCGGGTGACATTGGCCAGCGCGCAGCCGCTCCACCGCACCCTGGTCGAGTCGCTGGTAAGGACGGTGTCGAGCACGGCCGGAGCGGCCCGGACGGTACCGGTAGCCGCTCTCGAACTCGATCAGGCCCTTGGTGAGTTCCGGGCGCTCGGCGCGCCGTGGCTGCCCGTGACGTACCAGCGGGACCTGCCGGCGGAGCTCGACGGTCTTGATCGGCTGCTGCATTCGCTCGCCGACGTGGAAGAGGCAGCCTCAGTACTGAGCCTGCCGGTGCACTGGCCGGGCATGCCGCCGGTCTTCGATCATGACGCCGGTGCGCTCAGCCCCGAGCAAGGACGACAGGAGCGGTGATGGCGGGAACCTACACAATCGAGTCCGCGGACGACGGCGCCCCGATCGACCCGAAGCTGCTGCGCGAGCTTCGCGACCTGCTGCGGAACGACGAGGATCTCGACCTCGGCGTCAGGCTCAAGGACCGGCCGCCCGCACCCGGCGAGCAGGGCGCCATCCCCGTCGCGATTGAGGTACTGACAGCCGCCACTCCGCTGGGGACGGCCTTCATCGGCGTGCTCATGCACTGGATCCATGCGCACAAGCTCTCGATCAAGGTAAGCCGCAAGGGCGACGACGTCGAAGTTGAACTCAAAGGCATGAGCGTCCAGGAAGCAGAGCGACTGCTCGAGAAGCTGGGGATCACCGGCGGCGCGGAGCCGAATGATGATGACTAAGCCGCCGGACTCGCGCTGGCAAGCACTCCTGGTGGGCGTGGCGAGCAGTGCGCACGGCCTTAGCTTCGCGCAGTCACTCAACAGCCAGGCAGAATTCGCGCGCGCGCTCGAGCGGAACATGCCCGGACTGCGCGAGGACGACCTAGTCGTGCTCCCGGAGCCGCGGTACGCCCACGAGGTGACGGAGGCGATCGCCCGGCTGAATGACGCGCATGACAAGGACGGAGAAGCTGGCCTCGTGCTTCCGGGCCTGCTGTTCTACTACTGTGGCCACGGAATGGACGCGGACGGGCGGCTGTGCCTGAGCACGGTCGAGACAATCGACCGAGACATGACCCGGAGGCGCACCGGGCTCCCCTTGAGCGAAGTGCTCGATACCATCGGTGCCACCGCGTTCAAACGCCCCCGGGTAGTGCTGATCCTCGACTGCTGCTTTGCGGGCCTGGCCCGCGCGGAGACCGAGTCGGAGCGCGCGCATCTGCTGATGGCCGTCGGCTCGGACGTCCTGGCCACGCACGACCCCAGCGACACTGGACCCACCCACTTCACGGGCGCGCTAGTGGAACTGATGCGGGAAGGCGATCCCGGGGCAGGGCCCTGGATCGATCTAGAGACGGTATACCGGCGATTGAAGCCGCGGCTGGTCAAGCGCCACGGAAAAGACCGGGAGCCCTGTCAGCAACCCGTCGGCCAGAGCGGCGCGATCCTGCTCGGCCGGAACCCGGCGTATTCCGGGTCTCGCTAGGGGGATAGCACAACATGGCGGGAAACAGTTTTTGCCCCGGATGCGGGCGGGATCTTAGGGCGGGAGCACGATTCTGCGCGGGCTGCGGACGCCCAGTCGTGCCGCCGTCAGAGCAGAGATCCGCCGGGCACCCTCCGCGTGATTCGCGCTCTGCCCGCATGCCACTGGCCGGCATGATCGCTGGTGGGATCCTGGTGCTGGGTGGGGTGGGGGCGGCAGTAATACTCACCGTGCATCCGTTCAGCCACAGCGAAAACCTGCGCAACGCCGCCAGCACATCCGGGCACTCCGCGCCCCGGTCGCTGTCGGCCAGCGCCGGAACCGTGACATCGGATCCCGCCTCACCGGTCTCCGTGCAGTCTGGTTCTCCCACGGCTACGCAGGTCACTGAGCAGCAGGCGGCGCAGAACCTGGGCGGAATGCTCTCGCAGAGTGTCTCGGACCGCAGTGCCATCACCCAGGCAGTCAACGACGTCCAGGCCTGCGGGCCGTCCCTGAAGCAGGATCCGCAGGTGTTCGAGCGGGCTGCCAACTCCCGGCGCACCTTGCTGGCCGATCTCGCGGACATGTCCGGCGCCTCCGCGCTTCCCGCACCAATGCTCCACGACCTGACCGGTGCCTGGCAGGCGTCGATCGCCGCCGATAACGACTTCGCCCAGTGGGCGAATGACGAAATCTCGAACGGCTGCGTGCAGGACGACACAAGCGATCCCGGCTCCGTGGCCGCGAACGGTCCTGACGCGCAGGCGACCACCGACAAGCAGGCTTTCGTCAGCGTGTGGAACCCGATGGCGGCGCAGTACGGTCTCACCACTTACACGTGGAATCAGCTTTAGAGCGGACTAAGCCATGGCGTTCCAGACGATGGCGGCCAGACGGTCGATCGTGTCGATGCCGTACTGCTCCGCAGGGTTCCCGGTGCTGAGCACGGCCATCAGGTAGTCGCTGCCGTCGCCGGAGATCCAGCCCACGCTGTTGATCTGCCAGTCAGTGCCGGCGGCGTCGAGCGGAAGCCAGCCGTTCTTCAGCGCTACCGTCACCTGGGCCGGGATGCCGCTACCGACGCCCCACCGCTGAGAAGGGATAACGTTTTCCAAGAGCGACACGGCGTATCGGCGCTCCGCGGAGGTTAGCAGCGGGCCGGGCTCGATGAGTTCCTTCAGCAAGGTGATCTGGTCATCCGGGACCGTCGTGGTCAGGCCCCAGCCCGGCCAGGCGAAGCCTGCGCACGTCACGCACGGCGACGGCGTAGTGCCAGTCAGACCCGCCGCCTCGTTGTATGCCCGGAGCCCGGCGGTTCCCCCGGCGGCGTACCACAGGCTCGTGGCGGCACCGTTGTCACTGTCCTCGATCATCAGCCGTGCCAGTGACTGGTTGGCCGCCGAAAGCCCAGAATTGCGCTGCGCGAGCAAAGCCTCCAGTATGTCAAGCTTGACGACACTCGCCTCAGCCTGCGGCGGCCCCTGCCCGAGACGCCAGGTCTGGCCGGTCCGCACATCGTAGACGGCGGCCATGACGGTACCCGTCCGCTGAGCGACGTACCGGGCCGCTGCTCCCGCGAGGGGATCGCCGTGCCGGGCCAGTGCTGCCGGCCGAGTAGGCGTCCAGCGCGCCGCCGGAGATGTCGACCGGCTAGCCGTCCCAGCCGAAGCCGGCGTCCGCGCCGTTCCGGAATCAGCCGCAGGCGCGACTGTGTGGCGGCTGCCTAGTCCACGGGACGCCATGAAGATGATGAATAGTACGGCGGCCACGACTACCACACCAAGCAACCGCATGCCGCCTCGGCGAAATGACACGTCTAGGCCCCCGTCGGCTCTTATCGCTCAGCACGGCAGACTGCCCGTCCCGCGGTCCGTGCAGAATATGTCACCTGCCCCCAAACGAGGGAAGGTTACTGATCAACCACCTGTCGTCCCAGACAATGCTAAAGCGCGATAGGTACATATTCCCCTGGATGGAGAATGCGGTAAAGCGGCCGAGCGGAATTCGTAGTCGTTTTTCTCGTTCTGAAGCCAGACGAGCGCAACTAACGGGTGCCAAGGTGCCTTTCTCGTCGACTCGGCTGGTTTTGGTCCACGGCTTCCTGGGATACGCGGCGGTGTGCGGCGGAACGGGATCCCGCGGCCCCCTACACGGGACCGGGTCCGCATCCCGTCGACTTTGAGGGCGATACCAACTTCCTCGGAGCAGGCGGGACGGCGGACGTGATCGACAACGACGGCACCCGCTTAGCAACGTCGACCGATACCGGGGACATCGAGCCACCGGGCAGCTGACCGTGGCCGACGAGGAAGACGACGCAGACCCAATCAGGTTACTAGTCGACTATGATCGTGTGATATCTACCTCTCGAATGGAAGGAGGCCGAATGTCATCGGCAGGCGTCCGTGGTAGCGCTGGCGGAGGTCTCGGGAGTGCCGCTGCCGGAGTACGACCAGGTGACGGCGGCGCCGGACTCTCACCCGGTGCGGGATGGCGACCCGGTGTATACCGATGCGACGGTGCGGCTGCTGCGGAAGGGGGTGCCGGTGTTCTTCGCGACCGTGGAGATGCAGCGGAAGTACGAGAAGGGCAAGTACGCGACGCTGCACGCCTACCACGGC
>Ga0102924_1003241_pt1 | contig 17144 bp, 14 predicted proteins | sample PaiPotPPM11metaG_FD_80116 | JGI IMG/M metagenome (GOLD analysis project Ga0102924, IMG submission 80116) | Iron sulfur acid spring bacterial and archeal communities from Banff, Canada, to study Microbial Dark Matter (Phase II) - Paint Pots PPM... ...
AGCGGAAGCGGGTCGACGAGCAGCAGCGGCGCGGCCAACGGAAGCAGCAGCAGCACCTCCGGCGGAGGGAGCACGAGCACCAGCTCCGGCAGCGGCCCCTCGTCGAGCGGCACCGGCTCGGGGGACGGCGGCGCGGCGTCGATGGACGACGCCGGGTTCGGGGACGGCGATCTGGGCTCGTCGTCGCAGGGCGGGTGCTCGTGCACGACCGGGCCCGGTGGCGGCCGCGCGAGCGCGGCGAGTCTTGCGGGGATGCTTTTCGCCGCAACAGCGGCTGTCCGGCGTCTGCGCAGGAGGTCCGGTTCGCGGCGGCCCTAGCTGCGCGATATGCTCGCGTCCCGCATGGAAAAGAGGACGCTGGGTTCGACTGCGGCGGGACTCCTCGGCCTGGCCGTCGCCTCACTTGTCTCCTTGGTCCCGTTCGCCGGATGCGGGTCGACGTCCGCTGGTGCCGTCTCGGGCGCTGACGCAGGCGGCGACTCGCGGCAGCCAGGCGCCGACGGCTCGGTCGTCGTTCCCGACGGGGGAGGGGACGACGGCTTGGGGGATGGCGCGGCGCCCGGCCAGCCGGGAGATGCCTCGCACGTCCCGCTGACGAACTGGATGATCCAGTCCTCCGCCGTGGCGACCGACGGGGGCGCGACGATCTCGAGCGCGTCCTACGCGACGACCGCCTGGTATCCCACGACGGTCCCCTCGACCGTGCTCGGGACCCTCGTCGCGAACGGGGTGTACCAAGACATCCTGACGGGCATGAATCTTCGGAATGTGCCCGGGACGACGTACCCGATCGGCACCGACTTTCTCTCCGTGCCCATCGCGAGCGACAGCCCGTTCGCCCCCGGCTGGTGGTTTCGTACGCAGTTTCCGACGCCCGCCGCTTCGTCGACGACGCTGCACTTCGAGGGGATAAGCTACCGGGCGGACATCTATCTGAACGGACAGCAGATCGCGCAATCGAGCGACGTCCTCGGCACATACCGCCGCTGGGACTTCGACGTCACGAAGTACCTCGTGGCCGGCGGAACGAACACGCTCGCCGTCGAGGTCGTCGCGCAGACGCCCAACGACCTTGGGCTCGATTTCCTCGACTGGAACCCCGCACCGGCCGACCGCTACATGGGCCTCATCCGCGACGTGTATCTGGTCGAGCACGCGGGCGTCGAGATCCGCGATCCGTACGTGGCCACGCATCTGCAGGGCGGAGCTGCGCTGCTGACGGTCGGCGCGGATCTCTCGAACGATTCGAGCTCGCCGATTCGGGGCACGTTGAAAGGAACGATCGACTCGTCGATCGCGTTCGAGCAGGACGTCTCGGTGGCTCCCGGCGTCACGACGGTGACCTTCGACCCCGCGACCTTCCCGCAGCTCGACGTCGCTTCTCCGCGACTCTGGTGGCCGGCCCGACTCGGTCCGCAGGAGCTGCACTCGCTCGACCTCCAGTTCGTGGTCGCGGGCGGCATTTCCCACGAGCAGAAGATCCCCTTCGGGATTCGCGAGATCACGTCGACGCTGACGCCGGACGGCTGGCGCCTCTTCTCGATCAACGGAAGACAGATCCTGATCCGCGGGGGAGGGTACACACCCGACATTCTGTATCGCCAGGATCCGGCCCGGCAGCTCTCCGAGCTGCAGTACGTCCTCGACCTCAATCTGAACACGGTGCGCCTCGAGGGAAAACTCGAGGGCGAGAACTTCTTCTACCTCGCCGACGAGCTCGGGATCCTCGTCATGCCGGGACTCATGTGCTGCGACTACTGGCAGAACTCGCAGAACTGGGTTGCGAGCGATTTCCCGATCGCGGCCGGCTCGGTGCTCGATCAGGCCAAGCGCCTGCGCAAGCACCCCAGCGCGCTCACCTTTCTCTATGGCAGCGACACTTCCCCCGTCGCGCAGGCCGAGCAGGGATACCTGACGGCGCTACAGCAGGCGAACTGGCCCAACCCGATCCAGGCGGCGGCCGCGGAGTCGACGCCGCCGCCGATGAGCGGGATGACCGGGTACAAGATGCGAGGCCCTTACGACTACGTTCCGCCTATCTACTGGTACACGGACACGATGTACGGCGGGGCCTTCGGGTTCGCCACCGAGATCAGCCCGGGTGCGGCCGTGCCGCCGGTCGAGAGCCTCCAGGCGATGCTGGGTACCGCGGCCCCGTGGCCGATCGACGACGTGTGGAACTACCACGCGGGCGCGAAGCCGCCTTTCGTCGACGTCGACAATTTCACGAACGCCCTGATTGGCCGATATGGGCAGGCGAGCGGCGTCGACGATTATTCGACCAGAGCGCAACTCATGGCCTACGAGTCGCTACGCGCCATGTTCGAGGCGTACGGGCGCAACAAGTACGCGACGGCGACCGGCGTCATTCAGTGGATGCTCAACAACGCCTGGCCGGGGCTGATCTGGCACCTGTACGACTACTATCTGCGTCCCGGCGGCGCGTACTTCGGCGCGAAGAAAGGGAACGAGTATCTGCACGTCCAGTATTCATACGACGACAGTTCGATTGTCGTGACCAACCACTACAACCAGGCATATTCGTCGCTCACCGCGACGGCGACGCTCTTCGACGTCCACTCCGCGCAGACCTTCACGCAAAGCGCCACGCTGGACGCCCCCGCCGACAGCAGCACGAAGACGAGCGTCGTCGTACCTGTGAGGTCGCAGACGAGCCCCGTGTCTTTCCTCGACGTCGAGCTGACCGATTCGACGGGGAAGACCGTGAGCTCCAATTTCTACTGGCTGACCCCCACCCCCGACGTCATGGCGCCGCCGGACCCCGGCAGCGCCTGGTACCGCGAGCCCATCGCGACGTACGCCGATTTCACGTCCCTCGGTACGCTGCCCTCGGTGAACCTCGCGGCGAGCCAGACGACGTCTACGAGCGGCGCCACGACCGCGACGACCGTCACGCTGCGAAACGACTCGCAGAACATCGCCTTCTTCGCGCGCGTCCAGGTCTCCGATGCCGCCGGCGACGAGATCTTGCCGGTCCTCTGGGACGACAACTACGTCTCGGTGCTGCCGGGAACGTCGAAGACGATCACCGCAAGGTACGCGACGACCCTCGCCGCCGGAGGTCAGGTGACCGCGAAGGTGAGCGGCGTGAACGTGCCGCCGACGCCGTTCTGACGACGCCGGGGTACTTTTGCCCCGGGTGTGCGCCGAGCCGCAACGGGGCCGTTCGCGTATTCTGACCCGGCGTACCCCTCGTGTCTCACGCGCACCATTTCCTCGAGCGCCTCGATCGCGTGACACGCGCGCAGACCGAGTTCGCTCTCGGCCTTTACCGCGATCCGGACGCTGTCCGCTTCGTCCTCGACCGCGTTCGCCTGCCGCCGACCGCCGATCGCGTCGCGCTCGCGCTCGACGACGCGAGAGAGGGCCCGTTCGTCGTCGTCACCAACACGGGGCGCTTCGTCACGTGTCTCGGTCGCGGCATGCGTCACGAGCTCCCCACGGTTCCGCGCGATCAGCTCGACGCTCTCCTCGCCAAGGTGGCCGAGAAGCGCGTCCTCCGCGAGCTCGCGCAGCGCGAGCTTCGAAACGACGAGGAGGAGGGGGAGCTCTTCCAGCGCATCTTCTCGAGGGGACGGCGCCTCGCGCGCGAAGACTTCCGGGCGATCTCGGCGTTCGAGGCCATGTTCGGGTCCACGCCGCACATCCTGATGCTCGAGGTCGTGGTGGACGTCGTGAAGATGCGCGAGGCGATGACGCGCGGAGCCCACAGAATCACGCGCATCAAGGCACCGACCGCGAAGGCCCTCGAGCGCCAGGACCGCCTGACGTGGGGCATCGGTCATCTGATGGTGCTGTCCGGCGCAGGGGAGCGTCGAGATCGCGACGAGATCCTCGACCTCGCGTCCTCGCACAAGGGATCGCCGACGCTCGCATGCTCCGTGCAGGAGGGGCTCACGTTCTGCTTGCGCGCGGCGTGGGCGGCTGCGCGATTCGGCAAACCGACCATCCCAGCCTACAAGCACGCGCTCGGCGAGGCGCGCGACTGGCTCCAGGCGCTCGACGCCGCAATGGGCCTGGGGGCGATCGGGCTCCGCCACGCGGGGACGTTGCCAGACGTGAAGCGCATCCTGCAAGCGCAGGCCGCGCGCGACGCCGCCGAGTCGCCGGAGTCGTCGACCGGGTTTCGCGGACGCATCGCGGAGGAGGTGATCAAGACGATCGAGCTCGCCGAAGAGCGCGCGGAGGTCACGCACAAGATCGGCTGCGAGCTGTGCACGTTCCAGGGCCAGCACCTGCCGGAGGGACATCCGCTTCGGTTCGCCACTCCCGAGAGCGTGCCCCCGGAGCTGGCGCGCACCGCCGTGCTCGCGTTCGACGGAGACGTCCGCAGCGCATCCTTCCTCAACCTCGCGCTGGCGGCGTTGCCGGTCGCTGCGCGCGCTCGAGCCGAGGACTTCTACTTTCCGCGCGAGGCCGTTCGCGCGTGGCTGGGCGAATGGACGCCGGAGGAGACTCTCGAACGGCTCAAGGGTCTCGCCGAGGCGACGCCCAAGAAGGAGCCGATGCGCGCGGAGAAGGGCCCCGGCCGAAACGAGCAATGTCCGTGCGGTAGCGGGAGGAAGTGGAAGAAATGCCACGGCGCGGGTCGTGCGCCCTGAGTCCAGGGGACGTCCGCAGGTCCTCCCCGGCAAAATCGACAGAGTTGTCTTGCCGTTGAGGAAAAGTGGCCGCGGGTGGTCTTAGTCCGGTGCGATCGGATCGTGCGTGCGCTTCGTGCTGGAAAGACTCGCGCAAGGCCGAAGGTCCAAGCGCCCGCGAGGCACCGAGCGGGGCGCCGGCGCTTGCATTCGGTCGTTTCATAACGTACCAATCCAAGACCATTTGGGAGGCCGCTTCGGCCATCACCGGACACCGTCCGGAGCGGGGACAACGCTCCAGAAAGTGAAGAACGGAATCATGACGAACTTTGCCAAGCTTTCGTTGGGCGCCGCGGCGATTCTCGTCGCCGGCTTCTCCGCCGTGGGCACCCCCGGGTGCAGCAGCAACACCACGCCGCCCACCAGCGGTCCCCCGTCGGGAAGCAGCAGCGGCAGCAGCTCTGGCAGCAGCAGCGGTTCGAGCTCCGGGTCGGGTGGCGACGGGGGCGGCCTCAAGTGCATGCTCAGCACGAACGCACAGAACCTGCTCGCTGGTTGCGACCTGTGCACCACCTGTCTGGAGCAACACAACTGCTGTGCGGCCGCCGACGCGTGCCTCGCAGACCCCGGCTGCCTCAAGTACGCGAACTGCATGAACAGCTGCTACAACGGCCTGAGCCCCGACGGCGGCATGCTCCCGGACGCGAGCCAGGGAGCGGAGGACACCTGCGCCAACGCCTGCCCGCTCAGCGGCAACTCGATGACGCTCTACAGCGCGTTCAGCAACTGCTCGTCGCCCGCCACGGGTGCGACGTGCGACACGCCCTGCTCCTGCCCGTAGTCCGTTCGACGAGCGCGCCCGTCGCGCCGCAGTGGCTTCGCGTGGTGCACCCCCCTCGCCGTGCTTCGCATCGGCCAGGGGGGTGTTCCCATTTGCGGGTCAGGGCTTGCAGTGCACGTGCACAGGCGCAGGCACCTGCGTGATGAAGCTCCCGCTCGTGTTGGTCGCGCAGCTGTAGGGGATGTGAGTCACGGGGTCCACGAACCCCATGGACGCCGTCGCTTGCGTCCACTCGACGAGCGGCTTCGCGCCCACGTCGTACGTGAGCGTGGCCATCTGCGCGCGCACGGAGGGGTCCTTCAGGTCGCCGCTCGCCGCGAGGTCATCGAGGACGTCGAGCCCGATGGGCTGCATGCGGACGCGCAGGGTGACGCGGTCGGGGGCCTGGGTGACGGCCGTCGATTGAGGGAAGGTCTGGTAAATGTGCGTCTGGTAGAAGCGCGGGTCGGACGCGTCGAACGTCATCGAGCCAGGGAGCTCATAGCTCTCCGACGGGCTTTGGGCCTGCCAGAACATGGTCACTTCGTCGTCCTTGCTGTCGAGCATGCAATCCCGAAAGAGCCATAGGTCCGGATCGTTGATCTTCGTGACCGGAGTGCCGTCCGGGACGACGCCGGTCTGGTAAATGACGTTCTGGCCGGAATACGCGATGAGCTCGACCCAGGCGCGGCGATCTTGCGCCGAACCACTCGGCCAGCCGTGACCAGCCGCGACGTTGTCGAGAATGACGGTGAAGCCCGCCGTGCCCTCTCCGACGCAGAGGCTGGATTGGATGCTCGTATCCAGGAAGGTCGTGACGCTCTCCTTTTGCGTCTTCTGGTCTGCACTGGGAAACGGGGTGAGCCCGACATCGATGCCCGGAAAATCGTGCGCGTGGTAGTAGCGATTCGGCACGCCGGGCGCCTGCGCCACAGGCAGAGGCGTGCCGCTCTGGTTCATGTGGCATTGCCCGCACGTTTCACCTCCGGGCGAGTGGCTGAACACCGTGTGGTTCTTCCATTCGTCGTACGTGCGTTCGATGGCCACGCCGTTCGTGTTGACGATGTCGTGGCACGCTCCGCAAAGCTGCGCCGACTCCAAATGGTTGCGGTCGTGCAGACCGGAATACCCGGCCGGGTGCGCCGTGTTGGCCACTGGATTGGAGAAGGCGCCGCGCATCACGATGTCGCTCGCCGAATGGAGCGGGTTGTTGTGATCGCCGAGGACGCTGTCGACCGTGTGGCAGAAAAAACAGGTGACGCCCTTGTACTTGGCGTCGACCGAGCCGAGGTTCAACCCGTCGGTCGTCTTCCCGTCGCGCAGCGCCATCGGCGCGTGGCAGTTCACGCAAAAGCTTCCGAGCGCGCCGTTGGTCTCGCGCTGGCCGCGCGCGTTCATGGCGATGAAGACCGGGTCGTCCGACGCATACGCGTGCATGCTTTGCGACCAGTCGCGGAAGTGATCTGCATGACATTTGTTGCACGTCACCGGATCGAGGAGCTCGTCGCGGCTCAAGTAGGTCGGCTCCGCCTTCGAGCTGCTGCAGCCCGCCGCGCCGAGCGCGGCCCACACGAGCGCGCCTCCGACCAGAAGGACGGTTCTCATCTCTGTCGCTCCCGCTTGGATCCCGACGCCATGGTGCCCTGGCTGCGCCGCGAAATCGAGTTCGTCCCCGGCTGCGCCGTGTCCTCCGCGCGCCGCCGCGCGCGTGGTGTCCGCCGACGCCGCGGTGAGGCGCGCAGGACCGCGGTTGCGTGGAGCGCGTGGGTGCAAATTGTTCGCGAAGGTGGTCTGATGCTGGGGGAAGGCAGAAACGTGGCAGAAACGCGCGTTGGCACATTCGCCACACTTCGCCGGCAAATCGCGGCCTGCCAGCTAGATGCACTCATGCCCGTAGTCGCAGAGGAGCAATGCGACGGCTCAGAACGTGCTCTCATGCGGCGCGCGACGCTCGGGGCAGAGACAAACTGCCTCTCCGGAAGAGCCGGTCATGCGGCGAGTGCGCATGGCGCGCTGGTTGCGGTGCACGCGTCGCGTCACGACAGAAATTGGACGCATGGAACCTTCGCTGAACAACGAGACGCGACGCGAGATGACCCGTCGTGCTAGGGAGCCGCACGCCGTAATGAAGAAACTGGATGCGCTCGTCGCTGGGTTTGCTGACGAAGTCTTTCGCACGATCCGTGGCGCCACCCTCGAAGAGCTGGCGGAGCTGCTCGGCGCGGAACCTGCGCCCGAGAGGAGCCAGCAGCGCACGGTAACGCGGGCGACGAGCGGCACTCATCGCCCCGCGTGGTCGCCCTCCCGAAAGCCGGGCGCGGAGCGAAGGACGCGGCAGCTGGGCATCTTCGACGACCTTCAAGGGTCGCCCGAGGCCCAGGTGGTGGCCGAGATCACCGATCCCGAACGCCTGTTGCGTCTGGAGTCCGACGCCTCCGCCGCGCCGGACCATGCCCCGGCCGGGCCGGCCCACGCGGCGTCCGCGGCGGCGAACCATCGTCCGCTCACGGTGGTGCGGGAGCCTGCTCCGGAGACGCCGCCGCCGGTGAGCACCGAGAAGCCGGTGTCCTCTGCGCCGGTCCTGCTTCGGGCAAACGAGGCGCTCGTCCGCGCGTCCAACGCCGGCATCGTCATCCGGCGCCGCAAGGGCGCCTGACTTTAGCGAAAGCATCGGCCCGCAGCCCGCAAGGGAGCGTCCGTCAACGAAAGCGATCGGTCGCGGTCACGAGCTCGTGCGCGATGCCCGGTTCGAAGGCGGAGTGCCCCGCGTCCTCGACGACGCGAAAGTCGGCCTCCGGCCAGGCTCGATGCAGATCCCACGCGCTGCGCATGGGACAGACGACGTCGTACCGGCCCTGGATGATGACCGCCGGGATATGCCGCAGTCGATCCACGCCCCCCAGCAGCTCCCGCCCTTGCAGGAACGCGCCGTTGACGAAGTAGTGACATTCGATGCGCGCGAAGGCATCTGCGAACTCGTCCCCAGCGCTCCGGGCGATCAGGTCCCCATTGGGCAAGAGGCAGCTCGTCCTGCCCTCCCACACGCTCCAGGCCCGCGCTGCCCGGGCACGGACCTCGCGGTCGTCGCTCGTCAGTCGCCGATGGTACGCGCGAAGGAGGTCGCCGCGCTCGCCTGTCGGGATCGGCGCGAGGTACTCCTCCCATGCGTCGGGAAAGACAGCGTCGCAGCCGCGCTGGTAAAACCAGTCGATCTCCCACTGGCGGATGAGAAAGATCCCGCGCAGCACGAGCTGCGTCACCCGATCCGGATGCGTCTGCGCGTACGCGAGCGCGAGCGTGCTGCCCCAGGACCCGCCGAAGACTTGCCATCGATCGATGCCGAGCTTCATACGCAGCGCCTCGATGTCCGAGACCAGGTGCCAGGTCGTGTTGTCGATGAGCGACGCTCGCGGGGTGCTCTTGCCGCAGCCGCGCTGATCGAAGAGGACGACGCGGTAGGCGGCCGGATCGAAGAAGCGTCGCTGCTTGGGCTCGGTGCCGCCGCCCGGGCCCCCGTGCAGGAAGACTACTGGCTTGCCTCGGGGGTTGCCCGACTGCTCGTAGTAGAGCTCGTGCTCGTCGGAGACGCGGAGGCGTCCTGTCTCGAAGGGCTCGATTTCCGAATAAAGGGGGCGGCGCGCGTTCACCCGCACAGAGTTACCACGCGCCCGGCCGCTCCTCGATCGCGGAGAGCTGCTTTCAGGGTATGCGGTTCCAGCTCGGCCGAAAGCCGCTCGACTTGAACACCGGCTCGTCGACGGAGAGGATGTAATCGACCCGGCGGTTGCGCGGCTCGTCGACCTCGTCTGCTGTCTTGACGAGCAGCGCGGACTCGCCGAACCCCTCGTAGCCGATCGGAATCTTCAGCCCTCGCTGCCGGAACCATCGCGCGATGGCCTGCCCCCGGAGCCGCGAGAGACGCAGGTTGTACCCCGCGTCGCCGACGGTGTCGGTGTGCCCCGCCACGAACAACGTGACCCGCAGTTGCGGGTGGCTGGCGAGCGCTTCGGTCACCTTGACGAAGCTCGCCTCGAGCTTGGGGCGTTCCGACTCCTCGATCTGGGCCGAGTCGAACTTGAACTGGACCTCCTCGTGCGGGATGAAGACGGTCCACGGGGTGATGGCGATGCCCTTGTAGTAGCCGTCGACGTCGTAAACGAAGACCTCGATGCGGGCGACGGGCTCGTCGCTCGCGGGCGACCAGGGTATGACGAGCGGCTTGCCGGCGGGCTGCGGGCCGAGGTCTCGGCCGTCGGCGTCGAGCACCGCACCCGAGTCGCCGATCACCTTGATGGTGAGCCGCGCGAGGTCGCGCGACGCTCGGAGCTCCAGGTGATGCTCCACCAGATCGACTTTCGACTTGTCCACCACGAGCTCGAGCGGCACCCTCGTCGGCGTTCGCGCCGTGGGAGTGGAAGGCGCAGAGCCGTGCGGGCTGCCATCCGCGGGCGGCTCGGCCGCGGGCGGATCGTCCGCGCGAGCAGGGACCGACGCGACCAGCGCAAAGCAGACGCCGAGTATCGAGGTTTTCTGGACCGTTACGCCGGCGTTTCGCATGGGAGCCTACCCGAGCGGTAGCGTACCGCCTCATGGTGAAGCCGCCACTGAGCGGCCCTTGCGCGCGGCTCCGGGGAGATGCCGGGAACGGATTGCTCTTGACGCAGGCGCGTTCAAAAGCGATGGGAAGGAGCGGCCATGGAGAGCGAGACCGTACGCATCACCGCCGACCTGGAAGACGCCCTCCTCGACGAGTTCGTCCAAATGCTCTCCCCTCTGAGCGAGACGGAGATCCGCGCCCTCGTCCACGCCCGACTCCCCGCCCTCTCCGAGCGGCGTGTCTTCGAGTCGGCGAGCGAAGGCGTCTCGCGCGAAACGCTCACGCTGCTGGCTGGGCGTTGCCTCGTCCGCCAGAAGCTGAAGACGCTGCCGCCGCCTCCCGCCAGGCCGTGAGGAAGCCGGCGGCGCAGAGGCGCCCGCATCCAAGGAGCGGGCGCCCACCGACGGCGCGCTGCCCCGGCGGGCGCAGCCCATCGAGTCGTCGCACGCAGGCAGGTACCCATGCGAAACACCCGAGAACGAGGCATCCCCTCAGGGCCGCTAGCTCGCGAAGCGCTCGTTTCGCGTAGCTGGAGCCTCTCTTGCAAAGCCATCGCACGGGGGACGCACCTGCGATAGCCTTGACTTGTTCGACGCGGACGGTAGAAGTCGGGCCTCCGTTTCCGGCTTAGCTCAGTCGGTAGAGCAGGCGGCTGTTAACCGCCGGGTCGCTGGTTCGAGTCCAGCAGCCGGAGCAACTTTCCCGGTGGTGAATCGCTTACTTGCGCCACCGGGAACAGCTCCGTCGGGCAGGAAGTCGGTCGAATCGTCAGCGGTCGTGACGATTCCCGAGGCATCCGAGGGGGGCTCGTCGGAGGAAACGTCACGCGAATCGTCACGGCTTCGCTGCTCAAGCAGCGTGGCGGAGGGCAGGCGAGGGAGCGCCGCCTCGGGGATGGTTCGCATCGCCGTCGTCCGCATGACGTAGCGCATGTGCGTCTTCGGGTCGGCGTGGGACGCGAGGTGCATCGCATGCTGCACGTTGACGCCGGCCTCGGCGAGCGCCGTGTTGAACGCGCGGCGGAAGGAGTGAAAGTCGACCGGGAGCGTCGTGGCCGTCTCGTAGTACAGCGGGTCGCGCGGGTTGGGGGCGAGCTTCGTTTCCGGCGGTCGCTTGCCCAGATCGGTGCGCATGCCGGACTTCGTGGCGGGCACTTCGATGGGGGCCATGCGATACACGCGGGCTCGGAACAGCTCGCGTCGTAGCCGCTTCGCGTAGCTGTTGAGCGGCCGCTTGGCTTCTCCTGCGCGCTTGCCCCTGCGCACAGGGAACACGGGGCCCCCCTCCGGCTTGCCTGCGCGCTCCCACCATGCGCGAAGGAAGGGCGCGAGCGCGGGCGGAACGGCCAGCACCTGCGGCGTCCCGGTCTTTGCTCGAGGGACGATGCACTCCGCGAAGTTCACGCGATCGATCTGCGCCCAGTCCCACCGGTGGAGATCCCCCGTGCGCATGCCCCCTTCGCAACGCGCGACCAGGCCGAGCATGCGCAGCTCGAGATCGACCGACGCGCACGCGATGAAGGTCGCGAACTCGGCGTCCGTCAGGATCGTCCGTTCCTTGCGCACCTCGCGCGATCGCGGGAGGCGCACGGCAGCGACAGGGTTGTGGTCGACCAGCTCGTCGGCCATCGCCGCAGCGAAGAGCCGATTGAGACCGCCCCGGATGTGCCCGAGGCTCGCGCGCCTGAGGCCCTGCGCCGCCGCGTCGTCGAGGACGCCGCGTATGTGAGACGGCCGAACGTCGCACAGAGGGAGGTGCCCGATGGCGTCGAGGGCGTAGAGCTCCAGGTTTCGCCGCTCCTTCTTGGCCATGCCGACGCCCTGCGCTTCGCGCCTCGCGAACCACGTCTCCGCATACTCGCGCGTGCGCTCGGGCGCTTCGGTGCAAGGGCGCGTCTCGGGCAGATCTTCGCCACGCTCGACGGCGGCGACGAGGCGCGTGAGCTTGCGCCGGGCGAGCGCCTGGTCCGTCGTGCCGAGTGAGTAGAGCGGGCGGGAGGTGCTGCCGTCCGCGTGCGTCTTGGTGACGCGTGCCTTCCAGATCCCGTCCTTGCCGGGCGGGACGAGTGTTCCGGAACGTGCGCGGGGCATGGCTAACGTCCGCCGCGCCGAGCGAGCTCGGTGTTGTGGATACTCATGTTCGTAGCCTCCCGATAGGTTGCGGACCACGCCCCCGGCCGCCCCAACGGCGCGGGGGCACTTCGTGTGTACCATGCCGCAGCTCGCGAGCCGCGTCGCTGGCGCGTTCGTCGCGCGAGTTCCGTCGTTTCTGTCGACGAGCCCTCGGCGACCGGCCCTGCGCCGATGCGACGACAGAAACGACACAACCACCGGGACGGCCTTTCTGTCGGTTCTGTCGACGCTCCTCGGCGGGCATGGTTGCCAAGCGAGCGCCGACGGAAACGGCAGAATTCACGACGGCCCTCGCTTTGCCCGCGGGTTGATCGCGTAGGCCGGACTTGAGGGTCTGCCCGGGCGGCGCGCGACGTTCACCTGAAGCTCTCGAAGGAGGCCCCGCTCGACGAGGCGGGCAAGGGCGGGATCCAGCTCCACGGCGCGTTGGACGTGGCGCTCGACGGCCCTGTGGATGTCTCGGCGGGTCACGGCGCCCTGACCGGTCCGCAGCGCCCAGCTCCAGATGATCTTCGCGAGCTCGGTCGTTGGATCCGTGCCCATGAGGCCGAAGGCCGCGCGCGCGTGCCCGATGGCGTAGGCACCTACGCGAATGGCCCGCGCCATCGCGTCGGAACCGATGGGATGATGCAAAGCCTCGGCGCCGACGTGATCGGCGACGTGCAAGACGCCCGCGAGTCGCGCGACCATCCCAGGCAACTTGTTTCCCCAGTCTGCGAAGGAATGCAGGTCGCCATCCGTGCCGAGACGCGGCTCGAGCTCCGCCTTGAATCGCACCAGCGCGCTCCGGGCGCATTCCTCGAGCGGCACGACGTGAGGGACGATCTCGCCGTGCTCGTCGTGCCGTTCCTCGAGCTCGAGCAGCTCGCGGACGCCGCCCTCGTAGGCATCCCGTGCGGCGTCGGCCACCGCATCCGGGTCGGGGTCGCGTCTGCCCAGCGAGCTGCGCGGAATGGCGTAGAGGAAGCGCGCGAGGAGCCCAAGGGAACGAAACTCCGGTGTGGAGGCTAAGCCGGAGATCACACCCGGCTGCACCGTCAGGGCGACCGTCAGCAGCGGGCACGCCAGATGAATGCTCGGGCGGCCGATCCGGTCCAGGTCGTAGGCGTCACCCGAGTGCGCCTTGCAGAATAGCTCACAGTTGGCACGTCCTTCGGAGTAACGGCCGGCGAGAATCTTGAACGGCCCGCCCTCGGACGAGAAGACGCCCAGGCGGCCGCGCTGATCGGCAAGCAACCGGCCGACTGCTTCAGGCGTGGCGTCGTCGGCGAGAAGGCGAGGTGCGATCGGTACGGGCTCGTCGGCTTCCATGACCGCCAGCTCGGCGAGCTCGTTCTCCATCTCGCGGCGCTCGCCGTCGGAGCAGGCGCTCGCAGCCTTCTTCCGCAGGGCCTTGACGCGTTCGTCGCGGGTCTTGGCACGCTCCGCTGCCACAGCGATTTTCGGCGCGAGTCGGAGGCGCTCCTCGCGCTCCCATTGCCGCAGCGGCGAGGTTGCGGCCGCGAACACTGGGGACTTCCCGAGACCTGGAGCGAGCGCGATCGCCGTGTAGAGGTTGCACGGCTCGCGCCAGCCGGGCTTCACTTCGACGGCGATCTTTTTCGAGCTCGCGAGCGACACGACCGCGAGCGAGAGCAGCGCCGGCAAGTCGGACGGGACCTGGATCGCCCTCGCTTGCTCGTCGCACCATGCGGAGAGCCACGAGGGTAGCACGTCGAGAGGGAAGGGGGGCACGTCCAGGTCCAGGAAGGGAAGGGGTTCGTCCCAGTCCTCCATCCCGACGGGCTCCATGGGAATGGCTCCGTCCTCGGGATCGACGGGCAGGGTGCCGGCGCGGAGCCGGTCGTTCTCGTCGAGCAACATCAGCCTTCTCCCGTGCGAACGAGGACGCAGCGGTCGTGGAGTGTGCGGCGGACGAGCTCTGCATACCCATCGCCGACGGCGTCGTGGTGGGTGCGAATGATGACGCGTGCACCGTCTGGAATCCGAGAAGCAACCGCCTCGGTCCAGGCCCCGGAGACCACGCCGAACACGAGCGGGGCGTTGGCGTCTGCGTCCGAGAAGCGCGTTGCCCACGTCAGGAAGTCGGGCTCGCCTTCGACGACGAGGACACGCATGGGGGAAGGCACCTCGCGTGCGCGCCCCATGGCAAGCAGGGTGACGGCGCCACCACATGCGAGCACCAGGCCGGACGCGCGGAAGCCGGCCGGAGGCAGCCGTTTCGGGTCCTCGGTGGGACGCACGCACCATGCGCGAACGCTCCGCATGCATCCGGTCTCGTCGTACACGGGCAGCAGGAGGCGGTGGCCCGTCTGGGTCCAAGGCACGCGGTGGGCACGTGCACCCCGGAACGAAGCCCAGTGCGGGAGGGCTGCGCCTACGCGGATGACACGCGCGAGCTGAAAATCATCGACCCAGGCCGGCCGAATGCAGCGGTTCTCGAGGAGAGCAGACACTTCGACGTCGTCGGCGCATGCACCGCAAGCGGTCCAGAGGGCCTGCAGTTCGTCGGCGGGTGGATACGCCGTGGTGGCCGCCAGGTTCGGAGAACCGACCGCCCGCGGCGCGACGATGGGGCGCGGCGCAAGCTCGTCGGCGATGTCGGGCCGACGAGCCAGATCGGCGGCGACTCGTAGTACCTCCACGCAATGCCGACGGGTATCCAAGCCGTGCACCTCGGCGATCAGATGCAGTGCATCGCCGGCGAAGTCGCAGCCGAAGCACTTGACGCGCACGGTGCCGTCGGGGGCGCGCGTGACGGAGCAGGAGACTCCGCCGTGCCGGGGACAGCGCACGGTCACCCCCTTGCTCTGCGGGATGCGGTCGCGCGGGTGGACGCCGAGACCGAGCGCCGCGCACAAAGCGCGCGGGTCGCTTAGCTCGCGACGAAGGTCGTACGCGACGGCTCTCATCGTCCGCCCCCCCGCGTGAGGAGTTTGATGCCACGCAAGCCCGCCAGCTCCGGCGCCGCCGCGGCCTTGGGTTCTGCGTTCGCCGACGCGGCGATGAGTGCGGCCCGGACGGAGGCAAGGTCGAAGCGGCGGACGTCGCCGACGATCACGAACGGAATGCGCCTCGCGCGGCAGAGGCGGTCGACGGTCGCAGTCGAGACGCCGAGGGCGTGTGCCAAGGCTCGCTTGTCGAGCAGAGTGTCACTCACCATCGCTGGTTCGCGCGCGCGCGGCGCGCCGAGGGCTTCCGCCGCGCCTTCGCGCGCTGCCTCGCGGATTAGGTCAAAGAGGGGTGCAAATGGGTCGAGATGCGTTACTTTCATGGTGGTTCCAGCGCCCGCGTTGCCTGCTCCCGCCAAAGAAAGGGCAACGCGGCGCGCTTGGCCTCCGGTTCAGGGTTGGGGTTCCTTCTTCGCGAGATGCGCGGCGATCGCGCGGTCGATGCGTACGCCGACGCGTCCTCTCACCTTGCCTCCGGCAAGGCGCTTCCAGACGGACCGAGGGTCCGCCTCTGCTTCCGCCGCGATGGCGGCGACGACGGCTTCGTCGATGCCCGGGGATGTTGACTGCTGCATGAGCAGGAGCCTGAGCACGACGCCGAGTGCAAGCAATCGCAGGACGCCTTGTTCGGCGCGAACGCCGAACAATGGGGTCGCGATCAACCGCCTCGCGCGGACTGGAGCCGTCAGCGTGGGCGACTCACGTCGCGACGGTTGGGCGGATACAGCTTGAAAGCGTTCGCGAATTTGCGCGCGCGGCTCTCGTCGGAATGGCGGCGCCCGCGGCGCGCAGCCGTAGGACTCGTCTCGCGCAGAACGGCCTCGGCTCGCCGAAGCTGCGCCTCGTCCGGCTCGCGCAGCACGCGCGGCAAAGGTCCTCCGCGCAAGCGCATGTGAACGTGCAGAGAGTTCAAGACGAACCACACGCGGTGTCGGTCCGTCTTGCCGGGGAAGTCGTCACGGGAGTGCGCGCGGAAGATGGTGCACAGCCCTGCGAACCATCCGGTGCCGGCTTCCGTCTTGTCCCAAGCTGCGGTTGCGGCCTCCACGCGCTCGATCACGGTGCGCGGCGCCCGGCGTAGAAACGCGACGCTCAAGAGAAATCCCGCGAGGGTCGCTGCGGTCTCCGCGAGCTCCGCAGGCACGTCTTGGAGCGCGGGATCCTCTAGCGCGCTCGGTGCATCGAGCGCCATGCGGTCGGCGACGAACTGCAGAGCCGCCCATACCGGTGACGACGAAGGAATCTCGCGCAGCCAGGCAAGGACGCCCGACGGGGGCTGCGGCCCTTCACGCTGGCTCGCGTGCAGCCCCTTCGCGTCCTCGGACAGCACTTCGTTGGTGGACACACCCAGCCGCGCGAGCTCACCGAGGCATCCGTCCAGTCGCCGCTGCAGCTTCGCGATCCGGTCTGCGCCATCCGTGACCAGGCCCTCTCGCTCGCGGTCTTCGAGGTGCCGAATGCATTCTCCGAGGACTTGCGCGGTGCGGGCGATCGAGCGGACGCGGTCCTTGGCGTTGGTGCGGTTCGCTTCGCGGAGACGGGCCCACCGAGGTCGATTGCTCCCGCCCGACGCCGTTTGCGCCATGCCCCAAGTGTAGTGCGCTGGTGGCGGTTGCCAGCCCGCCGGGTAACGAGTGCCCTTGTCCGGGCGAGCGGGTGGCGGCACCCGTGGTTACGGTCATCCGCATCTCCGCATGGCGAGCGACAAGACCCCCAAGGAGTGCTGCGAGAAGTCAGATGCCGTCGAGGTGCTGCGCTGCGGCTCCGAACCGGATGGCACGCAGGTGCCACCCGGCGCGCCGCCGGCCGTCCCGCCGGCCTCCACTGGCCACGTCACCCGCGAGCAACTGGCTCGGGTAGTCGGCAAGAACGAGCGCACCATCCGCCGCTGGGAACGAACGCGGCTGGCTCCCGCCGTGTCCGTCGGGCCCGACGGGGTGCATCGATTCGACATGCAGCGCGTCAGCGAGCTGCTCGAGGTGCGCGAGCGCCAGGAGCCGACCTCGCCTGACGACTACGATGGAGACATGGCGCGTGAGGCAT
>Ga0102924_1003242_pt1 | contig 17142 bp, 18 predicted proteins | sample PaiPotPPM11metaG_FD_80116 | JGI IMG/M metagenome (GOLD analysis project Ga0102924, IMG submission 80116) | Iron sulfur acid spring bacterial and archeal communities from Banff, Canada, to study Microbial Dark Matter (Phase II) - Paint Pots PPM... ...
ATGCACCGCCTGTTGGATCCATCACCGACCCATTTCAGGCGTACTGGTCTCGCCAAGCGCCGGCGCTCCCGCGCGCGATCACCCACTTTACGAACGCCATCGGCGCCACCAACGGCTCGACTGACGAAGTCGAGCACGCCGTGGAGTTGGTGGACGGATCTCGGGCAATCATTAGTGTGCGCGCAAGGCCTTTGCGCGGGATGGACGGCACGATCGTGGGCTCGGTCGCTGTCTTCACCGACGTTACCGCGCGCAAGCAAGTGGAGCTCGAGCGGGATCGCGCACTCGTTGAGGCACAGGCCGCCAACCAGGCGAAGTCCGCGTTCCTCGCGACCATGAGTCACGAGCTTCGCACGCCGCTCAATGCAATTGGCGGCTACGCGGATTTGATCGATCTCGAGATCCGCGGCCCGGTGACACCGGCACAGCGTGAAGACCTGCGCCGCATCCGGAGCGCGGGCCAATACCTGCTGGGACTGATCAACGACGTTCTGAATTTCGTTCGGCTGGAATCGGCGCAGGTGCGCTACGACATTGCCGACGTAGCTCTCGAAGCGGCGCTCACGGAAGCAGCGAGCATGGTCGAGCCCCAGGCGATGGCCAAGGGCGTACTCTTCAAGCGCCAGCCCACCGACTCCGCGATCGCCGTGCGCGCGGACCGTGAGAAGCTGCTCCAGGTAGTGCTCAATCTTCTGTCGAACGCGATGAAGTTCACGCCGTCGGGCGGCCTCGTGGTCTTGGCCGATGAAGTGATCGGCGACTCCACCGTGCAGATCACCGTCAAGGACAGCGGGCCCGGCATTCCCGCCGACAAGCTGGAGCTGATCTTCCGTCCCTTCGTGCAGATCGGACGCGGTCTGTCGAACCCCTTGCCCGGAGTCGGGCTCGGGCTCGCAATCAGCCGCGAGCTAGCGCGAATGATGGGGGGTGACCTGACCGCCGAGAGCGTTGTCGGCCGTGGGTCCACCTTCAGATTCACACTGCCGCTCACCTCGTCTCTATTCAGCGCCGCGACCCTCAGATCGAACGGTACCCATAGCACGCGATAGCGTCCCCGCCGCGCTGCCGCGCAGTGGTGAAAGCCTGGCTTTGTGATCGTGCGACATGCCCTGCTCTACCGCTGCGCCTGAGCGCCGGGCAGTAGGTCGCAGAACGCAAACCCGTCACGCAGCGCGAGCTCGCCAACGCTGACCCGAACAGAGTGGCGAAAGATCGGGCCGTCGCTGACGAAGGTGTGGAACTCTCCGTTCTCCCCACAGGGATCCACGCCGGCCGGCAGATCGCGGAGCAGCGCGTCGTCGAACGCTCGGCCGGCAAATGACGGGTCGAGATGCCTGGGATCGACGACGGCCAAGTGGCAACGGAAGCCGAGTGCGATGAACTCCCGCGCAAGCGCGGCCGTGTCGCGCAGCCAGAGCGGGAACACACCAGTCATCCCAAGCGCTAGTAGCTGGCGCTCACGGTATGCACGCACGTCGGCGAGGAACAGATCGCCGAACGCGATGTGCGTGATGCCCGCCACTCGGTACGGCTCCAGTGCCTTAGCGATTGAGGCTTCGTATTCCGCGTTCGATGCTCCAGGCGATATGTGGGCTTCAACGAGTGGGAGGTCAAGTGCCTCAGCTTGAGCCTCCAGCAGTGCTCGGCGGACGCCGTGCATGCTGATCCGCTCGTAGCCGGTAGTGACAGTCGTTAGCAGAGCCTCAACGCGGAACGCGGGATCGCCGCGAAGCGCGTGCAGTGCGAGAGCGCTGTCCTTGCCCCCGCTCCACGCAAGAAGGACAGGCGTGGGAGGATGTGAATCAGGCACTCCGGAACGTAGTCTTGTCGCCCGGGACCCGTACAGCTAATATTCTAATAACATACACACGGAGTTTTTATGCCTGCCTCATCCGCCCGCCCAATCAACGGCCGACGCGGCCCCGGGCGACCGCCTCGCGGGTGGACACGTACGAATATCCGGATCGACCGAAAAAAACTTGAGGCCGCCCGGCGAATCTTGGGGCTTACAACAGCCACCGAGACAGTCGATGCTGCCCTCGACGCCATCACGTTCCGCGAAGAGGTCCTCCGTGGAGTGGATAGATTGGTGGCCGCTGGCGGCTTGGTGCGCGAGCCGGGCGAGTAGTATCATCCCGTCGCACGCGTCATCGGGCCCGCGCAGTGCCTAAGTACGCGCTCGATACGAACGTATACGTAGACAGTGTCATCACGCCTGTCGCCGCCGAGCGGCTGAAGGATTTCTTGACCGCGCACCTTCCACGCACATTCCTCAGCGCCGTAGTCGCCCAGGAGTTGCGTGTCGGCGCCCGCACGCGGGAAAGGGTTGACGCTCTAGAGACAGGAACCATCATCCCATTTGAGCGCCGTGGTCGTCTCTTTGCCCCGTCGGCCCGCGCTTTCGTCGAGTGTGGTCGAGTTCTAGTAGACCTGATCGCTCGCGAGGGCGTTATGTACGCCGAGACAGATCGGTCGCTGGTCAACGATGTGCTGCTCGCCGTTTCGTGCAGAGAACACGGGATTACTCTCTTGACCGCAGACAACGATTTCAAGCTGATTGCGCGGCACCTGAAGGGATTCAGAGCCGTTGTCCCTTTCCCTGCCTAACGCCAACTCTACCGAGTGGCCACCGTGCGGCAGTAGCCGCGCATGCCGACCCCGGCGGAAGACGCGGAGTCAGGTGTAGCCCATCTTGAGTTGTCGAACGGCCAGTTGCCCGAGAACAGCTGCTGACCGTCGGACGAGTACCCAGTCATCTCGAGCATGGCGAGCCGGTGATCGGCGCAGCTCACCCGATAGTGTGTCTCCGCCGCAGTAGACACGCCGCCAGTGGGAAGCTTGTGCGGCGTGGCGTACGTCTGACGAAACCAGACATCAGCCACGCCGCCTCCCACAGGAGTCACCCGATTAACGTCTACCTCAACCCGTCCCGGAGCGTCTGCTCCGCTCACTGTCACCCAGCGCGGCCGCGCATCACGAGCGCAGGCCAGCGCGAGTGCAGCAATTACAATCAATCCACTGAATCCACATCGCGACATAGTTCAACGACGCCTCTGCGATGCGCCGCGTCACTATGGCCGCGCCTCGTAAACCAGGTTGAACGGGGTCTCGGTCGCTCGGCGGAATCGAGAGAAGCCGCCGCTTGTCGCAACTCCTCGAATTCGCTGCTCACCGGCCTGAGCGCCGAGCGCGGGACCGTTCTGCGATAGCGAGTGCGGCACGCACAGCATCGTCGATGCTGAGTAGTACACGCGGCCCACCATGTTGTGGTTGTCCTCCGGATTGTCACCGGCGTACGGCTCGACGATCATCCACGTCCCGTCCGACGCCATCGTGCTCCGAGTGTGGCGCGCCGCGCCGACCGGGTCTTCCATGTCGTGCAGGCAGTCGAAGTACGCTACCAAGTCATAGCCGGCACCCGGATAGTCGGTGGACTTCGCCACTTCGAACTTCGTCCGGTCAGCGACGCCGGCGCTCCGCGCTCGATCGCGCGCCATGTCGATCGACTTCTCATGGTAGTCGAAGCCAATGAACTGTGACTGGGGATACGACTTTGCCATGAGAATCGTGGACGCCCCCACGCCGCACCCGACATCGGCCACTCTCGCGCCGGCCCGAAGCTTGGCTTCTACACCGTCGAGAGCCGGGATCCACGCGCTTATCAGATTCGCGAGGTAGCCGGCCCGGAAGAAGCGCTCGGTCCCCTGAAACAGACACGGATGCTGATGTCCCCATTCCAGCCCTTCGCCAGTCCGGAAGTTCTCGGTCATCCGGTCGGTGCCCGCCCAGCACGCAGCGGTCACTTCGAACAGTCCTGGGAAGAACGCGGGGCTCGTCTCATCCGCCAGCGTGAACGCGCCCTCGGGGGGAAGCGTGTACCGTCCGGTTTTCGCGTCGTACGTCACGTAGCCGGCCGCCGCCTGCGCATTCAGCCATTCGCGGATGTAGCGCTCCGCGGTCTTCGTCCGCGCCGCAAGCTCGCTCGGCGTTACCGGCTTGCCGTCGGCCATTGCCTTCCAAAGTCCCAAGCGGTCGCCGATGACAACTAATATGGAGCTCATCGCCGCGCCGACGTCGCCCACCATCTTGCCGACAAAAGCATCGAGCTTCGCAGAATCGGGCGCCGCGGCGGGCGCGCCGGTAGTAGGGGTCGGGGCCGTCGGGGCCGTCGCTGTCGTAGCCATTGAGAGACCTCCTAAAGAGTTGCGGAACGCCCCGACGCCCTAGGGGCGGGCCGCGCGCTGGGCATGACAGCCTACAACAGGCTGAGACACGCACGCAAGGGGGGGGCCCATAACGACGCCACCTCTCCCGTTGCGTGCGCCCCACGGTTGGCGTATGATCGTCCGGCTCACCAAGGAGGCGTCATGGCAAGAATCAACGTTGGCCGCGTGATCCTGGGCGGCATCGTCGCCGGGATCGTCGCAGACGTTTTGGGCTACCTCGTAGACGGTATGCTGCTCGCACCGCAGTGGGCAGCGGGCATGAAGGCGCTCGGCAGGCCGGAATTCACCATGTCCCAAATCATGTTGTTCAACTTTATTGGTCTAGCCCAGGGAATCTTCACGGTCTGGCTGTACGCCGCGATTCGTCCTCGCTATGGCGCTGGACCCAAGACAGCCATCTGCGCGGGTTTGGCGGTTTGGTTCGCCGCGATCCTGCTGCCCAACGTTGGATTCATGTTGGCGAGCGGGCTCTTCCCAAATAATCTGACTTTCGCCACAACCGCCGGCGGGATTGTCGAGTGGGTGGTCGCGGCGCTCATAGGCGCAGCGCTCTATAACGAGGGCCCCGACTCAGCCGTGGCAGCAACCGCCTGAGCTCGTCGCTGTAAGGCGCCTTCACAGACTGCCAGGTCACGCGCCCGCAGCGCGCGGCCTGGCGTGTCGCCTCATGGCCGCACTCGGCGCGTTTGGGACGCGCTGACCGCAGTCGCGCGTGGGCCGATCACGACTGATTCCGACCCTCCCGTACAGGGCGGATTCTCGTCAACGCAGATGTACACCTGCGGATGATTGAGCACCGGAACCGGAGTGCTTACGAAGTTGAGGCAGTTCCATGGCGACTGGTTTCCATGAACGGTGAAAGTGGCCGACGGGCCCGGCGCGCTTGTGGGTGTATACGAGATGCCCGCACCGCAGTCCGGCGGAGTGATGGTCGCGCTGTTGAGCGAGTCGATCGCGCCGTTCCTGTGAAACGATATCATGAGCGGCGCCGTGCCGCCGATTGTCAGATTGATCGTGAGCGGCGTCGCGATGAGTGAGTCGATGAGTTCTTGGGCGTGCAGCTGAACAGGAATTGAATCCGCCTTGGCGAGGATGATCGTATCGAGTCCGAAGAAATTGGATTTGCCGATCTCCAGGACCTGAGTATCGATCACATCCTGCCCGTCCAAGGTCAGGTTGACTTGCATGGCGTCGTTGAACTTCGGCATGTACTGTAGGTCCGACAGCCTGAAAAACGCGGCCGTCCCGCTGGGCCGCAGGGTGCCGGCATCGGTGATCGTCGCCGCCGGGTCGAAGGTCACGTTTTCGAAGTCGAAGGATGCCTCTTTCAAGTCGGTGGCCTGAGCAGTAATGGTCGCGCCATCGAGGATAGCGGCGTCGCAAAAATCATAGGTCAGAACAGTCTGGGATTGACTGCCGATGGTTATTCGGCCGAACGGGTTTGGCACCGAGTTGTGCGGAGCCCTTGGCCCACTTCCAGGGAAGGAGACAGACGGCAAGAGAAGGAGATAAGGCGCCATTGCCTTGGTCATCGGACAATTGACGGGGTTCGGAAAAATCAGTCCCGTCCCCGACACGCCTGGCATGGGGTCCTTCGAGGCAGACAGCCCGAGGGGGCCTAGCCCGTTGCTCTGAGGCCCTTGAGTCATCTGGTCCACGACGAAGTCCCCGAAGTGATAAGTCAATCCATTCCACGCGCCGTCGAGCGACAAGACGAGATTCAGCTGAGCGTAGACCTTGTAGGTCCAATTGGTATAGGGCACCCCGCTCAGCGAAGTCAGCTCGAGCCATTGATTCATTGGCCCCGGTGCGCCAAAGGTCCCGTCGCCATGGTCCACGTATCCGCTCGGTGAGGAGTCGTAATCAACCGCGATCGGAAACGAGAGAACGGGCCAGACCGTGACACCCATGGCCACGTTGAGATTGACGGTCCCCGGGGTGGCGCTCGATGCCGGAAGGTTTACGGGCAATGAGGTATACAGCCAAGCGCTCCGAGCAGAGTGGACGCTGTCATTGGTGAATCTTTCCGAAACCGCGACATCGTTTGGGGGAACGGCGTGCGTACGACGCCTCGGACTGCCTCGTCGGAGTGATCGGCGGAAGGCCGCACGACGCTGTTCGTTGCGGCCGACGCGCGACCAGCCGAGCTCTTAGCTGTCGAGTCATGTCCCGTCGGGAGTTGTATCGCTTGTGGCTGGTTTTCGGGGAGGCTTGAGGACCCGCCGCTGCTCTTATGTGGCCCGGTAGCCGTAGAACTGCACGCCAGCCCTGCCCCGAGCACACATGTCCCAACGGTGATACGCACTAGCCGCGGGGCATAACTACCGCGAGGACCCCCACCCTGGTGGCGAAGCGACACGCCAGGCCTCTGAGCCGAACTCACCGTTCCACCCCGAGATAGATCGCTGCATCACGATACAAAAGGGCAAGTCCAGAGGCAACGACTGAGATCGCTTCCGTTCACGTGATGCCGAATATCCCCGCGACAAGTGGGGTATCCACAATCACGTGCGGTGCAACGGCGTGGTAGCCAAGGGCGTGAACCCAAGCGTTGCCCGTACGGAGCGTCAGCACGCTCTTCATCATCCTAGGCCCAAAGTAGGTGAGCAGCACGAAAATCAGTGAGAGCACGGTGTCCCTCGGCGAGTCGAACGCGGACCAGCCTTCGACGATATGCATCGCGGCGTAAGTGAGTCCACCGAGCAATACCGTGGTGATCGCCGACCCCGTGAGTTTGAGATAGCGGGGAAGCAGGATCGCGTAGATCAGGATCATCGTCGGCAACACCGTGCCGATGAAGAAGACCGCGAAGCTGAGCGGCGCGCCGAGCAGTACCTGGTGGGGATTTAGGCTGAGGATGGTCTTGTCGAACACGCTCAGCTCGAACGCGGATTCGACTGCCAGGACGACGCATATCAGCAGGGCGTCGTTCCGCCGATTGCTCGAGCGAAGATTGAGGTCGGTCTCAGTGTAGCGACGCCGGAAATAGGCGTACGGCGCCGCCGCGAAGACCACAAAGTTGTAAAGCGCCCATATCCACACGTCGGCGGGCCGAGGCGTCACTGTGTGGCCGAAGACGGCGCCGGCGATATGGAAGCTGAAAGGGTGGTATCCTAGCGCCGCAGGAACGATCCACCCGCCGATCTGACCAAGCGCCGCATAGGCGAGAACGAGGATCGTCTCGCGCAAAGCGGCGCGACGTTCGGGCGCGCGAGCGGCCATGTCGGGTACCGCGCGATTGCGCGTTATAAGGAAGGCCAACACCATCAGCACGAAGATCTCGATCAATCCGATGGTTGGCGCAGCCAACTGCACCGCGAAAGGCAGCTGGGCGACAGCCGGTCGATCGAACGGCAGCGCTCCACGCCCGAGCCACAGCACGGCGAGGTAGCAGGCGACCCACAACGCGGCCGCCGTTTGCACGCCCCGATGGCGCACGATAGCTCGCAGCATCGAGCCCAACGATGCTGTCGGCGCGGCGGGCATCGACGTCATTGATCGAAAGTGCTCATGGCGCAATAATGCGTGCGGCAGCGGCACGGCGCGCTACTGAATTCCGCATTTGGTGACGATAAGGAGATACTCGTGAGGAAGAACGGGCAGCCAAAGGACACCAAGCTTCGGACGCACCGCTACCGGATAGTCGTCCGCTGGACCGGCGACAACGGTACTGGTACGTCGGGGTATCGGGCTTATCGACGTGATCACGTGATCGAAGCGGACGGTAAGCCTCCGATACCCGCATCATCGGACCCTCATTTCCTCGGCGACCGCACGCGTTGGAATCCAGAAGAGCTACTCGTGGCATCGCTGTCGTCGTGTCATCAATTGTGGTATCTGCATCTCTGCAGCGACTCCAGCGTCATCGTCACGAGTTACGAGGATCGGGCGGAGGGCGTGATGACGGAAAGTGCCAACGGCGCGGGTCGATTCTCACGCGTCGTGCTCAGACCGACAGTTCAAATTCGCTCAGGCTCGGATGTCGATCTCGCCACGTCGCTCCACGAGAAGGCTCACGAGATGTGCTTTATCGCGCGCTCAGTCGCTTTCCCTGTTGAATGCGAGCCGACAGTGCTCGTGGACAGCGCGCCCATCCAACCACCGCCGCCATAGGTTCCTTACCTCGGGCCAGTATTGCTTTTGTGCAGATAAGTGACTAGATTCTGCCTAACGGCAGGTGACTGGGAGCGGTTATGTCGCTAACTGAGCAGAGGCGGAAAGGCTTTGGCGTCGGGGTAAGGCCCGAACAGTATCCTGCGCTGCTGAAGGGGTTCTTCGGCATAATGGAGCGTTGGGGCGCCAGTAGCGACGAAGCGCGCAATCTGCTGGGCATGCCTGCTGAGCGCACCTTCTATAAGTGGAAGGCGGGCAGGGTCGCCACCGTACCAAGGGACACCATCCGCCGCATCGGTTATGTAAGCGGAATTTGGAAAGCACTGGAGATTCTGTATGCCGACCACCAACAGGGCGACGAGTGGGTGCGGCGGCCTAACGCGCACTTCGGTGGTCAGACGCCGCTCGAGCGAATGACTGCAGGCGACGTGACAGACTTGGCGGCCGTTCGGCAGTATCTCGACGCGGCTCGCGCTCCTTGGTCCTAACCTCAGAAGTCCCAGTTAGAAGAATCAGGTGGTCAGAGGCTACGCGAGTCATTCCGTCACGATACCCACCGATAGATCTCTACGAACGTGTTTCTCCGGACCCCGCGGTTTGGGAGACATTGATCGCCGCCGAAATGGCCGTCAACCCTCGCGTGAGGCAGGAGATCGGCGAGATCTCACTTGTACCGCCGCACGAACGCGTTAGCGGGCCGAACGCAAGCTGGGTAATGGCAGCGTTCACGCACCAGAACCCGAAAGGCTCGCGCTTCTCGGACGGGAGCTACGGTGTGTACTACGTCGGGGACGGTCTCGAAACAGCGGTCGTCGAAACCGCTTACCATTTCGCCCTCTTTGCCCGTGACTCAAGGGACGGGCCGCGCCGAGAGACAATGCGCGTCCTTGCAGGCACAATCGACAAGGAGTTCCACGACCTCGATCGAGTCAGCATGAGTGCGCGCGCTCCGCTACTCGACCCAGATTCGTACTCCATTTCGCAGCCTTTTGGCGGTGCGCTCCGCGCCAGCGGAAGTAACGGGATCCATTACCCGAGTGTCCGACGGCAGGGCGGCTATTGCATCGCGGTGTTTCGGCCGAACGCAGTCCGCATACCTACGCAATCGCGGCACCTAGTCTATGACTGGGACGGCGCGCAAGTCCGGCGCTACTTCGATCAATACCAAAATGCTTGGGTGCAATTAAGCCGGTAGCTCTGTAGATAGGCATGGCGGCTCAGCGATGCCACGGAGCCAGTGTGCCGACCACCGCCGACAGCGGCACCGGTCCGTAATACCGAGAATCCCAGCTACGATCCGAATACGAGGACACTAGCCACAGAAACCCTGGCGGAACCGCGTACCGACCAATTAGAACGCGCACAAGCGGCTGGCCATTGCTGTCTCGGCGTAGCGCGCGAGTGTTCGGCGCGACAGCATTGTCCCGTGTGATTCCGAGCGGCGTGACGACGACCGTGTCTCCCGGAATTGCGAAGACGGGCTTGCCGACGGGCGCCGATCCGTCAGCGCAACGGCCGTGCGGCAAGTAGCCGCGTGCGCGGCCGAACGCCGCGAGCTCTCGTGGCAGGCACACCAGTACGAGCGTGTTGCGTCCTGGTATCGCAAACTGCTCTAGGCTGCGCGCCACATAAAGACCGAGTGGGAGGCTCGGACTCACGTTGAGCCGCAAGCCAATCTCTCGGAAAACGGCGACAACCGCGAAAATCGCCACTGTGAAGCACGCTAGCCAACCCAGCACGCACGCGGCGCGCGCCCTCACGCAACGGCCGACGTGTATAGCGGGTTCGCGTCGGTCTGGCCGGCGAACTCAGAGTCCGTGAGGTAATTCAACCTGCGAGCCAACACTGGCGCGCACCCTCTCACGAAAACGAGCTGTCGATCTCCGGGCAGCCGGCGTACCTCGTCCGGCAGAAGTAGCCGGCGCGCAGTCTCCGAGACCGTAACCGCATTCCCCTCCTGATGCGCCGCGTTCCGGCCGCGACTGACACCGCGGGAGCTGCTGTCGCTCTCCACGGTTATCGTCGCATCCCCAACGAGTCGTGACACATACTCCGCAGTCTCCAAATCGTTGGTACCGAAACATTGGAACACGTCCGCGTTGGCGAGAAAGGTCCCCCATTTTTCCGGATACGTCCCTTTGAGCTGTGCCAAGTCCTGTAGGAACAGCCAGAATGCGGTCCCGAACCCGCCCGCCATCGAGATCGCCCGCTGCACCCCCGTCAATTGTCCCAGCGCTTCGAATTCGTCGAGAAGGAAGAGGACCCGTTCTCGTGGTCTAGTCCGACCCATCACGATAGCCATCAAAGTGCATGCGACCATGAGCCGTACCCACCGCGCGTAGCCATCCAGCCGCTCGTACGGCAGAACGACATAAACACTCATTGTCTCAGACGCGATCTTGCGCACGTCGAAAGTGGACTCTCCCAAAACCTCGCCAATGCACCTGCTGTCTAGAAAGTGCGTATGGTTCTGGGCGCAGGAAATCACTCCGCTACGCTCACGATCCGCCTTCTGAGCCAGCCGCGCAGCCGCGCGCGCGACGAGGCCGCCCGCCCACTGCCGGTTGGCAGCCATCCGCGAGAGATGCTGGTCGAACACTGCTGGCGGGCTGGTAAGCACATCGCGGACACCGCCAAGCGTCCGTGCCGGGACAGCAGGATTCGCGCCCTCGACATCCGGAGAGTCGCAGTACGCAGCCACATATAGCACAAGGCCAGTAAGCAGACTCCGAGCCTCTTCGTCCCAGAATGCCGTGTCTGTCGCATGCCGGGCCGAGATGACCAGCATGTCGGCGATGAGACGCGCGTTATCGATCGCGCTCTCGCTCGCCGACTCGATCAGGTCGAGCGGATTGAACGATTGGGGCAACGGCGGCATGGCCGACTGACCTTGCAGCACGCGAAAGGGATCAAGGGCGTACACCTCCTGACCCAGACACTGCTTACGGTAGCGGGCCGTTACCGGGAACAGCTCGCCTTTCACGTCTGTGACAATGACGGAGCCGGCGTATGCGAGAAGGTTGGGTATTACGCAGCCGATTCCTTTGCCAGATCGAGTGGGCGCAACGGTCAGGAGGTGCCCCTCTCCCGAATAACGCAAGAGCCGGCCTTGCTCGTCGCGACCGAGCAGAAACGCGCTACCCTCCGAGTCGCCATCGTCGAATCGTAGTTCGTCGCCTGTGCCCCACGTCGCTGACCCGTGTGACCCAGACGTTGGTCGCGCGACTGCGCGCCCGGCAGCGAGAATACCGCCGGACGAGACCGCGGCGGCGCCCGCGAAGACGGCCCAGCCAGCGCGAAAGATCGATGTGAACGCGGTGATGTGGTGATAAGCCGAGTACCACACGAAAAGGCAGTAGGGCGGATAGAGTGGGCCCAACGCGGCGACGTACGCGCTCGCCGCAGCTACCGCTAGCGCCAACGTGAGCCAGCGTATCCCGTGTGCCCAGAGTGCAAGCCCCGCGCAGGCAGCGAGCCCCGCTGCGGCCCAGCGAAGGACGTGCATCGTCCTGGGACTTAACCGCAGGATCGGCGATCCCAGATGCGGGTGGTAGCCAAACCGAGCTGCCACATACTGGGTGGCGACTGCCGCTGCCCACACGATGCCCAGAGTAAGTAGCACGATAAGCGCTCGGTCCCCCGCTCCACGCGCCGGACTGGTTGGGCGGTAGCGAGAGCGGGCGCCGCCAACCGTCGATAGCGGATACCGCGGCGGATATGGTCCCATGCCAGCCACGCTCAAGGCTCTGCCGCGTATGGGCCATCGAACACGATGTCGCCGGTCAAGAATACGTTGAATGGCTGGCCAGGTCTGATGGTTATCGTCGGCGGCACATCCAGCCCTCTGCGCACATTCTCCAGCGCTACGTCGGAGAGTTGCTGGCCCACCGCTCCAGCGGCGACTTGGCGCGTTGATGGCACGGCGTAGAGAGTGGCACTCTGTTGCGGCTCCGACAGCTGCACGCCAGCGCCTATGGCGGACAAGAGCAGGGCCGTGCCGTATATGCGGCCGTAGTGGTGGTTGACCTGGTCGTGCAGGCCCGCTAGTCCGCGCTCGTCGGTCGCGCCAAGCTTGGGCAAGGCGAGGCTTCGGCCGTCCGGGAAAATCAAGCGGCTCCACAAGACGATGAGGCGCCCCGAGCCAACGGACCGGCTATCGTAAGTGCCGACTAAGCGCGAGCCTTTCGGGACTAGAAGCGTTCGCTGAGTGCGGGAGTCGAACACGTCGCGGCTCGTCTGCCCTAACACGTTCCCGGGGACATCAGAGCTTACGCCCGTGATTAGCAAGCCCGGAATGATCGTGCCCGCGCGCACTGTGTATGGAGATCCCGCGGCTACAACAGGAATTGGAGGCGCGCCGCCCTCGATCGCCGGTGGTTTAGACGTCGAGGTCGCATGGTCCAAATTGCTCGTTGTGTCACTGCTCGGCGGGGCAGCGACTGCAGCCGCGTCGGCAGAGGGCGTGCCGCCACCTCGCGACCCACCGCCAACCAATACGGAGCTCGTAAGTGCCGCCCGGTACGCGTCCTGACGTTGGGATGCCGCAACGGGTCTTGCGCTCTCCTGTGCAGAGCGCGGCGCCAGCGCCTGGTACGATGTACTCTCACCTTGAGCACTCAATTGGTCCGGTAGGAGCCCCGGCAAAGGCGGTGGTATAGGGGTCGACCGTGACGTCGGCGGCGCCGGCGGCGGCAACGAGTCCGGAGGCAGCTTTGGTGGTACGTTGAGAAATGCCGGCTCGGCTGGCACTGGAGGCACGGCATCGACCACGTTCGATGCAGCGGAACCGGATCGCACACGCGATGGGCCAGCAACGACAAGAACGGTGAGAACGGTCACACCAGCCAGCGCAGCCACGACTGTAAGCGCGTTACGGTTGAGTCGTCGAGCCAACGGCGGCGACGGTCGAAACGGAGGAGCAGCCGGTGCACCCGGCAATTGCTCCGCGGGTTCACGCTCTCCCGGTGGCCGGTCGCTCGCGGGAGGTGTGTCGTCCTTCCAATCGCCTTCGTCGTGCGAGCCCACTGTCACCGCCCGCCCGCCTCGCCGCTCGGAACGTCGTAGTGTCGATTACGCAGGCGAAGCTCGCGCTCGTGACCGTCTTCACCAACGACCATCACCGCCGCACGAAAGACTCGGTCGGTGACGTAGATATCACCGGACACCGTGTAGTTCAGCAGTGTCTTGCTCCCATCCTCAGCCAGCACGAATAACACTGGCGCTTCCCGGTGGTCGGCGGCTGCGGGCAGTTTGATGTAGCAGTGTGCACCGTCGTCGAACACAGCCGCGGGCATCCACGGGAATCCTTTGTCGCGAGCGACGTGGTAATCAAAGTTCAGCGCTTCCACTCCGGGTCCTTTTGTCACTGTTTCTGCCCCGCCGGGTGCGTTAGCCACAGCGGGGGCGTTCGCGATTGGCGCCCCAGGAGCGGCCCATGACTCCACCATCGAGTCCGGGTAGTAGAACCGAACATGGCGAACGTACGCACCTGCCGGATTGACTCCTGAGTGCGAGCAGGCAGGGCTGTCAAGCGTGAGGTCGTAGATTCGGCCCGCCGTAGTCGCAAGCACGAGATTGGTCGTCAACCCGCAATCGTGTGGTTTGACAACTATCAGCGGCGTGCGCCCATCCGGCCCAGCCGGCGCGAGCTGAATCTCCCAGCGTTGCGTGTCGCCGGCGATTTTGCTCAGCACCATCTCTCCAGCCTCGAGCTCGATGACGCAAGCTCGTAGCGGTGCGCACGTTACCGTAGGTTGAGAATGGCCATAGGGGAAGGAGACAAACGCGCCTTCCTGCACTGTGCGAGCAACACCGGTGCGTGCGTACTCCTTCGTTGCCTGCGCGATGGCATCAGACGCCGGTTGACCGGCCGAATCGGCTCGCTGGCTGCTTTGCGCATGTGCCGAGAGCACGAAGAGAAGCGCAATGCCAGCAACGGCCAGGAGCCACGTTCGGATCACAAAGAGAATCGACTGGCATCTGGTCGATCTCGCTATTGCGGCGCGCCAGGCGATGCGCGACCAGCTATGTCTCGCAGGCGGGATCTGGGGTTGAGCGGCGGTCACAGACTCGAGTCTCCAGTTTCGGTTATCTCCGACCAGACTATTGTGGTCACGTATACTCCGAGCGGATTGTCCTGTACCGCGTCCAGGGTTGCGGGGGCGCGGATGCGAAGTGTGACATAACCCTCCCAGGCAGTCGTACGGCTCGGCACGCCCGGCTGCAGCGGGAGATCCGTTTCCGTCCAGCGAAGCTTCCATGCCGAAGAATTCGGGACGGGTATGGCTCCCGTCACCCGGACCGCACGAGCTAGACGTTCCCCAAGGGCGCGTGGGTCATGCCCGGGCTCGGTGAAGTAGCTGTTGAGCATCGCCGCGGCCGGCGCCGATTGGTCTACGAACGCGTACGCACGGCGCATGACATCAGCCTGCAGCTGTGGCGACGTTGCGGGCAGCACACCGCGCACGGCTCGCACGAATCCTGAAAGTTCAGCTGCAATCAGACGCGGCTCAGGCGCCCGCATCTGCTCCGCTAGGCCGACCGACGCGATCTCACCCAGTCTATCTGCTTCGATCACATACGGTACAACACGCGCCGTAGACGCGAGCCGAATGTACGCGACACCGACGACGGATAGCGCGGCTAGCGCCCAGAACGATACCAGCTGCCAGTTCCGCTTCCCGCGCGCTAGATCCCCAAACACGTTGGCGAATTCATTGCGCGCCGCCGTGAGACGAGGGTCCGGCTTTGCCTCGGTCTCGTCGGAGTAATCCGCGCGCACGTCAGCTCAGCTCTCGAAGCGCGTTCGCCAACCCGAAGCTAGCATGCCCCGTGAGTTTCCACGCTACGTCGCGCGGGATCCTCACTATCAGGTACGCGAAGCACACCGCCGACGCGACGAATTGGATCATCGCTCCGTTGGGTGACAGAATCCCTTGCAGCGTCAAGGCGCCTTGGAGTTGGTTGATGACATCAAGTCCAACAATCGCGATCAGGTACACAAAGAAAGCCCGCGCCCCGAGGTACACAGCATGCGACACCAGATGTTCTGCGTACGCTGCCGTCCACCTGGAAGCAGCAAACCCAAGAAATAGGATGCCGCCTCCGAACACGACGATGTATGTCTCCACCATGACGGTCAGTAGCTCGCAGGCGACCACCACGAATGAGCCACCGATGACGAGCGCGCAGAGTGTGCACGTGAGCCCTACGAGCGGGTTCGACGTCAGAGCCGTCGTCAGCGTTACCTGCATCAGCTGCCACATATAATGGGAACCCCGCGCAACGATATCATTAGGCGACACGATACCACCGCCCATTACTTGCTCACCGGCCGACACAAAACCGTTGAAGATTGGCGGGAGCCAGAGGTCAAATGACGTTATCAGCGTCAACAGAAAGGCGATCAACGTGAATTTGAGCAGGAACTTTGCGGCAAGATCGTCCAGGCTCTCGCGCTTAATTGCCCACACCAGTCCCGAGACGGAGAATTCCAGGGCGGCGAGCAGCATGAACGTCCGCTGCGCGATAGGTATGAGTTGAAGGCGCCACCCGTGGGCGGCTGCTGCATACGCGTCGCGCACTCCGTTGAGATAGGTTTCCCCGGGCGCCTGGGGCGCGCCGTTCTGCGCCGCCGCGACTGCAGCCACCACCGAGGCCAGACCAAGAGCCACCACGGCCACCGCGCAGGCTCGAGCGCAGCACGACGAAATCGGTAGCGTCACCGTACCTCACGGCCCTACACGAAGACTTACGCGGGTGCCGGTCGGGACCGGGGTGGCGAGCACATCGACGAGCGCCCGCAACGTGGTGTCTTCCTGCGCGCGACTCGCGAGCTCACGCGCATAGTACGCAGCCTGCAGGTTCGTCTGGGCCATCAGCTGCTGGCGCAGCAGCATGAGTTCTTCCGCCGAGTACACGAGCGCTGTGTTTTGCAGTTCCATTGCTTGCTGGTGCCCGAGAAGCCCGGCGTTGAGTTCCTGCATCCGAGTCACCGCAGTCATTCCGGGGGCCAGCGTGGCCTGCTGCTCCTTGGTCGACAACATCGCGCGTCGCATGAGGTCCAACGTTGCTTGCCACTGTGCCATCTGCGACGTGACCCAGTTCCCGACTACCTGCGTCGGTGTGAAATAGTGCCGGAACGTCTCCCCGATGTTGCTGGCGGCGTACCCCAGCGTGCCAGCCTGCCCCATAACTGAGGACACTGCTTGCAAAGGCTCACGAGCATCACGGGCCGGAAACGCCGGTAGATGCCGCATCGCTTCGAGCTGGGCGTCGAGCTGCTGAACTTGCATGCGCACTTGGTACAACTGCTCGACGTAGTGTCTCACGTTGTACGCCAGGTTCCACGGGTCTTCGACGGTCCACTGTGCAGCAACGCGCGTGGGTGTCGCACCGCATGCGAGGGCTATCAGCGGTATGGTCCACCAGCCCGTGTGCCTCGGCACTTCATACGCCCGCAGCCAGCCGTTCCTGCAACAGGTCTCACGCGGCGACATTGGCAATGCGATCCTCTCTCGCGCCGGTGTCACCGGCGCTCCGGGTTGCCGTCCGATATAACGGGAGGGAGCGAGCCATCGGTCGCGCCATCTGGGCGCGCAACTCCGTCGCCAATGCCTGGAGGCTGCGGTGCTCGAGCCACGCGGCGGGCCAGTGCTGCCCATGTTGCGCTATTAGCGGCTCGATCTGGCGGCGGACATCGTCGATCGTTTGCCCGGGCGGTGTTCCGAGGAATGCTAGCGCAACAGCGCCGAGCCCAAGCTCGAATAGTCGACTTCCGCGCGGCGACTTGAAGTAGTAGTGG
>Ga0102924_1003247_pt1 | contig 17131 bp, 11 predicted proteins | sample PaiPotPPM11metaG_FD_80116 | JGI IMG/M metagenome (GOLD analysis project Ga0102924, IMG submission 80116) | Iron sulfur acid spring bacterial and archeal communities from Banff, Canada, to study Microbial Dark Matter (Phase II) - Paint Pots PPM... ...
GTCGGGTTCCTTTGCGAAACGCACAGCCAGCGTCGTGACCGCCGGGAATGTGTTTTCGTTTGAATGACGCAGAAAAGTCTTGCTGCGTCCCTACATTGTTCAAGCTTTAGCTCTGCTAGCAACGCACGACGGGCGACACGACGGGCGACCTGGGGTAATCTTTTGGTGGCTTTGGCGACTGAACAGCGGCGCAGTCATACCCGACGCATCGCGGTCGCGCAGCGCAAAGGCGGCGTCGGCAAGACGACCATCGCCATCTCGATCGCGGCTGAATTATCTCAACGTGGCGATGACGTTGTCCTGATCGACGCCGATCCGGTGCGCTCGGCCTGCCAATGGGCTGCGCTCGGCGGGCTGCGCTTTCCGGTTCGCGAACTCACGTTTTCCGCGCGTAGGCCGGTCGCCGACTGGGCGGCGGCGGTGCGCCGTCTTCACAATGAAGTTGTCGTCATTGATACGCCGCCCTCCGACGACTCCTTGGCCGCAGCAATCGCTCTCGCCGATATTGCCGTCATTCCGGTTCTCCCGTCAGGCCTGGATCTTGAAGCCACCAGTCGCACGCTCGAAATCGTCGGCGCGGTTCGTGCCCGCCGCGCCGACAACGTTCATGTTGTCCTGGTGCCCAATCGCGTCGATCGGCGCACGCTCGAGGGCCGACAACTGGTCGAAGAGATGGAAGAATATGGCGAGATCATCGCGCCGCCGATCGGCAGTCGCACCGCATTCGTGCGTGCCTTCTCGATGGGCAATTCGGTCGGCGAGTTCGATCCGCACGGTCAAGGCATTTGCGAGATCCGCGATTTGTGCGATGTGGTCGAACAATGTCTGCAAGGTGAGGGCCCCGCCCGGCCGGTCTGAGCGCTTGCACGACCAAGCCGAACAAGGATCCGCATCGTCGTGTCGAGCGCGCGCTCGCACGCGGCCGCGACTCGCTCTATGCCGCCGCGGGGACGGGCTGCGTGGTGCTGCTGATGCTGGAAATATTCGCCGACGCGAGTGTGATCACCACAGGGGCTTCAGTCCTGGCAGCGCTGACGATCGGGCTTGCGCTCGGGCAAAGCGTGAGCTTGCCGCGCGGTTAGATCACGCTCCGTTCGACCGCCGCCCACAGCATCGGATTGCTCGGGGTCTGCACCCGCACCCAGGCATAAGACGTGTGCGACAGCGGGCGCACGTCGGCGGCTAGGTTGTCGGCGACGAAATCGCCCTGCTGGGTACGCACCACCAGGACGAGGTGATGTTCGCCCCACGAGGTCACGACCTCGGCGAGAAGCAGCGCATGGGCGGGCCAGCCCTTCGCCAACAATTCGTGGCGCTTGGTCACCGCATAATCGTGGCAGTCGCCGGCCGACGGCGCGACGACCCACTTTTCAGTGGCGAGTCCGCCGAGATTAGCCTGCGGCCGGATCGCACGGTTCACATCGGTATTGATGCTCGCAACTTCCTGCCAGCGTTCCGGCGTCATCTTGATGCCGCCGCCGCGGAAGACGATCTTGCGCGGAGCGCATTCGCCCGGATAGTTCATGCAGAAGATCGTGTGCGCCATCGGCGCCAGCGTCGGACCTTCGAAGCGCAAGCGCTGAATCTGCAGGCCCAGGAGGCGCGGCATGCTGAAGAACGAAGCATTCGCCGCATGCAGGCCGGCCAGCACGCCGGCAATTGCCAGCAATACCGAGATGACGGTTCGACGCATTTCTATTTGCTCCCCAACGCACTCTCGGGGGCAATGAATACGCGACTTGATTTGCGATACCGTTCGGCCGCGACGCGTAATTCAATTCAAATATCCTGCCGCTTTGAACAGGCTCCGTTAACTGCATTGCGGCTGTGCTGCGGCGCGCCAGCGTGGACAAGGTTAAGGAAATCTGCTTTGCCGGGTCAGCGCCAAGGGCGCGCAACGAAGGTGACGGCGAGGTGTGGAAGTCGCTTCTCGGCAAGGCAAAACGGCAGTTACCGGCGGCGCCCGAGGGCATGCTCATCTACGCTATAGGCGACATTCACGGCCGCGCCGATCTGCTGAACAAATTGTTTACCCAAATCGATGCCGACCGCGCGCGCAGTCAGGAAGCCGAGGCGGTCGAGATCTATCTCGGCGACTATGTCGATCGCGGGCCGGCATCGCGGCAGGTGATCGACGATCTCATCGCTCGGGGCCGCAGCCGCCGCGCGGTCTGCTGACGGCAGTCACACTGCGTAGCTTTTCGTGAGGGAGCGGCGAGACCTCGGTTTTGCCGCTCCCTCGCGCGCATTCGCTACATGCATTTTTGTTCCGACGGCCTTTAATCATTTTTCGACAGAACTCGTCCCAGTTTCATCGTAACATCTGGGCAAATCGTTGAATTCGGTCCATAATTTAGTTGCATTGTACGGCTAACGAATTCGGGGTTGTGGCTAAGAGCCACGCGCCGCCAATATAGGCATAAGCCGAGCGCCTGCGGCGCGCCCGTCAAGTTGTGAGGATAGCGAGATGGATGTCGTGACAGAGCCGACTTCTGTCGGGGCAAGCTTTGCAGCGGATGATGCTGAGGCACCGTCCGGCCTGGGCTGCCTTGTTTATGTTGCACGCCGTCACGGCATTCATTTGTCGGTCGATAAGCTCGTTCATGACAATGTGCTCGGCCGGAACGAAGTGTCGGTTGCCGATATCGTCAAATGCGCCAAGTCGGCAGGGCTCACGGCTAAGCCAATCGATCTCGATTGGAACGGTCTTTTGCAACTCCGCAAATCTCTGCCCGCGATCGTTCGCCTGCGCAACGGCGCGAGCATGGTACTTCTCAAGATCCATAGCGATGAAGCGAGCGGCAATGTCCTGTTGCAGGATCCCAATGCCGCGGATGACGCTCCGCTGATTGTCGATCGCGTCCGCTTTGAGGATGCTTGGACCGGCGAAGTGGTTCTCGTCAAACGCAATTACGAGATTGACGACGAAAGCCAGCCGTTCGGCTTCGGCTTCATGTTTGCCCTGATGTTCCGCGAGCGCTGGGTGGTGCGTGACGTCGTCATCAGCGCCGTGATGATGAGCCTGTTGGCGCTGACGCCGATCATGTTCTGGCGGCTTTTGTCCGACAAGGTTCTCTACTTCAAAGCTTATAACACGCTGTACGTGCTCTGCGTTGCGATGCTCATCTTGATGGTGGTGGACGGTATCTTCACGTACATGCGCCAGTATCTGATTTTGCACATGACCAAGCGGATGGACGCCAAGCTTGGGATGTACGTTTTCGAAAAGGTTCTCAATCTACCCATCGATTTTTTCGAAAGAACGCAATCGGGCAAGGTCTTCCACGACATGTGGGAGCTCCGAAAGATCCGAACTTTCTTGGTCGGGCAGATGTTCGGAACGCTGCTCGATTCAGCGACGCTGCTGATCTTCATTCCGATCATGTTCTTCTTCAGCCCGGCAATGACCGCCATCGTCCTCGGATGCTGCGGTCTCATCATTATGTGGATCCTGGCTCTGATGCCCCGATCCCGGCGGCAGCAATCCGCGGTCGAGCACGCTGCCACCGAGTATGGGTCGTTTCTGGTGCAGACGATCCACGGCATGCGTACCGTGAAATCTCTCGCCCTCGACGCGCGCCAACGCCATACGGCGGACGTGCATGTCGCGCGCGTCGCAAAGCTGCAGTTCGAAGCCGAAATGACCGGCAACCTCATGTATGCGGTGGTCAAGGTCATCGAACGGCTATCGCTGACCGGATCGTTTGCTTTGGGCGTCTACCTAGCCCTCACCAACAACGACCCAGTCTATGTCGGCGCTTTGTTCGCTTTCATGCTGTTGTCGCAGCGGGTCGCGGCGCCGCTCACCCAGATGGCACGCCTGGTCAATCAATTTGACGAGGCTCGTATTGCCGTCGACGTCGTGAGCGGGCTCGTCAACCAGCCGGCGGAGGAAGGCCGTTCAGGGCGCGGTGTATTGGATCCGTTGAAAGGCAAGATTGAGTTCTCAGGCGTCACCTTCAAGTATGCAGGGTCAGTCTCGCCTGCACTGCAGAAGATTGCGTTCGAAATTCCTCAGGGCACGACGCTCGGCATTATGGGCCGGAGCGGGTCGGGTAAGACAACGATCACGCGGCTATTGCAGCGGCTTCATTCGGATTACGAGGGGCTCATCAAAATCGATGGCATCGACGTTCGCGAATACGACGTCGACCATCTGCGCAGCAGCCTCGGCGTCGTGCTGCAGGAAAACTTCCTGTTCAGCGGCACAATCCGTGAGAATATTGCGGCGGCTAAATCGGACGCCACTTACGATGAAGTTGTGCGCGCCGCGCGTCTCGCCGGCGCAGAGGAATTTATCGACAAGCTGCCCCGCGGTTATGAGACCTACGTCTATGAAGGCTCCCCGAACCTGTCGGGCGGCCAGCGGCAGCGGCTCGCCATCGCGCGCGCCTTGATCACCGATCCGAAGATTTTGATCCTCGACGAAGCGACGAGCGCGCTGGATGCTGACAGTGAAGCGATCGTCAATGCGAATATTTCGCGGATCGCCCGCGGCCGCACGATGATCATCATTTCGCACCGACTCACGTCTCTCGTCGAGTCTGACGCCATCTTGGTGCTCGAGCGCGGCCAGGTGCATGATATCGGCAAACATCAGGAACTCTTGGCTCGCTGCGACATTTACTCCGATCTTTGGCATCAGCAGACCCGGAACGTGCTGAGCACTGTGGCTCGTAAACCCGCTCTAAGGAGCCCCACTCTTGTCTCGTGAGCAAAACCAGATTGCCGCTGTTCGGCAGTTCGAGTCCGAAACAGACGCCATCCGTGAAGCGCCGGACCCGTGGTATGCGCGGGCGACCGTATGGACGCTGGCCGGAGCCATGGTGCTGTCATTGTTCCTGATGGGCGTGACGCGGATTGATCGCGTTGTGTCGGGTTCCGGAAAGGTCGTGCCGATTAAGGCGCTGAACGTTTATCAAGCCCTCGATACGTCGATCATCCGCACGATTGATGTCCGGGAGGGCGAAGAGGTCGCCAAGGGCCAACAACTCGCTTCGCTGGACGCAACCTTCGCAGCCGCCGACGTGCGACAGCTGCAGGTGCAGATTATTGGGCTGAATGCACAGATGGCCCGCGACGAGGCGCAGTTGCAAAACAAGCCTCTGGTCTTTCCGCAGGCTGCGGATGCAGATGTCGCGAAATATCAATCCTTGAACCAGGCTTATTACGACCAGCAGGTGGCGCAATACAAAGCTCAGCTCAACAGTTTTGACGCCAAGATCAAGGAAACCGAGGCCACCCAACAGAAGTATCAATCAGATCGCGACGCCTACCAGAATCGGTCCGATATTGCCAAGAAAATTGAGGACATGCGCACGCTCCTGGCCGAACACGGCAGCGGATCTGAGCTGAACAAGCTCATTTCACAGGACCAGCACATCGATCTGGTGCGCAATCTGGAATATGACAACAACAGCTTGGCCGAGGCGCAACATACGCTGGCTTCGTTGAAAGCGGATCGCCAGGCATTCGTCCAGCAATGGCAGACCAACCTTAGCCAAGACTTGGTCACCGCGCGCGGCAGCCTCGATAGCGCGAAGTCGCTCCTTGAGAAGGCCCAGCGGCATCAGGACCTAGTGCATTGGACGGCGGAAGAGCCGTCGATTGTTTTGACCGTTGCGCGCTTGTCCGTCGGGTCGGTTCTCAAGGAGGGTGATACACTCCTCACGCTGATGCCGGTTTCGACGCCGCTCGAGGCCGAAGCGAGTGTGTCGTCGCGCAATATCGGTTTTGTGCGGGTCGGTGACTACTGCACTCTTAAGATCGATGCCTTCAATTACATGGAACATGGTACGGCCAATGGTAGGGTGCGTTGGATCAGCGACGATGCCTTTACGACCGACGATGACGGAAAGCCGGTCGAGCCGTATTACAAGGTCCGCTGCGGCATCGAAAACACGAACTTCATCAACGTCGGTCCGAACTTCAAGCTGATCCCGGGCATGACGTTAGGCGCCGATATGAAAGTGGGCACGCGATCATTGCTCACCTACGTCCTCGGTGGCGTGATGGCTGGGTTCGGCGAGTCGATGCGCGAGCCCTGAGGCCACATCGTGACGAGCTTGCTTGATCGCATTCGACCCCTCACGGGCGGCAGCACGTCGCGACCCTTGGAACGCGCCGGCAGTGCCTATGAAGCAAAGCGCTATCTGGAGGCATTGCGGATTTGGCGCGACATCGCCGAGCATGGCAATGCGGAGGCGCAATATCGTATCGGATTGCTCTACCAGCGCGGCGAAGGCGTGCACCGGAGCTGGGCGGATGCAGTGCCGTGGCATATGCGTGCCGCCGAGCAAGGACACATTGAAGCCCAATACGAGCTTGGGCTGATCTATCTGCATGGCGCGCCGGCGCCGAAGTTGCCTGGCGACAAGGAAAAGTGGCTCGATGCCGCCTCGGCACATAACAAAGAAAATGCGAACAAAAATTTTGAGCTGCTTTTCCCGCACGGTCTCTATGTCGAGCGTAACGCGGAACAGGCCCTGCGCTGGCTGAGGATCGCCGCTGAGGCGGGCAAGACGGAAGCACAGGCTATCCTCGGCGATCTGTACCGCTCCGGTCATGGATGCGAAAAGGATTACGAGGAAGCGCGCCGTTGGCTTTTACAGGCTGCGGCCGAAAACAATGGGCGCGCTGAATTCTCATTGGGCGATGTCTATTATCAGGGGCTAGGTGTCGATCGCGACCCGGCAACCGCCGCGGAGTGGTACCGGAAGGCATCGGAGCATGGCGATCCGCGGGGAATGGTGGCGCTTGGAACCCTTTATTTGAATGGTGACGGCGTCGCCAGGGACATCGACGGGGCAGGTGAGCTTTTCGCGAAAGCGGCGGAGCAGGGCGACCCTCGCGCGCATTACAACGCCGCATTGATGTATCTGAGCGGCCAGGGTCTGCCGGAAAATCTGGATCGCGCGGAAACCCATCTGCGCAAGGCCGCGAAACAGGATTATTTGCCGGCGATCATCAGCCTTACCGAGTTTTATACGCGCGGGCGCGGTGTTGAACCGGATTGGCGAGAGGCGGCGGATTGGTACCGAAAAGCTGCCGAGCTTGGAGACGAACAGTCGCAATTTCTCATCGGCAGGCTCTACGCGACAGGCACCGGCGTTCCGGTCAATTTGCGGGAGGCGGCACGTTGGTTCCTCCGCGCCGCCGAACAAGGACACGCGACAGCCGCGCATAATGTTGCGGTCTTCTATGGCAAGGGCACCGGATTCGAGCGCGATGCCGCCAAGTCCATCGAATGGTACAAGACCGCTGCCGAGCGCGGCATTACTGCAGCGCAGCTGCAGCTCGGGCGAATTTATCTGGCCGGCGATGGCATCGAACGAAATGCCGATCGTGGGCTCGAACTCATCCGGCAGGCGATAGAGAGCGGCGACGCCGACGCCAAAACGACGCTCGCGTTGCTGCACCTCCACGGGCAAGAAACCGACAAGGATCCGTTCCGGGCTGAGGGACTGCTCAAAGAGGCGGCCGAGGCTGGCCATGCCGGCGCAGCTTTGCAGCTCGCGCATCTTTACACGGGAAGATTCGGAGGAACGCCGAACGCCGAGCGGGCGCGCCGGTGGTTTGAAAAGGCTGCCGCAGCGGGCCAGCCTGAGGCGCAATTTGCGCTTGGCATGGCGTATCTCAATGGTAATGGCGCGGCGGTTGACGTCGAACGCGCAGCGCATTGGCTGGAACGGGCCGCGCATGGTGATTACGCTGCAGCGCAGTTCCAGCTGGCCGTGATGTATTGTACTGGGCAGGGCGTACCTAAAGACTTGCCGAGTGCGGTGGCATGGTATGAGCTAGCCGCTCAGCTCGGACATCGCGTCGCCCAGTTTAACCTTGCTGTGATGGTTTCTAAGGGCCAGGGCTGCGACGCGGATCCGAAAAGGGCGATGAGCTGGTTCGAGAAAGCTGCCGAACAGGGACTGCCTGACGCCCAGATCGCTGTTGGAGAAATCTATCGCACCGGCGGCGTCGTCGAGCAAAATCCCGAGCGCGCCAAATATTGGTTTGAGAAGGCCGTGCAGGCCGGACACCCTGCGGCGGCAGCCAAACTTGCTCAGCTCGGGTCCTGAGCAGCGAGCTTGTTCAAAGCGTCTCTGGAAACAAATCCAGTCTGGCCGTCCGCAGGTCGGTCAAGACTCTTTGAATATCCGTGTCTCGCATGACTGCCAGAGCCCATACATCGTAGGCCGGGCCTCGTTTCGCAAACGCTTCGGCAAAGCCGGCATCGATCAACAGACGGCCAAGACGATCGGCCGTGAACGCCGTGTTATGCGCCATGAAGTGGTTGCCATTGGCGATCGCGCTCGACAGCCCAAAGAGCATATCGAGAGCGGTGATCGGTCCTGCAGGCGATTGATAAGCAGCGTCTTCCAGGCGGCCGGCAACGACCAGCTCAGCGATACCCTCCAAGTCGGGCGTCGTTATCAGAGCGAAGCCACCCGGGTTCAGGACCCGACGAAATTCAGAAAGTGCCTTCGGCACCTCGTAGGTGTGTAAATGCTCCAAATTGTGCGAGCACCAGATCGCGTCGCACGATTCACTTACCACGGCGGCCATATCGACAATTGAACCGACTATGTCGGGCTTAACGAGCGTATCAATGTCGTACCTTACTTCCTTCCAGCCGGAATTCCGAAAAGCCGAGTGGAGTTTCTCCGGCGCATAAAATCCAGAGCCGACATTCAGCACTGTCTTTGTGGCCTTGGTGCCAGGCCAATCAACTTCCATCATGCTGGATGTCTCGGTCATCGCATTACCCACCGCGGTCTGGTCTGTGTCCATGAGGCTCATCTTCCACAAAAAATGCGTTTAGCACTAGAAACCGCCGGGCAGATCGCTCGCCTGCGGTGCGCGGTTCATTCGAGCGCGGCGGTCCCGCGGCGGCCAAGCCAAGGCGGAGTAGGGCATCGGGTCGAGCGAAAGAATTGGACTGTAGTAAGGGTCTTGGAGAAGAGAGTTCCCCCAGCGCGATCGCAGACAGGTCAGCTCTCGCGAAAAACGCGCTGCTTTGTCGGCCGTCTCGTCGCGTCCACGACTGGCGGATTCATGATGGTACAGCCGGGCGTGCGGCGTCAAAACGATCCTTTTCCCCAATTCTCGCAGTCTGAGACAGTAATCAACGTCGTTGAAGTTTACCGGGAAATGGACGGCATCCATTCCCCCGACCGCAAGATAATCGCTTCGGCGTGTGAGCAGGCATGCCGCTGTGACTGCGCTACGCTCGTGGGCCGCAAGAAGCATTTCGGTATAACCCGGATCATCGTGGAGCCGATCCGAAAATGCATGGGTCGCAGCAAAGCTCGGCCCAAGCACGGTGCCGGCGTGTTGTACAACGCCGCTCGGCCAGAGCAGCAGTGCTCCGACGGCGCCGACATCGTTCTCGCTGATCCGTGACAGCATCTCGCCCAGCCATTTGTTGTCGATGGCGACAACGTCATTGTTGAGAAGGCAAAGAAAGTCGCCACGGGCTTGTTCCGCAGCCACGTTGTTCAGATGCGCAAAATTGAACGGCCCTGGGACCGCAATGATACTAACGCTCTCGTCCCCTAACTGCCGGAGATATTTCAGCATTTTTGGGTCGTCGGAGCCGTTGTCGACGATCATGAGGTTGACCCGTCCGCCGATCACTGGCGCGATGGAGCGCAGACAGGCCTGCAGAAGCTCGACCCGGTTCCGGACCGGAATAACGATCGTTGTTGTCGCCGACGGAATCGCTCGCGCGACATGGACCGCGGAGAATAAGATTGAGGTTCTTTCGACAGTTTCAGCAACGATACCTCGGTCGGCCAAATGCCCCTTACTGGCCGCGGCAAGCAGTGAGCGATCCGCCATCGTGCTCTCTAATGGGATCGTCGCTACCGCTCCTGGGATATGGACGACGCGCGAAAAGTCGAGGTCGAGCGCCTGAAAGAACATGCCATAAAGGTCAGGAGCGCCAGCTCGAACTGCCTCCAGAGCTCTCTGCCGGCGCATTGAAAAGAAATGGGTGCAATAGCCTTGCTCGAGTAGCCGCTCGTAATCGAAGGACGGCAGCGCCACAGGCCACTTGGCGGCGTCCGAAGCCAGGATGTCGAAATCACCATAGATGCACGTGGCGTCTGGAAAGCGCTCAAAGGCCTCCGCTACTCTTTGCAACGCGTCAGGAGCAAAAACGCTGCCCGCATGCGTGAAGACGATGTAGGTCGACTCTGCTGCGTCTTCCGTGAGAAACCGCAACATTTGCTCACGATCGAAACCGGACTGGCCGACCGTCTCATCAAGTGCGCCCACGACCCAGTCTCTAAAATCATTATCCTGCAAGCTGGCCGCGGACGTTTCTGCATCGCCGGCGCCGATCAGCGCTACTGCAATTGAGGCACTCTCCGATCCTATGTTCAGCTCGATCGGGAAGCGCTTGAGCCAGTGCTCGTATTCCGAAAATGGAATCGACATTGGAAAAATGCGATCGAATTGCAATGCGCGAAGCTGTTCGCCCTCCGAGGTATTGAGCTTCTCGATTCCACGAATAAGCCCGTCAAAGAATGCGACGAACGTTATTGGGCTCCCGCGCAATTCTTCGCCGTTGCTCAGGAGAAACTGCACTCGCCGGACGCGCCCGTCGGCAAATTGATCAGGCAGATGGAGATTAAATCGGCGCGCGAGGCGAAAGACATTTGACGTGCCGACATTTGCCCAGCGAGTTGCTTGAACCGCGGCAATTGTCTCGCCATCAATGATGGCGCGGATCTCGGGTGGGTTTTGATCGTCCGATATATACCAGCCTTCAAAGTGCAGGCCGCCCAGCCAATCCACGTCGCTGCGCAAAGGCGCCGCCGCCAGCCGATCATTAGGGACGGACAGAACAATCGGATCTCCCACTCGCACGGTCGTGTTGGCGATCCTCGCCTCTATGACGCTCGCCTGGTCGATCACACGATCGGGAAAGTCGCAAGCGAAGGCATAGCAGCCGTCGCCGACGCCTTCGAGGGCGAGTTCATTGTGATAACCGTCGGCGCGAGCAAGTTTTGTGGGATATCCGTCCACGAGAATTTCGACGACGAATCTGCGAAGAAGGTCCCCTTTATCGACCACGTAGCCAACGAACATACGATCGTTCAGGCGGCCGAAATCGCTTTCCAGCTGCTGGCGCACAAGCTCGGGCGATGAACGAACGTGATCATTCATGGGTTAGGCACGTGGCAGCCAGGAGATAAGCGCTTCGACGATTTCGCTGTAACTGAAATATGGGCTTAAGGGCAGATCGTCGCGTTGTGGCGATACTCGGCCGAACGACCAATCGAAAAACGCAGTCGGTCGGAGTGACGAAAAGCTGTCCCGTTCCGGATGCCCGAAAAGTGGTGTTTGCATAGGCACGAACAAGGTATCGATTGCGTATTGCCGTAGGATCCTTTCGTGCTCTTCGAGCTGCACCGGCCCTGTAGCGAATACGTTATCGAGACGAATTAGCTCCAAGTCATTCAAAGTCTGGCCGATGATCACCACACTGCGTTCAGGCAAAGCCTGGTTTAGCGCGAGCGCGACTTGTTTCATCAAAGCCTGGTCCGAGACGGCCACACCGATCGAAACGAAGCCGATCGAAGGGGCTCGACCTTCCTGAGGTAATTCAGCGGGATCAGCGTGGCTCGGATTTGCTGCAGTGAGTGTAATCGGACGATCGTTAAATCGCGATGCGAATGATTTCCCTAGACGACATGGCGCTAGAACCTGCTCGGCCCGGTCCCAAAGCGCGTTCTGCATTGATGACCTGGCTTTTAGGGCCTCGCCTTCATTTCCTTCCGCAGGCGGGTGCAAACATTCGTCGCATAAGCGCCGTGTGCGTGGCGCCTCGCACAGCGTGCCATCAGCCCGGGTGAAGCCACCGCGAGGACAGATGAGTCCGCCGTCCGCGATAAAAATGTCGATTTGAGACGGGCTGTTCAATAAATGGTCGAAGATGGCCAAGGGCATTGCCTCAATGCTCGCCACCTCCAAACGTGCCGGCCGAATGCGCTCCAAATAGGAAATCGCCTCCGCACATTCGTTCGCGCTTGAAAGCGAAAAAGAAAGGGACTGCGGAATATCCTTCCCGCCGCTGGAGATAGCCATCGAGAGACTGCGCCCTTTTCTCCTCATCTGGGCCAGCAGAACACGCTCCCCGCGCTCATAAAGGTCTTGTGCGCGCTGGTTCATGACCGCCGCGCTCGGACCGGCGGCGCTCACCAGAAGCGTAGCCCCCTCCACAAAAGTGGTCAGCTCTTTTTCGAGCGCCTGGCGTGCTTGCCCCAAGGGATCGGCTTCCAAAAAGGCCCCACATTCCATCCGATACCGTGGAAAATTTCTTTCCATCGTCGCGAGATTCCGGACCACCAGCGCGCGCTTGCCGCTGCCGAAGGATTTTGAACCGGCGTGCCCGACATACACGGAAGTGGCGCAAAGATTCCGAAAACCGTGTTCGCGGGCGCGCAGGCAAAATTCCACGTCCTCGAAATAGCCGCGACGAAAGGCCGTCGAGAGTTCGCCGACGGCGTCGAGGCAATCGCGCGTGATGTAATGGCAGAAGCCGATTCCATTCGGCATGTCGACTGTCGCGTTCTCGCCGTTGGCGCGCGCCGCGGCCGCGTCGATCGCACAAACATCTTCGTAGCTGGGCAGAGGATTCTGCCGAAAGCGCACCGGAAAGCTGGTGAACTCGCCATTATTGGTCAGAGGCGTGATGGTCCCCGTTCCCGGCGTGTTATGCGCTATAGCGCTTAGACGTGCGATAATCCCGGGAGGAACCAGCGTGTCGGCATTCAATAAAAGGACATCGCCGCTCTTGATCTCGGCAAGCGCCTTATTGACCGATTCGGCAAAGCCCAAATTCTCCTCATTGATGAGAAGCTGAGTTCGCTCCTGGGCGGATATTTCTCGCAAAAGGTCTTTGATGTTTGGATCTGGCGCGGCGTCATCGACAACGATCAACCGCGCATTTTGGTTGCGGGCGATCTCTTTCATTAGGCTGTCGAGACACGCCTTGGTCGCGTCGTAATCGCCGTAGACCGGCATGATGACCGAAACAGAGGCTGACGAATTGCCGGCCGAGGGAGCCTTTCGGTGCGATCTCTGTTTGATACGAGCGGCGCTCTGCAGGTTAGGCGGCAGACGCGTTTCGAATATCTTTGCGCCGCCGGCGAAAATCACGACACGCTGAGGCAGTCCCGATCGAGGACGCTTGATGATAAAGTTCGAGGCGTGGCGAAAGGTGGCGGCTAACGGATGGGTTTCGTCAGCCTCAACCCAGCCGATCTCTTCGGAGCCGCCGTCGCATTGCAGAACAATTTTCACGCGTGAAGGTCGCGTCCAGCCGACCCAGCCAGCGATGCGATCGTACGTGGAGTCGATTTTTGCGACAGCTCGTTTTTCGCTCGAAGGCAATACCTCAATGGCCGCCGCAATACGGCTGAAATCGTGTTCGATCGTCAAAAGGCGTTGTGCCGCCTCGACCTGATCTTTTCCAGTCCCCCAAAGCAGAACGCGGCGGTTGGCTGCCAAATCCTCGGGCGCAAGATCCAGCGCGCGTTTGAGATCCGCGAGCGCGTCACTGGTGTGTCCCAACATATGGGAGATTTCGCCGCGCAGGGTGAAATGATGAGCTTCGGCTATCGGCGGAATGCGGCATCGGCGATCCGCCAATCGGAAGGCTTGCGTAAGGTCACCTTCGGAAAGGCAGCGAAGCGACAGCGCCTCCAGCGCCGCGAAATGCGTTTCTTCGTCGAACAACATCAAGCCGATATGCACGTTGATTGCTCTCGGCTCAGCTTGCCCAATCCTGGTCGGCCGGCATTGCACCCGCCAAAGCTAACCAGGCCGGGTTTGCGCTGGTGCACTCATCGATCATAGAGTGAGAGCCTCTTCCTTCTCGGCTCTTTCGAGCGGCTTAGTGAGCTCGATGCCGAGAAATTCCAGCATCTTCGGAGCACAGACCCTGCGCATATCGTAATTTTCCACGGCAGTCGCTCGGGCTTTTGCGCGTAACTGCTTGAAGCGACGCGGATAGGCGAGAGCCTCGATGACACGCTCAGCCAGTTGTTCAAAGTCGAAAAAGGGCACGAGTATCCCATTTTCGGGATTTAGGACTTCCTGCACGGGGGGCGTTTCCGAGCCAATGACAAGGCAGCCGCTGCTCATCGCCTCGATCATCGACCATGAAAGGACGAACGGGTATGTCAGGTAGACGTGCGCCGAAGATATTTGCAGCGCGTGCAGGAAATCCTGATGGTTGGTGTGGCCGATGAAATGGACGCGCTTGTGGTCAATCTTGTGTCCGACCTCTTTCAGGAAGATGTTCTTCCAGCTTTGCCCATCCGGAGCCATCGCGCCGTAGGGTTTTCCGTCGCCGCCGATAAGAAGTATCTGAGCGCGCGGACGTGCCGCCAAAATTCGCGGCAGAGCGCGCATGAGAATATGAAAGCCACGCACGGGCTCGAATGAGCGCGATACGTAGGTGATGACTTCATCGTCCTTGGTCAGGGTACGGCCATCGGGCAGGCGCAATCTGGCATTTGCGGACGGCTTTGCGCGATCGACATCAATGCCTTCATGAATAATTTTTATTTTCGACTGGAATTCCCCTGGAAAAGTGGATCTTTGCCAGTGCGTTGGAGAAATGCCGCTGTCGCAATCGACAAGCGACAGTAAGGTCGCAGCGTTTTTGATGCGAAGGCCAACGTCACCATCGAGACCGGTTTGGGGAAACTCCAAGTCAAATCCGTGATCCTGCCCCTCTAGTCGATAGAACAGCTCGCAATAGGCGATGTGGCGGGCATCGGGGAACACTGTGCGAAGCGGGAGAGTTTCGCCCCAACCGGGATGTGCCAGGACAATGTCGGCTTTGAAGCCCTCAGCTGACAACGAAGAGGCCGCATAAAGCACTTCTTCCGCGCGCCGGCACTCAAGGTCGAAGCGCCGCGCGAAAGGATGAGTGGCTGCCAGATCCGCTTTTGGGACGCTGTATTTCATCAGCTTTACGCCGGCGATGCGTTGCGCCGTACCTGTACCGATCGCGGCCATCGCGACATCCGGTTCGTCGGCCAAGATCCGGGCCACATGCCGAAATTGCGCAGGAAAGTTGTTGTGAACGAATAGGATTTTTTTCATAAAACGCTACTTAACCGCCAGTTCTTCCGCCCGTGGCGACGAACGTTGTTCCTACTACCGATTGGTTCGAAGCGCGCGGCAGTTTGGCATTTGCCTTACCGCGATAACTCATTAGCATTTCTGGATCGCAGCGGGTATATTGCGGTGCAGCGAGCACATCGAACATCGTTGAGCATCGGCGAGTGTCCCCTTATGGAGCTGTATTCTCAGCAGAAGACCCTCGATATGCACCGGGGGCTTTTCCTTATTAAGTACGAAGCGAGCGACGACGGACACGCTCCGCCCAACGTGCAAATCGAAGCTGAGGCAGGAAGCGAAGGTTCCGTGGAACTCATCCTTCCTCCTGGCGCCCAGGAAGCGGTGCTTTGGTCGCCGGGAGCAACGGTGGTTGCGCGGGCGAATTCAAGCAGTCGCTTGCGGCTAGTGGTTTCTCCCACCCAGCCGAACGGTTCCACCTCCGCTCGTATCCAAATCATAGAATTGTCGCAGGACCCCGGAGGCGCGCGAAACGCGGCACCGAGCGGTCTGCTCGATCTGTCCAATTTGAAAATTCTTGGACATGTGGCAAGCCGGGGCGATGTTTTCGCGGACTGCGAGACTTGGATCGCGGGCCCACTTGCGCCATCGCGTATCGAAGGTCTGGCGGTCCAGTGGCCAGACAAAACACCTGCGTTGAATTTGCGCTACTCGGTTGTAACCGGCGGGCCAAGCCCGACTCGGGGACCGATGGTGGAGGCGGGAACATTCGCGGGAACCCGAGGTCGGGCCCTGCCTTTGATCGGTGCAACGTTCGAGATCGCGGGCAATGCTGCTGCTGGGCAGCAGCTTGTCGTCGACTCGATTTTCTTGGGATCGCCGCAGACCCGCGCGGTTGGGCAGCGGGTCGTCATTGGCGGCCCGACGGGACGAGAACCGCTTGTTGGCTTGCGAGTCCGGATCGATCCGGTGGACCGACCGATCCCTGTGGGTGCCACATCGGCATCCGGTCATCTGCAGCCGAGCGCGCCGGTACAGCGTTCAGCGCCGGAACCGGGCGTTGAGCTCGCGCCGGCTCAGCATAGTTCCGCGCCTGGCGCACAAGAGAAACTTCAGCCGGCAGCTGCACACGAGCGCGCTTCGGCAGTCTCGCGCGAAGGAACGGCAAATGGTGATGCAGAGCCGGCGGTGAAACGGACCGGCCGCGTCCGGGTCTTCCGGAGCCAGAACAGAAAACCGTCACAGACTTCTCCTAATCCTACTTGACGTGAGAACTCTGAAAGACGCGAAGCGTCGCCATCTCTCCATGGCAAGCTTTTAGCGATGCTTCGCCAGATTAGCTTTTAGGTTTTCGCGCAACCTTTGGATGCGGTTTCGATGAACGATTCGGCGCTAGGCTCCGTTGTGCGAACAGCAACCACGGAGTCGAAGCCGATCCTGCTCGTGGTCGAACGACCGAACCAAAACGAAGTCGTGTCGGGATCCTCTCCGATCCTGATCTCCGGGTTTGCCTTAGCGCGCTCGGAAATCGAAGAAATTCTCATCGAATGTGCAGGCACGGTTCTGGCCGCGGAAACCGGCCTCTATCGCGACGATCTTGCCAAGGCCTACCCTGCCTATCCGATCCTCGCCAAGAGCGGCTTCAAATGCGAGCTGGATCATAAGCTGCTGGCCAATCTGGCGGTGGAGCTTGCGAGCGAAGGGGTTCCGCTGCTGGTTACCGCGCGCGACCGCAATGGGTATAAACAGACATTCGAAACGGTCTTACGGCTCAACTTTGCGCCCACGCAGGGACGCGGCTCTGCAACCGCAAATTCTGATCAGGCCTTGGTGCTGCAGATTGACGATGCCGTGGTCGATAGGCGCGGCCTCTTGCAGGTCAAGGGCTGGGTAGCATCGCACTCTCCGATAAAGGACGTAACTGTATTTTTCGATTCGCAGGTGTTGGGCCTAGCTGAGCTCGCATTGGCGCGTCCCGATGTCGCGGTGGCCTGGCCGCAATTTGCCAGCGCCGCAAACGCCGGGTTTCTGTTGGTCA
>Ga0102924_1003250_pt1 | contig 17119 bp, 14 predicted proteins | sample PaiPotPPM11metaG_FD_80116 | JGI IMG/M metagenome (GOLD analysis project Ga0102924, IMG submission 80116) | Iron sulfur acid spring bacterial and archeal communities from Banff, Canada, to study Microbial Dark Matter (Phase II) - Paint Pots PPM... ...
AGCGGAAATGAATGCCCTCGAGGATCACCGCCGCTTTGAATGAAGCAAGGGCGGTGTAGAAGCCGAGGTTGGAGAGGTCCCGGCCGCTGGCTGTGGCGTAAAGCGCGAGCACCTCCGGCACGCTTGGATAGCCAGGCGCGTCGCTGGCCATCGGACCGTCGGCGAGCCGGTCCATCCGCTGGTACACGATGAGCAGTCCCACGTCGGTCAGCGGGTCGCCCAGCGTGGCCATCTCCCAATCCACCACGGCGGCTATCTTGTCGTCGGCACCGACGAGGACGTTGTCCAATCGGTAGTCGCCATGCACAATGGCGGCCGGCGACCCGTCGGGCGGGTTGGCGGCGAGCAGTGCGTATAGTTCGTCGATGCCGGCCAGGGGGCGGCTGCGCGACGCGTCGAGCTGCTTCTTCCACCGGCGCACCTGCCGGGCGAGGAAACCCTCGGGCCGGCCGAAATCGGCTAGCCCGACCTCGGCCGGGACCACCGCGTGCAGCAGCGCGAGCGTGGCGATCAACCGCTCCGCGATGGCCCGGGCCCGGACCGGACCCACCGCGGCCAGCTCGTCTGCCCTACGGTAAGGGACCCCCTCGACCTTGGACATCACGTAGAAGGGGGCACCGATCACGTCTGGATCGGCGCACAGTGCGTAGGTCAGCGGCACCGGGACGCCAGTGTCGCGCAGTGCGGTCATCACCCGGTACTCGCGTTCCATGTCGTGCGCCGTGGCGAGCACGTGCCCGAGCGGGGGACGGCGCACTATCCAGCTTCTTGCGCCGTCGCTGACCTCGTACGTCAGGTTGGACCGGCCGCCCGCGACCAGTTGCCCGTGCATGGGGCCGGCGGTCTCGCCGGGGCAGGCGCCCTCGAACCAGGCGGCGAACCGAGCCAGGTCCAGGCCGGGGAGGTCGGTCATTCCAGGAGAACCTCCTCACGCGAGACCGGAGTCATCCTTGCGTTTCTACTATCCAGGAACGCGTTCCGCAACTCCCGCGGTCGCCGGGGCCGCGGGGTCCGGCCGCGGCGTGTGGTCGCGCCGCGGCAGCAAGAGCGGGGTGGCCAGGAGGAGAATGCCCGCGACCGCGATCGCGACGCGCGGGTTGGTCAGGCTCGCGAGCACGCCCCACAGGGCGGTGAGGGCGGCGATGCAGAGGCTGCTCGAGACCGACCAGGCCGCGAGCACCCGGGAGACGAGGCGCTTCTCCGTGTGCTCGAGCCGGTAGGTGGCGTACACGGGGTTGTACACCCCCATGCAGACGATCAGCCCGAACTGGAGGCCGAGAACCAGGAGGAGGCCGCCCGTACCGCGCCCGATGAACGCGAGGCCGACCGGCCAGCAGGCCCGCAGCACGCCGAAGACCAGCATGACCCGGTGCCGCCCGTACCTGGCCACCAGCACGCGGGCAAGCCGCGCCCCGATCACGCCGCCGATGCAGGGCGCCCCGAACGCGACGGTGTACTGCCACGGCGCGAACCCGAGCTGTGCGACCATCAGGACCACCAGCGGCGGCTCGGTCGCCAGGATCAGGCCGCCGGTCAGGATGCTGTTCAAGAACACCGGGCGCAGCGCCGGGCTGGTCAGGATGTGCCGCCATCCGTCGAGCAGCTCGCCGGACGAGCGCCGCCCGGTCAAGGGCCGCTCCGGCTGCGGCTCGCCGGCGCGGATCGCGGCGACCCCGCAGGCGGAAAGCAGGTAGCTGACGGCGTCGCCCACCACGGTTGTCACCGGGCCGAACAGCCCGACGGCGGCGCCGCCGAGCGACGGCCCGACCACCATGGCGGTCCAGTTCGTGGACTCGAACCGGCCCTGGGCGACCAGCAGGTCCTCCGGCTTCACCAGGGCTTTCAGGTTCGCCCCGCTGGCCGCGTTGAACGCGATCTTGGCCGCGGCCGCGACGATGGACACGACCAGCAGCTGGGCGAAGGTCAGCCAGCCGAACGCGTACGCGGCGGGAATCGTCATCAGCGCGGCGAACCTGGCGAGGTCCATCGACATCATCACCGGCCGCTTGCGCCGGAACTCCACCCACGGGCCGAGCGGCACCGCGATCACGGCACCGGCCGTGAGCGCCGCGGCGGAGAGCGCGGAGACTTCGGCCGTCCCGGAATGCAGCACGCGCACGGCGATCAGCGGGAAGGCGCCGAACCCGAATCCCGTCCCGTAGGCGCTGACGGCGTAAGCCGCCCACAGCCAGCCGAATTCCCGCCCGAGCGAACGCTTACCCAACCTCCGGATGTTCACCAGCCAATTACAACGGTGTATTTCCGCTGGATCAAACAACAAGAAGGAGAGCGGGGACAACGATCGGTTGTATAAGGAAGGCATGAACGTCGAAGCCGTCCGTGCGTTCGTGGCCGTCGCGGAAGAAGGCCAGTTCCGGTTCGCCGCCGACCGCCTGGACGTCAGCCAGCAGGCCGTCTCGAAGCGGATCGCCGCCCTGGAGGCGGAGCTCGGCACCACCCTATTCAAGCGGACGCCGTCCGGTGCCGCGCTCACCCAGGACGGCCGCACCTTCCTGCCGCACGCGGGCGCGATCCTGTCCGCGGTCAGCGCGGCGTTCGCCTCGGTGCAGCCGGGGACCAGGCCGCTGCGGGTGGACGTGCTCACCCGCGGGTCCGGGCCGGTGGACCTGCTGCGCGACTTCTGCGAAGCCAACCCGGCGGTCCCCGTCGAGATGGTGATCGGCGGCGGCGCGGCGAGTACGTTCAAGTCGCTGCTCGCCGGCGAGATCGACGCCGGCTACGCCTACCTCAGGGACGTGAGCGGCGAACTCGACCCGGCGCTCGCACGGACCTACGCGTTCCTCGAGCCGGGCGAGGTCATCGTCGGCGTGCGGCACCCGCTCGCCAAGTCACGCGCGGTGCGAGCGGCCGACCTGGTCCGCTACCGGGCCTGGGTGCCCGGCATCGTTCCCGGCAGCGAGTGGGAGACCTACTTCCAGGACTTCGCGGACACGTTCGGCCTCGACATCGACCCCACCGGCTACTCGGTGGGCAGCGAATCGGTCTTCGACGCCATCGCGGCGTCCCGCTCGCTCATGACGCTCGTCGGCGAGCGCAACCGGGTCGGCTGGCCGGGCGGCCTCGGACTCGCCCGCCTCCCGATCGTCGACCCGGTGCCGCTCTACCCCTGGTCGCTGGTCTGGCGCGCGGACACTCAGCATGAGGGCGCCCGGCAGCTGACCGGCCACGCGAAGCGCTCCTTCACGCCGCCGTCCGCCGGCCCCGCCGTCTGGCTGCCCCGGCAGGCGCGCGAGGACCTCGCGTAGCGACCCGGCCGCCCCGCTACGCGGCCGAGGCCTGGTCGAGCGCCGCGGTCTCGTCCGCGGACAGTTCCAGGGTCGCCGCGGCGAGCAGCGCGGGAAGCTGGTCGACGGTCCTGGCCGAGGCGAGCGGCGCGACCACGTTGGGCCTCGTGCGCAGCCACGCGAGCGCCACGGTAGCCGGCGCGACGCCGCGCTCGGCGGAAACCGCGTCAAGCGCCGCGAGCACCGCGGGACCGGTCGGGCTCGTCAGGTACCTGACCGCGCCCGGCTGCCGCGCCCCGCCCGCGTGATCGGAGGCGGTGCGGTACTTCCCGGCGAGGAAGCCGCTGGCGAGCGCGTAGTACGGGAGCACGCCCAGGCCGAACTCCGCGGCGACGGGCGCGAGCGCGGCCTCGTAACCGGCCCGCTCCACGAGGTTGTAGAGCGGCTGCAAGGCCACCGGCGGCGCGAGCCCCTCGGCGGCGGAGACGGTGAACCACTCGCGCAGCCGGGGCGCGGTGATGTTGGAGAGCCCGACGTAGCGGATCTTCCCGGCCTTCCGCAGCTCGCTGAACACGCCCGCGATGTCGGCGACCGGCACCTCCGGGTCGTCGTAGTGCACGTAGTAGAGGTCGATGTGGTCGGTCCGCAGCCGGGACAGCGACGCGTCGGCCGCGGCGAGCACGTTCGAGCGGGCGAGCCCGCGGAACTGCGGGTGCCGGTCGACCTTGGTCGCGATGATGACCGAGTCCCGGTTGCCGCGCGCCGCGGTCCACTCGCCGATGATCGTCTCGGATTCGCCGCCGGAATTCCCGGGCACCCAGGCGCTGTAGGAGTCGGCGGTGTCGATGAAGTTGCCGCCGGCCGCGACGTAGGCGTCCAGCACCGCGAACGACGTCTCTTGGTCCGACGTCCAGCCGAACGTGTTGCCGCCGAGCCCGAGCGGGAACACGTCAAGGTTGGAGCTGCCGATAACGGTCATCGTAGAAGTCCCTCTCTCAAGTGAACATGAAACCCGATTCGCACAACAGCGGTGGCGCCGCGTTTGTTCTTCGCGGGCGGCACTCAGGCGGCATCGGCGAGCGGTACAGCGGTCTTGGGCCCCGCCGACAGCGTTCGCCAGCCCACCGAAGCGATCACCGCCAGCGTCAGGCCGGCCAGGCCGAACCCTTCGCGCGGCCCGATGTACTGCGTCACCCAGCCGACGCTTGGGCCGGTCACCGGCTCGCTGCCCGGCAGCGCCATCGTCCACAGCCCCATCATCCGGCCGCGCATCCCCGGGTCCGCGGCCAACTGTACGAACGTGTTCGCCGCGGCGATGAACCAGATCGACACGCAGCCGGTCACGGCCAGGCCGGCGAACGCGAGCCAGACCGTCGGCGCGAGCGCGGTGGCCACGATCGCGGCCGCCGTCGCCAGCGCCAGGCCGCCGATCCGGCGTCCCGTCGGGTAGGCAGGCCCCGCCGCGGCGAGCAGCGCGCCGGGCACCGCACCGACCCCGAACGCCGACATCATCAGGCCGTACCCGCCGCCGCCCAGGTGGAATACTCGCGTCGCGAGCACGGGCAGCGACACGCCGAGGCTGAACAGCATTCCCGACGCCGCCGCGAGGAACAGGCACACGACGATCGGCCCGTGCCGCCGCGCGTACCGCGCGCCCGCGCGAAGATCGGCGAGGGCCTGTCCCTTGCGAACCGTGGTCCCGCCGGTCGCCCCAGTTGCCGGTGCGGGCTTGTGATACATCAGCAGAACGAGGAGGGGACCAACGTACGCCGCCGCATTGACTCCGCAGCACGCGGCGGCCCCGAGGGTGGCGAGCAGCGCACCGCCGACCGCCGGCCCGACCACCCGGGAGACGTTGAGTATGACTTCGTACAGGCTGACGGCGGACGCCACCCGTTCGGCGCCGACCAGGTCGATCACGTAGACCTGGCGCGCCGTGACGTCGGGCGCGGTGACGATCCCGGTGAGCGCGGAGATGACGAACAGCATCCAGGGACGGACGATGCCGGCCCCGATGACCGCCGCGCTCGCCGTCGCGAGCAGCAGGAACAGCGTCTGGGTGACGATCAGCAGCTTCCGCCGGTCCACCCGGTCGACGAGGGTGCCCGCGTAGGGTCCGAGCACGAGCGAGGGCCCGAACGTGCACGCGGTCAGCAGCCCCAGGTCGACGCCGTTGCCCGTGAGCTGGAGCAGCAGCCAGGAGATCGCGACCCCCTGGGTCATCGTTCCCGACGCGGACAGCACCTGGCTGAAGAACCAGGACCGGTAGGCGGGCGTTTCCAGCGACTGGAAGGACCGTCGCAGGCTCGGCCGCCGCTGCTCCGGTTCCTGTGCCGCCCGGGCGTCGGCGTCCGAAATACCCATATGTTAAGAAGCTTAACAAAAGGCATTTAACCTTGTCATCGGCCGCGTAATTCGCGGGATTCTCCCCCGAGCCGTCTCTGCCGGTTAGGCGCGCCTGCTCTCCCTGATGGCCTGGCGGAAGCTGATGCGCGGGCCGGTCTTGAGTATGGAGTTCGCGTAGATCCGCACCGCGATCCTGGCCATCCACACTGTGCCCACGGCGGTCAGCGCCGCCGCCACCACGACCTGCCAGACCGGCACGTCACCCGATGCGTAGAGCACGGTCATCGCGATCGGCGCGGTCGGCGGCAGGAAGCCGAGCACGTGGTAGAACGTGTTCGCCCCGTTGGCGTAGATCACCGTGTAGGACAGCGCGTAGGCCAGGATCAGCGGTAGCTGCACTGGCATAATCGTCGAGTTCACGTCCGACTGCCGTGACACCAGCGAGCCGGCCGCCGCGAACGCCGTGCAGTAGAACGCGTAGCCCAGGATGATGAACACCCCGCCCACGATGACGACGCCGAGCGTGGCGCCGTGGACGAGGTCAGACCCGGATGCGAACCCGGCGACGATGAACACCACGACCATCGCGACCGCCTGAGCAAGCGCGAGCAGCCCGATGCCGAGCACCTTGCCGATCAGCAACTGGACCGGGCGGACCGAAGACAGCAGCACCTCGACAACCCGGCTGGATTTCTCCTCGCCGATGCCGAGCGCGATCTGCGACCCGTACGTGCTGATCAAGATCCAGACGATGATCACCGTGAACAGCCCGGTCAGCCGGGATGACAGCGACGCCTTGGGTGGCTCGAGGCCGCGCACCGGCAGCGCGACGCCGTGCGCCACCGCCTGGGCCGCGCCTGGCACCGTCTGGATGAGCTTCGCGAGTCCGGCGAGTTGCTGCAGGGTCGCGACGGAACCGGTCACGCCGCCCAGGGGCACCTGGTTGACGATGATCTCCTGGCCGGGGACGAGGACCGCACTCAGGTCGCCCTTGCGAAGCGCCGCCTCCGCCGTGGCCAGGCTCGGCTCGGAGACCGCGAGCGCCTGGCCGCCGGACGCCCGCCCGGCCTCGGTGATAAGGCTGGTGATCGTGGTGGTCGTGCCGCCGACGACGCCTATCCGGTCCGGCTTGCGCTTGCCCGACAGGATCGCCGGCAGCGCCACGGCGAGGGCGACGGCGAGCAGCAGGATGACCGACGTGACCACGAAGACCCGGGTCTTGACCCTGAGCCGGATCTCCCGGCTGGCCACCAGCCAGGTCAGTTGCCACGGCCGGCTCGGCCGCGCGGCGCTTCGTGGTCCGCTCGTCTCTCTCAGCATGCCGGTGCTCACAGCCCCGCTCCCGTCGTTACGCTGGTGGTCCTGCTGGCGGCGGCGTGCTCGGCCTCGGCCTGGCCGACCGACGCGCCGGTCGCCACCCGGAAGACCTCGGACAGCGAGCGGTCCTCGAAGGCGAAGTGCTCGACGGCGCCGGCCGCCCGCGCGAGATCGAGGATGGCCTGGGAGTCAGCCGAATTCGTTAGGGCTATCTCGGCCGTGCCGTCTGTTCTTATAGATTCCACGCTCGCAACAGCCGAGCCCACTCCCGCCGACCAGGCGGCCGTCCGGTCGCCCGCGACGCGGACCGCGAGCCTCGGGTGGTCGCCGCGGCGCAGGTCGGCGACCGCGCCGGCCACGACCAGCCGGCCGCGGTAGATGATCGCGACCGCCTCGCAGAGGTCCTCGACCAGGTCGAGCTGGTGGCTGGAGAACAGCACCGTGACGCCCTCGGCGGCGCGCTCGGCCAGGATCGAGCTCATGTCGTCGATGCCGCCTGGGTCGAGGCCGGAGAACGGCTCGTCGAGGACGAGCAGCTCCGGGTCGTGGACGAGCGCCACGGCGAGCTGCGCGCGCTGCTGGTTGCCGTGCGAGAGCGCGTCGACCCGGGTCCGGCCCCGGCCGGAAAGGCCGAGGCGGTCGATCCAGTACCCAGCGGCCTTCGCGGCCGCGGCGGCGTCCATGCCGTGCAGCCGCGCGAAGTACTCGACCTGGTCGAACAGCATCATGGCGGGGTAGAGGCCGCGTTCCTCCGGCATGTAGCCGAAGGTGCGGCGGGCGGCTTCGTCGACCGGCTGGCCGCGCCAGCGGATCTCGCCCGCGTCCAGTGCGGTGACGCCGAAGATGGCGCGCATGGTGGTGGTCTTGCCGGCCCCGTTCGGGCCGAGGAAGCCGAAAACCTGTCCGGCGGGGACGCCGAACGTCAGCCCGTCGAGCGCGGTGACGGTGCCATACCGACGGCGCAGCCCGTCGATCTCGAGTTCCGCCGAAGTCATATCAGATTGATATCACATATTTTGGGGCCGGGGAAGACCGGCGGGCGGCTGGCCTCACCGGCCCGTGGCCCCCGCGATCATCAGGTAGATGCCGAGCACGACCGCGGAGACGAGGAACTGGCTGGCGACGGTGCCCGCGCCCGCGTGCCCGTGGACTACCGCGGCGAGCAGCGGGAAGCTGCCGATCACGGCGACGGCGACGCTGATGAACCTGGAGACCATCCAGGGCGGCGTGTTGCCCGTCGGCGTGTCCGGCCCCCGGTTGGACGGGTCAACCGGCGCGGTGCGGGCCAGTCGCAGGACGCCGGCCGCGACGCCAGGGCCTGCGAGGCCGAGCAGCGGCCACCACCAGCCACCGAGCGAGCCGACCGCGGGAAGCACGATCAGCGCGACTACCAGCCAGGACGTGCACAGCAGCGCGGGTAGCACGGCCCTGGCGGCGAGCGCCCGGGCTGGGTCCACGCCGAGCAGCCTGTGCAGCGTCGCGCTGTCCGTGTCGCGCCTGGCCCCGGTGGTGCCCTGCAACCCGGCCGCCATCGCGCCGGCTACGAGGCCCGCCGCGATGAGGATGCCGTGGGCCCGCCCCGTGAAGGCCGCGCCGAGCAGCGCGGGAAAGACAGCGGCGATCGCGACGACGGCGAGCGGCCCGGGCCGTCGGCTCACCCGGCGCCAGTCCGCCCAGGCAACCGTCATGGCCGGGGGTAGTTTCGGCCAGGACCGTGACCGGAGCAGGCGGCCGCGCCAGTGGTTGTCCTCGGCGATCCAGAACAGGAGCGAGAAGTTGAGTAGCCCGGCCGCGAGCAGCGCCTGCCCGGAGCGCGCCGAGTCGGACCGCAGCGCGGCGGCGGGGAAGTCGGCCGCCGCCCGCCCGAGGAGCAGCCAGGCGAAGCAGGCCAGCGCGACCGCGACGATCGCCGCAGTAGTGAAGTCGGCCGTGGTCAGCCCGCCGAACACGGCGGTGACCGCGCGGATCAGGGCCGTCGAACCCTGGCCGGCCAGCGCACCCGCCAGCGCGACGACGGCGAGGGCGGCGCAGGCGGCGCGGACCAGGGCACGTGCCCGCTCCCCCGGTTGCACGAGGGCTTCTGCCGCGACCGCGGCCAGGCAGCTGCCCGCGCCGGCGACGGCGGAAAGCGCCAGCCATGACCCGGGCAGCGAGCTGCCCACTGTGTCTACCGAGGGTGCATGCAGGTACGGGCCGGCCATCGCGAGGGCGAGCACACCGAGCAGCGCACCCACCAGCGTCGCGCCGACGGCCGTGGTCAGCGCCGGGCGGCGCAAGATGCCGCGCCTGCTCAGCGGCGTGAGCAGCAGCCAGGACGAGTCGGCGGGGGAGAGCACCAGCGGGCCGAGCACCTGCGCGAGCAGCAGTAGTCCCGCCCCGGCGCCGATCACCAGGCCGGCGCCCGTGACCGCCTGCAGCGCGGCCGTGTGGGTGGCGGCCGCCGAGCCTGCCTGACCGTCGAGCCTGCTGAGCGGGCTCGCGAGGATGTCGGCGCCGTAGATCCCGGCGACCAGTAGGGCGAAGCCCGCGGCGTACCAGTCGACCCAGCTCCGGCGGCGGTGCCGTCCGATGAACGTCCGGACGGCCGCGACGCTGGCCGGTCTTTCGACGGTTATTGTCATCGGTTCGGCGGTCATGAGGCTGGTCCGGTGATGCTGTTGTCCGCGGTGACCGGTTCCTCGGCGTCTTCGGCGTCCTCGGCTGCTTCGAGGATGCGGCCCTCGGCGAGGCCGATGATGCGCGCACCCGCCGCCATGGCGAACTCGTGGTCATGGGTCGCCATGACCACGGTGCCTCCGTTGGCCGCGTACTCGTTGCGGAGCAGCGTCGCGAGCTCCAGCCGGAACCCTGCGTCGAGGGACTGCTCGGGCTCGTCAAGCAGCAGCAGGCTGCTCGGCCGGGCGAGCGCCGCCGCGATGGACAGGCGCTGCCGCTGCCCGGAGGACAGGCTTAGCGGGCTGGCATCCGCCCGGGCGGACAAGCCGAAGATCTCCACGAGCTCGTCGACGGGGACGCACCAGGCAGGCAGCGGCTGGTGGGTCATTCTGACCAGCTCAAGTAGCTCACGGACGGTCAGCCCGGGATACCAGGTCGGCTGGTCGGCGACGATCGCGACCGACCGCCAGAACTCCGGGTCGTCCCGCGGCGGCCCGCCGAGCACGGATACCGTGCCCGCCGCCTGACGCAGGAAACCGGCGAGGCAGGAAAGCAGCGTCGACTTCCCGACGCCGTTAACCCCGGTGAGCGCGACGACCTCGCCCTCGGCCACGGCGAGGTCGATGTCCTCAAGGACCACGACGCTGCCGTACGCCATGCGCAGCCCGCGAACCGCGACAACCGGATCAGTCACGGCTCAACGGTATCGCGCCATATCTCGACCCCGAAACGGGAGCGAAGCACCGCCGGGGTGCTCAGTGGCGGCCGGTTAGCCGCCGAGGACTACCGTGCGGTTGCCGTTGAGCAGGACGCGGTGCTCGGCGTGCCAGATGACCGCCCGGGCGAGCACCTGGGCCTCAACGTCGCGGCCGGCCTCGACCAGGCGCTCGGGCGAGTAGGAGTGGTCCACTCGCATGAGGCCCTGCTCGATGATCGGTCCCTCGTCCAGGTCGGGCGTCACGTAGTGCGCCGTCGCGCCGACCAGCTTCACGCCCTTGGCGTGCGCCTGGTGGTACGGCTTGGCGCCCTTGAACGACGGGAGGAACGAGTGGTGGATGTTGATCATCCGGCCCTCGACCCGCTTGCACACCTCGGGCGAGAGGATCTGCATGTAGCGGGCGAGCACGATCAGTTCGGTGTTCGTCTCGTCGATGATCGACATGAGCTCGGCCTCGGCCGCCGACTTGGTGTCCTTTGTCACGGGGACGTAGTGGAACGGCAGCTGGTAGGACTCGGTGAGGCCGCGGAAGACCTCGTGGTTGGAGACCACCCCGGTGATGTCGACGGGCAGCGAGCCCGTCGACCACCGGAACAGCAGATCGTTCAGGCAGTGCCCGAGCTGGGAGACCATGAGCAGGGTCTTGATCCGCCCGGACTTGTCGTGCAGCTGCCAGCTCATGTGGAAGGCCTCCGCGACCCAGGTGAAGTCGCGCTCGAGCTCGGCCACCGGCTTGCCGGGCGGCGGCACGGAGAAGTGCACGCGCATGAAGAACAGGCCGCCGTCAGGCTCGCCGTACTGCTGGCTGTCGATGATGTTCGCGGAGTGCTGGACGAGGAAGCTCGACACCGTGTAGACGATTCCGGGCTTGTCCGGACAGGACAGCGTCAGGACGAACTGAAGACCATCAGTCTGCGACTTGCTCATATCACCCAAAGATACATCCGGCCTGAGCACGCATTTAGTAATACAAAGGCTTCATTTTCTGTCATTGTGCGAGGCCACAAAGGCACCGAACCCGAACCGTCGGCTCAGTCGCCTAGTTCTCGTCTGCGGCGGGTTACGTAGTCGTCCAGTTCCGCGCGGACGGCGTCGTCGAGTGGCGGCGGCTCGTAGGCGTCCAGGGTCGCCTGCCAGATCTCGCCCGCCCGTTCGGTGGTGTCCTTGCCGCCGTACCGCTGCCACCGCTCGAAGTTCGCGGTCGAAGAGAGCAGCGGCCGGTAGAAGCACTCCCGGAACCGTTCCATAGTGTGGGCCGCACCGAGGAAGTGCCCGCCGTGGCCGACCTCTACGTGCGCGCCGAAGGCGAGTGACTCCTCGCTGATCTCGAGCGGGGTGAACTCCACCCGGAGCTCGCGCAGCAGCTCGATGTCGATGATGAACTTCTCATAGCAGCTGACCAGGCCGCCCTCGAGCCAGCCGGCCGCGTGCAGGACGAAGTTCGTGCCCGCGAGGAACGTGGGCAGCAGCGTCATCAGCGACTCGTAGGCGGCTTGCGCGTCGGCCGTCTGCGACGAGTTGAGTCCGCCGCCGGTGCGGAAGGGCAGCCCGTAGTGCCGGGCCAGCTGCCCGGTGCACAGCAGGCCGATGGCCGACTCCGGGGTGCCGAACGACGGCGAACCCGACTGCATGTCGATGTTGGAGAGGAAAGAACCGAAGATCACCGGGCAGCCCGGCCTAATCAGCTGGGCGAGCGCGATGCCCGCGAAGGCCTCGGCAAGCTGCTGCGCGAGCGCCGCGGGAATCGTCACTGGCGACATGGCGCCCATCAGCAGGAACGGCGTGAGCACGACCGGCTGCCCCGCCGCGCAGTACTCGAACTGCGCGTCGAGCATCCGGTCGTCCCAGCGCAGCGGCGAGTTGCAGTTGATCAGCGAGGCGGTCGCGGGGACAGACTCGATCGACGCGCGGCCGGCCGCCCGGCCCGCGCCGCCGCCGAACAGGATCTCGGTCATCGCGATCGTGTCGGCGGCGTTCGGCCCCGAGACCACGTTGCCCATGTAGAACTTGTCGGTCAGCGTGCCGAGTGCGCGCACCATGTCCAGGTGCCGGGAGTCGAGCGGTGCGTCGTTCGGCTCGCAGATCACCCCGCCCGCGGTGTCGAGCTGCGGGAACGACTGCGAGAGCTTGCACAGGTGGTGGAAATCCGCGAGCGTCGCGTCGCGCCGCACGCCGCCCTGGCGGACGAACGGTGATCCGTACACCGCGCCGAACACCATATGGTCGCCGCCGATGTGCACGGTGTTCGCCGGGTTGCGGGCCTGGATATCGAACTCGCGCGGCGCCTTCGCGACCTGCTCGAGCACGAACTCGGGGTCTAGGTAGACGACCTCGCCGTCCACCCGCTGCCCCGCTTGGGCGAAAAGGGCGACCGCCTCCGGCTTGGCGAACTGCACGCCGACCTCGGAGACGATGCGCCGCCAGCCTTTGTCGAGAACCGCGACCGCGTCCTGTGAGAGCACTTCGTAGCGCGGCATTCTATTGACAAACACGTCCATATCGTAGAACTTGGTTCCATAAAGTGGAATAGACAAAATGCACTGCGTAATGTGGACGAACAGGTAATACGCCGATGTTGAGCGCGAGGAACACTGGCAGCCCCAACGGCACCCAGGCCGTGGACCGGGCCGCGCGCCTGCTCTCGGAAGTCGTGCACGCCCCCGATCCGGTCTCGTTCACCGAACTGGCCGAGGTCACCGGCCTCGCGAAGTCCACGACGTCGCGGCTGCTGCTGGCGCTCGAGCGCAACCACCTGGTCCGCCGCGACGATCACGGCCGGTTCCTGCCCGGCGAGATGTTCGTCAGCTTCGCCTGGCGCGGTGGCGCGGATACGTCCCTCGTCGCGGTTGCGCAGCCTTTCCTCGACCGGCTCGGCAAGGCCACCGGAGAAACGGTCAACCTGGGCGTCGCCACGGGGGACGTCGTCGAGCAGATCGCCCAGGTCGACTGCGCGTACCTGATCGGCGGGACCAACTGGATCGGGCGGCCGGTACCGCTGCACGCCTCGGGCATCGGCAAGGTGCTGCTCGCCTACGGCGCGGCCAAGCTGCCGAACGAGGACCTCGAACCGTGCACGGACAAGACGATCACCAGCGAGGCGGTGCTGCGCGCCGACCTCGCCGCCGTCCGCGCCCGCGGCTACGCGGTCACCGACGAGGAACTTGAGCGCGGGCTCATCGCATTCGCCGCTCCGGTCTTCCGCTACGACGGCGCGGTGGTCGCGGCCCTGTCGGTCTCGGCGCCGAGCGCGCGGATGACCAAGGACGCGGCGGCGAACGCGACCCGCCACTGCGTGGACGAAGCGGCCGGCCTGTCGGGTGCGCTCGGCCACCGGCCGCGGACCTCGAGGAAGGCGAGCATCCCATCATGACGACAGAAGACCTGCTCACCGAGCTCTACGACAAGACGCTGACCGGGAACGGCCCCGCCGTCATCGACCTGACCCGCACCGGCCTCAGCGACGGGCTCGGCCCGGAGACCCTGCTCTACGAAGCGCTCATCCCCGCACTCGAGGAGGTGGGCGCGCGCTTCGAGCGCGGCGACTTCTTCGTACCGGAGATGCTGATCGCCGGCAAGGCGATGGCCGGCGCGCTGGAGATCCTCCGGCCGCTGCTGGCCGAGACCGGCGCGGAGACGATCGGCACGGTGGTGATCGGCACGGTCAAGGGCGACGTGCACGACATCGGCAAGAACCTGGTGAACATCATGTTCGAGGGCGCCGGTTTTCTGGTCATCGACTTGGGCGTCCAGGTCGCGCCGGAGAAGTTCGTTGACGCGGTCAGGACGCACAAGCCGGACATCGTGGGTTTCTCCGCGTTCCTCACCACGACCATGCCGATGTTCAAGGCCAACATCAACGCGCTGACCAAAGCCGGGCTGCGCGACCAGGTCATCGTCATGGTCGGCGGCGCCCCGGTCACCCAGGAGTACGCGGACGTGGTCGGCGCCGACGGGTACGCGGCCGACGCCTCCGCCGCCGTCGTCAAGGCCAAGGAACTGATCAAGCGCCGCCGCACCCTCATCAATGCCTGACTGCAGACACCGACTGGCACACACCGACCGACAGGAGCGGGCGAGGCTTGTGCACACCATCGTCTCCTCAGCGACCAGGACCGTCACGATCGGCCACGACCAGCCGTTCGCGATCATCGGTGAGCGAATCAACCCCACAGGCCGGCCGAAGTTCCAGCGGCAGTTGCGCGACGGCGACCTTTCCCGTATCGAGATCGACGTCGCGCAGCAGGTCGCGGGCGGCGCGATGCTGCTCGACGTCAACATGGGCGCGCCGCTCGCCGACGAGGCCGACCTCATGGTGCGGGCGGTCACCCTCCTCCAGCGCCTCACCGACCTGCCTCTGGTGATCGACTCCTCGATCCCCGAGGTCCTCGAGGCGGGCCTGGCCACTTACCAGGGCAAGGCGCTCGTCAACTCGGTGACCGCCGAGGACGAGCGGCTGCACACGATCCTGCCCCTGGTGCGCCGGTACGGCGCTGCCGTCATCGGGCTGCCAAACGACGAGGAGCAGATCCCCGACGCTCCGGAGGATCGCCTGGTGCTGGCCAGGAAGCTCATCCGCACCGCCACGGACGATTACCGGATACCGATCGAGGACATCGTCATCGACCCGCTGGCGATGCCGGCCGGCGCCGACACGGGCAACACCGTGCGCACCCTGGAGACGCTCGCGCTGGTCAGGGACGAGTTCGGCGTTAACACCACGCTCGGCGCTTCTAACCTGTCCTTCGGTATGCCGGACCGGCCCGCGCTCACCGCGGCGTTCCTGCCGCTCGCCGCCGCGCAGGGCCTGACGAGCGCGATCATGGACGCCAGGACCCCACAGGTGGTGACGGCCGCGCGCGCCGGCGACCTGCTGCTCGGCCGCGACGACTGGGGCGGCGCCTGGATCGCCGCCTACCGCGCCGCCCGCCCGCCGATGCCGGTAGAGCCGTGAGCCAGCGGGTCGACCTCAGGTTCAACGACCGCCCGGTGCGGGTGCCGCTTGGGGTCACGCTCTTCGACGCGGCGAGCTGGAACGGCATCGCGATCGACTCAACCTGCGGCGGCCACGGCACCTGCAAGAAGTGCCGTATCCGGTTCAAGTCGGAACCGCCGGCCCCGACCAGCCTCGACCTGCGGGCCTATACCACGCAGGAGATCAGGGACGGCTGGCGGCTCGCCTGCCGCACCCAGGCCGTCACCGACGCCGACGTCGAGGTGCCGCCGCTGACCACCAGGCCCAAGGCCGCCACGGTGGGCGTCGGCCGCCAGGTCATCCTGCGTCCCGCCGTCAGCAAGCGCTACCTGGAGCTCGACGAGCCGTCGCTCGCCGACCAGGCGACCGACCTCGAACGCGTGCTCGCCGCGCTCACCGACCTGAACCCGGTCGCCGACCTCGCCGTCCTGCGCACGCTCGGCGGCACGCTCCGGCGCGCGGACTTCAAGGTCACCGCCGTCGTCGCCGACGAGACGCTGATCGCGGTCGAGCCAGGCGACACGACGGGCCGCGCGTTCGGCCTGGCCTTCGACCTGGGCACCACGACGGTGGTGGCCACCCTGCTCGACCTGACGACCGGCACCCCGGTCGCCGTCGAGTCGATGCTGAACAAGCAGCAGCCGTTCGGCGCCGACGTGATCGCCAGGATCTCCGCGACCATGCTCGACCTCGCGGCCCTGGACAAGCTCAGGCAGCTCGCGCAGGAGACCCTGGCCGAGCTCAGCGCCGCGGTTCGCCAAGCCGGGGGCGTGCGGCCGGAAGAGGTCTACGAGGTCGCCCTGGCAGGCAACGCCACTATGGTCCACCTGGTCCTCGGCATCGACCCCGAGCCCCTCGGCGTCGCCCCGTTCATCATGTCCACCCGCCTGCTGCCCGAGGTCCGCGCCAGCGACCTCGGCGTGACCGTGCACCCGCAGGCCCGCGCCGTGGTCTTCCCCGCGTTCGGCGCCTACGTCGGCGGTGACATCACCGCCGGCCTGCTCGCCAGCGGCATGGACCGCGATCCGCGCGTCCGCCTGTTCATCGACATCGGCACGAACTGCGAGATCGTGCTCGGAGGCCGCGACTGGCTGCTCGCGACCGCCGCGCCCGCGGGACCCGCCTTCGAGGGCGCGTCGATCCGCTGCGGCATGCGCGCCGCGGACGGCGCCGTCGAGGCGGTCGCGGTCACCGAAGACGGCGACGTGAAGCTGACCGTCATCGGCGACACCGAGCCCGTCGGCCTGTGCGGATCCGGCCTAGTTGACGCGGTCGCTGCCCTGGCCGATGCCGGCATCATCGACGCGTCCGGCCGCTTCGTCTCCGCCGAAATGGTCACCCGCCCGACGCTGGCGGAACGGCTGACCACGGTCGGCCAGGAACGCGTCTTCGTCCTGCACTGGTCCAAGGCCAGTGATCCTAACCACAGGGACCCCGCCAGCAGCATCTACCTCTCACAGCGCGACGTCCGCGAACTGCAGTTCGCCAAGGCCGCGATCGCCACCGGCTGGCGCATCCTGCTGGAAGAAGCCAACCTCACGACGGCGGACATCAAGCAGGTCCTGCTGGCCGGCAGCTTCGGCTCCTACCTCAGCGCCCGGTCGGCCATCCGCATCGGCCTGGTCCCCGACGTCGGCACCCGCCGCATCATCGCCGCGGGCAACGTAGCGGGCGAGGGCGCGAAGATGGCCCTGCTCTCCGTCCGCGACCGCGCCGCCGCCCTGGCCCTCCTGGAGGAGGTGACCTATGTCGAACTCAGCGACCGCCAAGACTTCAACGACCGCTTCATCGCCCACCTCGGCTTCTAGTCCACCATCCCGGGGATCCGCCCGGCAGGAACCGATCGAGATCGTCGCCTGCGGCGCC